>ERZ650918.1491-NODE-1491-length-19955-cov-12.915779_pt1 | contig 19955 bp, 27 predicted proteins | sample MGYA00514758_ERZ650918 | MGnify/ENA metagenome assembly ERZ650918 | reverse complement strand
TATTATTTACATCATTTTTCTTATTTACACCATCTAAGGACTTCATTGTCGGGAATTTTTTTAGCATTTCTTCGTTATTCTTCATAACGCTTCGCTGGGCTGTTTCTATTAAATTGTCTTCTCTTCATCATTATTCATGATGAACCATTGTCAGATTATATTTGTTGTCAATTTGATGTCATTTGGTTATTTCTGTTGTCAGATGGAAGTCTTCATAAGCCCTTCTTAAAATACATCCATTGTTGCAGCCAAATGTTCAAATGTTTCCTGTTTTTTCTCCTCGGTCGCTTCGGCATAGATATCCATCGTAGTCTGAATATCCTTATGCCCCATGATCGACTGGATAACCTTCAGGTTGGTTTCTCTTTCACAAAGCCTTGTGCAAAAAGTGTGTCTCAGATTGTGTGCCGAAAAGTTGGGTAACAGCACCGGCTCTCGATGCTCTTTTCTTGCTTCTACTTCTTCCGTCGCATTGTAAGAAGAAGCTATCCTCTTGATTGCCCGATTGACTGACTGCGCATTCATTATATTTCCATAACGGTTACAGAAAATAAATCCTGTCATTCCGTCAATCTCTGCATCCGTCCAGCCTTTCTCTTTCTGTTCTTCCCAGATCATTTCAAAAGCATCTTTGACCGCATCCAACATAGGAATGGTTCGCATCCCAGCTTCTGTTTTCGGTGTTGAAATGTGATTTTCTGAAGCACGATCTTCACCTACCGGATAATACGTCAGATTATGATTGACGCAGATAATCCGCTTCTCATAATTGATGTCTTCCCATCTCAATCCCAACACTTCACCAATACGACAGCCTGTCCCAAGAAAAACCGTAAAGATTGGCCACCAGTGATAATAAATCGGATGCGTGGCAATATATTCCATAAATGCTCTCTGCTGTGGAATTGTCAGTGCATGTCTCACACCGATTTTCATACCTAAATTTTTCTTTAATTCTGCCATGACACCATCCGAAGGATTTTTTCTGATAATGTCATCCCTCACAGCCAGTTGAAAAGTTGGATGTAATAACGTATGAACTGTTTCCAATGTATTGATCTGCAATTCTTGTTTCTCAACCAGATAATTATAGAATTGCACTACATCTGAATACTTGATTTCTGCTATATTCCGCTTTCCAAATGTATCTCGCACAAAGCGGTCATACATATACAGATAATTGCTCTTGGTCGTCGGTTTCAGATTGTTTTTGAGACTCATGTAGCGGTCAAATACAAAATTTACTGTAGCCTTTCCGGCAACATAAATATCCAGACCGTCCATCTGATCTTTCATGAGCTGTGCTTCTTTTTCCCGAAGCGTTACAAGGTCTTGTGCATAAACATACTTACGTCTTCCAAGTGGGTCCGTATAAGTATATACATACCTCTCATCGGAACGTCTCTGTGATTCACCTTTCCGCAGGACTCTGCCCCGCAGATCTTTTCTTGTCTGTGCCATATAAATCCTCCTTCAAATAAAGGAAGGACTCCATATTATTCAGGTCTGTTCAAAACTTTCTCCAGTCCCTGCAAGACAACTTCTGTCACAGTCATTTTGTGTTTTCCGGCATAATCACAGATACGCTTATACATAGAATCTTCCACCCGGATACTCAATACTTTCTTTTTTACATTTTCCGATTTTGGTCTCCCTGTTCTCGCCATATCTGTTCTTATTCCTCCACATCCACATTATAATTTTCGTATGACAAAAAGTCAATCCCTGTTTTTCGTCCTTCCGCAAGTTTCTTCTGTTTTCTACGCAATCCGAAATGTCTCCAGATACTTTTCAAAAATCTCACAGTTTACAAGAGCAACCTTGTCAATCTTATACACTGCTTTGGCTTCTTTCGCCAGCTCCTGGAATTTCGTCAGTCCAATGCTGTAAAGCTCTGCCCCTTCCTGATAACGGACAAATTTCTTTGCTATTTTCTTTGTTTTCTCTACATCTTTACGTGCATATCCCATACACGGCACCTCCTTTTTTGCATAAAAAAGCAGCTAACCTATTTTTCGTAGACTAACTGCTCGTGTTTTTGTTCCATATTCTGTTTTAATTTACTGAAACGTCTTCTGTTTGACTTAACTGTTTATGAACATCACGTCCACCATACATAATTCGCACTACATATACCGTTTCAGTTTCATCATCTGTTTTGTAAAATACCAGATAATTACCCACTGGAAAGAATCGAAGTCCTCTACTGTGCCACGGTTCTTCCTCATAGATTCGATTTCTGTTCGGCATAGTATCCAGCTTCCGAATTGCCGTCATAATCCGCTCTGTCTGTCCTGCAGCATTCTCCGGAGCTAACAGTTCCTCTGAAATATATCTGAAAATATTTCGCAGATCTTTCTTTGCTCCGGCTGTATACATCACTTTATATTTCATATACCAAATTCCCGTTTCATTTCTGCTTCAACTTCATCTGCTGAATACACTCTTCCAGCCTTAATATCTTCCATGCCTTTTTCTATTTCTGCATTGAACTGTTCCTTTGTCAGAGAGCCATATGCCACAGGCTCCTCATAAGCTGGAAGTTTCATCTCAAAAGGAATTCCTCTCTGGAGTACAATCTGTCTCAGAAACATTCCTACTGCATTGGACATTGGAATTCCAAGTCGATCAAGCACCTGCTCTGCCTGTTCTTTCACTTCAGGCTCAACACGTGCAAATACATTTGCTGTTCTTGCCATAATCATCGCCTCCTTCAACTGTATTCTACCACATGCATTTTCTCTTCCTGCTCATTCTCTACAGGTTGCATTTTGGTCACTTCACTATGCTCTGAAACACCCATTATATCCTCAATCTCTGCCTCTATCTCTTTAATATCTATCTGAAGATTTGTTATGTACTGTCCTGCATTTCTATAAAACTACGCCTGTTGTTTTGCAAATGAAACCCAGTCATTCTCTTTTCCATCAAATGGAGTATAGTTTCTTTCTTGTACCATTGTTTCTTCACCACCTTTATCATTAAATGTCGGTTCAATGCTATATCTTTGCTTTGTATTTTGGCTATTATAAACCGTTTCATATATATCTTCTCTTTGCAATCGTCTGTCTTTAAGTACACAGTTTTCAAACAACTCTTCATACTTTCTAGGTTTGTATTTTCTTGTTTCCAAACCTTTGATACATTTTAATGCCTGTTTTGCCTTAGCAGCATTCGCATTAGTTCCGAGGTTGTTTTGAAAGTATTCAATTCTTTGCAGTTCATCTTTGATGTCTCTTCTATTTTCCCTGCATACCCTTAACAGTTCAACCAGATCCGCAGCCTCATTATCATCGGTTTCACATAATTCAATATAATGAAGAATATCGCAAATCTTCTGATCTATATCTGAATGTTTTTTTGACAACTCGTCTCTATAGTCCTTCAGACCTTCTACAAGATATGTAAAATGTGTAAGATATTCTGCCCAGTCCATTTCTGACAATTCATACGATGTAACATTCTTTTCAATCGGCTCTGTTACCTCATCGTATGTGAGTTCCTTTATTGGCGAAACAAATTCATCCTTAATATTTTCTTCCTGTTCTTCAATCTGTTCCCATAGGCACCTCCTATTCTAATGTTCCATCATTTTTACACACTTCGTTTATTTCAAAAAAATAAGAACCAGTAAGAGTTTATCTCTTATCTGATTCCTATTATAAAGACCTGGGTGTCCCATAAACACACCTTGCATATCGAATTTTTGTTCTCATTTTTTATATTGTTTTATCAATCTATCAATTTCAATGTTCATCATTTCGACAACATTATCCGGTCCAACAAGTGTTACGCCTTCACCAAGACTAATAATCCATGCTAAAAACTGTCTGCTGACTGCGACTTCCACATTGACAACAAAGCGTTTATCATCCAGCCTGATCATAGATACATCTTTACCAAAACGATCTATCATTACACCTGCAAAAGAGTTATCACACTCAATACGCACCCATTCCTCTTTTCCTCCATACATTCCAAACATTTTTCTGGCATATGCAGCCATATCAAATGATTTAAAAACCTGTCGTCCCTCTCTTCCTTTCCCATTTGATTTAATATAAATCATTTTATCTACACGAAAATGTTTAATTATCCCCTCAGAACTATCATATGCTATGAGATAATAATTCTCATCATCCCATGATAAAGACCAGGGACTGACCTCATAAAGTGATCCACCGTGCCGAAGCTCCATTTTTTTATCAACGTTCCACTGGAAGTACTGGAATGTTATCCTTGAATTCTCTGCTATTGCTGTATGTATCCGGTCAACATTGTAATAAATGCTTTCATTCATTGTCTTTACACGACCAGCCACAAACACCTGCCTATGTAACTGAGATGCTTCGTATTTGCTTGCAAGTCCCTCTATCTTTTTTATAAGTTCATTTGATTTCTTAGCCGTGATAAATTTTGCAGACTGTACAGAGTCAACCAGTAATTTTAATTCTGCCAATTCAAATTGCCTGTTTCTTATATGATATGAATAAGTCCTATCCTCCTGCGTTCCGATAACATCCAAACCATATACTCTGAGATTTTCAATGTCATTGTATAAGCTCTTACGTTCAGCACTTATATCGTATACTGCAAGTGCATCAATAATCTCTGACATAGTAATACTGTGCGTTTCATCTGTTCTCTCCAAAAGGATTTTCATAAGATATATAAGTTTCAATTTCTGATTTGACGATTTAGGCATATCGCACCTCCAAACTACCTTTCCCCCTCATTCGCATCTTCCATCTCAACCTGTTCCTCACCAGCCCCATCTTCAAACCTCACACGGATCACTGCCTGTGGCCAGTTGACCGATACATACGCCTGTTTTCCTTTTACACTGGCCTCCTCATCAAATACCACAAGTAATTCTTTTAGGACTTCTTTGGTCAGATAGCCTCCACGCCAATGGAAAAGTAAAATTCGGTTCTTCTTAACGGCCTGCTTTGTACGGTTACGCACCTCATCAACGGTTGTCCAGGATATTTTTTTCTCACGATAGTAAAAATGATCACTGTCTGTGCACTCCGGCACTTTCCATATCACCGGCTCATGGTCCCTAAAAATCTGCTTATCCGCCAGATTTACATAATCATAACGGACAGAACCATCCCGTGATAATGTGTTATCAAATGTCACATCAAGATGATAATATTTTCCGTCGATACGAATTACATTCCAGGCATGGCGGTATTTGATCCCCTTCTCGGGATTTGCCTCTGAAAGGGCAACAATACACCAGATACCAAGCTCATCACAAAGTATTTTCACAGCTTTTGCCATGCCTTCACATACTGCAACGCCATTGCCAAGAGCACCTATGATTTCGTGGGAGTATTCCTTTTTAAGTTTGTCATACTTCACATTTTTGACAATAAAATCGTGTATAAAAAGTTCTTTTTCCTTTTCGCTTAATTTCTCAGCCAAAAGCGCCAGCTTTTTGACCCGGGACTTCATTGCCTGGCGATGTTCCTTTATCTTATCCTTTGTAAAAAGATACTCCGGAATGAGTTCAACCATTGTAGAATCCGGATAATATCTGTATGTAAATTTGACAGAATAGAATATTTCCGGGCAATCCATGCGAACCATAAAATATATGTCCGCCAGTTCACGGCTGCTTAGTTTAAGCACCTGAAATGACTCCTCCATTTTGAGAAGTCCCTCCTTCACGGCGTAATAAACTTTTTTCTGCTCTTTATTTAATTGATGATAGTAATAATCTTTTGCGGTTAAAGTCATGATGTTCTCCAGCTCTATTGGTATTACCAGCGGCTATTTTACATAATAAACATAGTTTTCTTTTCTCGGTGCCGGCGCATTGGCAGGTGCGGCTGCATATCCGATTGCGCAATGTCCAATTCCTTCATAATTGCCTTCAATGCCAAGATCTGCAAGAATCTTTTTTCCAAAGTCCGACTCGAACTCTTCTTTTGCCCTGTGAATCCAAATGCTGCCAAGTCCCAGGCTTTCCGCCGCATTCATAAGATTTCCCATGACAAGGGAACCGTCATACTGATAGGTTGGTATGTCTTTGTCTGCAAGAACAATCAGAATTACAGGCGCTCCATAAAATGGATCTGTCGCAGTCCCCATAATCTTTGCATTTTCTGCAGATAACCGGTCTCTTAATTCTTTGTTCGTCACGGCAATAATGATCGGGCTCTGTCTTCCCATACCGGTTGCCGCATAGGTACCAGCCTTTACGACAGCCTGGATATCTTCTTCTGATACCATTCTTTCCTTGTCAAAGTTTCTGCAGCTTCTTCTTGTTTCCAATACTTTTAATGTTTCGTTCATTGTGTTATCCTCCATTTCTATTGATCGGCTCAGATATCTGATTTTCCCGCCCTTTACCACTCCTGAAATCCACACAGCTTCGCCGACTCATACACTGGTTTTAATATATTGCCCAGCCTCTCCGGAAACTGCCCATCGTCTAACCCTTCTGCATAAAGACTGTTTCGGACATCCATATTATTGATATGATATTTTGCACATTCCTCAAACTTTACTTTTGCAACCGGGTTATCGTCACAGATACGATAAGCTTTGTATTCTAACAGCGCCAATGGTTCATAATACTCTTCCCACCTAGGAAGTTTGTTCCCCTTACTGCTGTTAATCGTTTTCGTCGTCGGACTGAGATTCCAAAGTTCATCATGTGCTACAAACTGCCATGGGACAAAATGATCAATAGATATTTTTTCTTTTGACAAATTTATCTTTCCGTAAATATCTCTGATCGATGGATCTAACTCTATGAGTAAGTTCCAGTAGTCCGTCACTTTCGTTAAATTTCGTTTCTTCGGTTTTGCCAATTTATCTGCAATACCCGGCACGCTAGGATTCCGATCCTGCAAATATCCGATCAGATTATAATTGACCCAGTCTTTTAGAATCTCTTTATTTCGGATCAGATACTCTGCCCATTCATCATTTACTTCCACCCTTGTATCCAGCTTTTGAAAATCCATAAAATAATAAAGCAGGTGCTTCTGCCTGTTAATTTCCGCAATTTTGCTTTTGCCCGGAGATTTAATTGCCGGGTAAAACGGACTCTGCAGGCAATACGGAACATTTACGATGAGTTTTTCTTTATATTTATCGATCCTCACATTTTCTGTTGTTCTTAAAAATTCATGGAGTTTTCCTTCCTCCACGGTAGAGGCCAGCTTATATTCCGTGGAAATATATCTTACTACTTCTTCCAGGTTGTCTGTCGTATTGCAGGGACCAAGCTTAAGATTAAATTCTGTCACCATATACCATGCGTGGACGATCATTTCATCTAACAATTCATTATAAGTAAATGATGTTTTTTCCACAGAAATTTTATTTAAAATTGCAAGCATCCAAAAATATTTATAACAGTTAAATACTCTGTTACGGTCAAACATCCGGCTCAGATAACCAATATTTAAATTGTCACTATATGGCAGATTCATACGACAGTCTCCTTACCTTTTTACCATTTCTACTCATGACTTAGATAATACCATACCTCTTAAGGTTGCTGTATCATCTCATCTCCAACTTTCTCAATCAATGTTACATCCGCCGGCAGCCACTCCACCTCGCCTAATTGCTCCCGCGTCAGCCACCTTGCCGCCTCATGTTCCTTCAGTACAAGCTCACCTTTTACAATTTCACACCAGAAGCAATCCATGGACAGATGAAACGTAGGATAATCATATTCGATCGTATCTATGAGTTTTCCCACTTTAATTTCTGTATCGAGTTCTTCCATAATCTCTCTTTTTAAGGCTTCTTTTGGAGTTTCCCCTTCTTCAATTTTACCACCCGGAAATTCCCAGCCGCCTTTTAAATCGCCATAGCCTCTTTGTGTGGCAAAGATCATTGGCTCACCTTGTTCATTTGCTGCTTTTATAACTGCCGCAACCACTCTGATTACCTTCATACAACCTCCACAAGTATTCTATTATGGCAATTTACGCATTGACAATGTATTCATAAATATCTTCCCGAACCGGCACATCGAGGATCCACTCTATCTCAACGGCTGTTTTCTCTGTATTTGCCATCGTAAACTCTTTTGCATTTCCACTGGCTGTCATGTGACCAAGATAATAAAACTCTTTGGAAATCTTATCATCCTTATTTTTTCGGACAAACAATTCTACCTGGATTCCTCTTTCTTTTGCCTTGAGAAAATTCTGTACATCTTCCGACTGCATACTTCTTCCCGATTTGGAAATCGCGATCAAACGGTCCCGAAAGCCCGGAACAAAATGGTCTTCGTACCTTGTGGTATCGCTGATATTCTCCGCTTTATCGTAATTGATAAACACCGGAAAAGTCTTTGTTTTTTTATCAAACTTATAACCACCAATATTTAATGGCACCTCATTTTGCTCCCAGTTAAGAAGACGGCACACATCTTCATATGTATATTTCTGATATAACACCAGATCTGTCTGCCCATAAGTCTTACTGTAATCTCTCTTGTAACGGCTGATTCCAAAATCCACAAGCTCTTTTAAAATATTGTAAAAATCATTGTTGGCAAGCATCTCGGCAAAAGATTTGGCTGGTTTATAATCCGAATCATCTTTCTCGATAAAAACACACTGCGCATACGTTTTCTTTCCCGATCCTGCCGGAAACTCATTTGTCATAACATGAATAATGTTCTCCTGCTGATCTTTACTCATCACTTTTCCATATGATTTCAGATCATTCTCTAACCCTGCAAACAAACCAATCTTTGAAATGCCCCGCGTATATACTAAGATTCTTTTTAGCAGCTGTAACTCCTGAATTCTTTTACCACTTGCTAACTTCTTTGAAACAAACTCAATGACTTTTTCTTCATCTTCCGATAAACGAATGGTATATTCCTTTTCATATTTCACAAGAAATTTGTAATAAGAACCAAGACTGTTATTATCAAAAATGCGAATGACATCCATCTCTCCGTAATCATCAAAATCACGGAGTGCCGGAATTCTTCCAAGTTTATTTTTCAGGTTGTTATAATTTTCTTTGATAAGCTTAATATCACTAAAATTTGCATTGTCAACGGACGCAAATATTCTTTTCCTGCTTATTTCATCAAAATGAACGGTGGATGCTCCAGGAATTACCCTTCCGCCTTCCATAACATATCTCCGGATATTATCCTTGTTATAAGTGCGGTCTCCGGATAACGCAATCGGAATCATAAAATTATTGTTATAATTTCCAATGAAATCCAATATAACCACATACTCTTTTCCACTGGCTTTTCTAAGTCCGCGTCCAAGCTGCTGGATAAATACAATCGGGGACTGCGTTGGTCTTAGCATGATCACCTGATTTACCTCAACGATATCCACACCCTCATTTAAAATTTCAACCGAAAAAATATAGTCTAATGGCTGTCTATCTTCTGAACTCTCGTCCTCATTCATTGCCAGCCGCTCAAACGCATCCTGTCTTTCCTGTTCCGATGCGCTGCCATTTAAAGCAACGGTTCTGAAATTTTTACCGGTCGCCGGATTAATGATCTGATTGAACTTTGCGGACAGTTCCTCTGTTTCCTTTATATTGCTGCAGAAAATCAGTCCCTTCACTTTATCGCCGCTGTACCCATAATAATCTGCCTGATTCACAATATGTCTCACACGCTCATCACTTGTAAGCATGTTAAAATCTCTGGCTGCTTCCTCATCTCCAATCATAGACAAATCCGTAATCCCAAAATAATGGAACGGGCAGAGAAGATTCTCTTCCATCGCCTGCTGCAGTCGTATCTCGTATGCGATCTGATAATTGAAAATCTCATAAACATTTCTGCCTTCCACGTTATCATCACGTTTGTCCGGCGTAGCGGTCATTCCAAGCCATAACTTTGGTGTAAAATGATCCATGATTTTCCGGTAGGTATCTGCTGGGACATGATGTGCCTCTGCTCGTGTCAAGTAAGAAACAAAAAAAAATTAATTTTTTTTATCAATGGGGAACCTTTAGCAAGATTCCCCATGTTACTTCTTTATAATTTTGTTTTCTCGCTATTACTACTGATTATACCATCATCCAGCCTGAAAGTCATCAAAGTTCCATCTGATTTCAATATGCTCATTATCATACACCAACACATAATCAATGAGATATCTGATTACTTCTTCATCAAACTCATCCAACTTACTAAGCTTTGTTAGCTGTTCCTGCTTTGCATCAAGAAAGAGATCCTTTTGCATATCAAGTGTTTCCTGCTTCTCTGTAATCAGACTTTCTATCTCTGCGATTTTCTGCTTAACTTCTGCAGTCTTTTTTGCCATCTGATCACGAGTGATATTTGTTTTTGTATAATCATCGTATATCTCAAACTTTAGCTTTGCATAGTGTGCCTTTGACTTTTTAAGTGATTCGATTTCCCTTTCAAGATTATCTGGACAATTACCGCCATCAGTTTTCAACTCAAATTCCTGCAACTGAGCCAATGCCATATTTCTAGCAATGTCTAGAAGTGTCGCCTCAAGTTCTTCACCTCTAATACGTGACACATGACCGTTGTGGCATCTGTATGAGGATTTATTTCCGTATTTATAAAGTCCCTTACCACATATTCCACAGCGAATATACGATTTACGCCACTTTCCATTTGGTTTTCTCTTCGTCACTTCTCGTCTTGCTATCATCTTGTGAGCAAGCTTGAAGTCTTCCACAGAAACTAATGGTTCATGACAGTTTTCAACAATTATCCAGTCCTCTTTATCTCTCTGCACAACCTGATGACCGGTATCAATATTATCAGCCGTCTTGTTATTGATTACAGAACCAATATAGACTTCATTATATAAAATCTCCATTACTGTACTGGCACTCCACATGTGCTCACCAATATCCCTTTCATAACATCTCTTAACTCCAATCTTTTGGTAATACTCAAATATGCTATCATATCCATTATTATTCAGATAATTTGCAATCTCGGTGTATTTCATGCCTTTAATAGCCAGTTCAAATATCAGCTGGACAACAGGTGCTGTTACTGGGTCAGGCACTAACATATGCTTATCATCTTCACTTTTCTGGTATCCAAAAGGAGCAAATGCAGCAATGTACTTTCCCTGCTTAGCCAACACTGCCTTAGCGGCTCTTACCTTTTTTGATGCATCCTTACAATACAATGCATTCACAAGATTTTTCAGTGCAACACTCATACCTCCGGTTGAACCAAAGCTGTTAGCAGAATCGTAATTATCATTCACGCTGATATATCTTACCTGAAGAACCGGAAATATACATTCCATATAGTTACCAACTTCAAGATAATCTCGTCCGAGTCTGCTGTAGTCCTTCGTCACAATAACCTGAATCTTACCAGCCTTTACCAGATCCATCATTTTTACAAAATTAGGTCTGCTAAAGTCTGCTCCGGAATATCCATCATCTGAAAATTCCATTATGTTGCAGTCCTTTAGTTCAGGCAGTTTCTGGATATGATCAAGCATTAACTTTCGCTGATGGGAAATACTGTTACTTTCCTCATGAGCAGCCAAGTTGTCATCTTCATCTGATAATCTCATATAGAGAGCTATCGTCTTATCCATTGCTGCTCACCTCTCTTTCTTCTGCCACTTTAAGCAGCTCCTTTAGGAAATCATCATACAAGAGCTTAACTTCTATATTGCCATCATAAAAAACAATTTCCGATACAAAAGCATCCACAAGCTCCTTTGTAAGTTTTCTTTTAGTCATATATTTATTGACAGTTTCTTCCCATCCTTCATCAATATGAAATTCTTTTTCATACAGACTTCTTCGATGAAGCAATTCAGTAATCTGCGCTTCAATCTCATTTACTCTGCTTTCATATTCTCTCTGATACTGGCACAGTTCTTCCGCAGTGATTAACTGTTCCCTATAATCTTCATACAAACCACTTTTGTTAGCGGTAATTCTTCTTACATCATTTTGAAGTTTTGCTATCTGCTTGGTATAAATATCATATTGAAGAACATTCTCTTTTCTGCTGTTCATCTTCTGAACAAACTTTGTTTTCTCAACACACAAACTCATATGCTGACGGATAACAGAAAAAACACTATCCATAACCTCAGAATAATCATAAGAGTACTTATTTTCACATAGCCTAGCTAATTTTCTACGGTTCTTACACTTATAATAGAACTTTTCTGAATAAGTGTGATGCCTGCCAATCAATACACTGCCTCCACAACAGGCGCATTTTGTTTTATATACCAGAATATTATCCGGCTTATTTGGAACATCAGCTTTAGGTTTTGATGCTTCTAAATGCTTCTTTTTGATATGCTCCATTCTCTCCCTTGTTTTGTAGAAAGTGTCCTTATCAATTATTGGTTCATGAACATTTTCTATTCGCTGCCATGTTGATGCATCTGTTTTAACATTCTTTCTCCCGGTATCAAGAGCCTTCCTTTGCTTTCCATGAACAATATTTCCAATGTAATATTCCCCTTGGAGTATCTCTTTTACATGCGAATAGTGCCATTCTCTTGCTTTTTCAGCAAGTTCAATCTTTCCTGCCTTATAGAATCTGTATTTCGGAGGTGAAAGAATTCCTTCGTTTTGCAAAGTCTTTGCAATACCAGCATATCCCTTCCCATCCAAAAACATATTAAAAATTCTAACTACATTGTCAGATACCTCTTCATCAATCAAAAGCTTTCTTGAACCATCTGTAGCCCTGTAATATCCATATGGTGGCGTTCCCTCGCTGAAGCCGCCCTGTGCCCAAATACTATGCTTTCCGGTCTCTACTTTCTTTGAAAGGTCTTTGGAATAATATTCGTTCACAATATTCTTAAGCGGTACAGATAAATCAGTTCCCGGTCTTGCTGTATCAAAATCATCTGTGATGGCAATATATCGTACATCCAGAAAAGGAAAAACTCTCTCAATATAATTACCTGCTTCCACATAATTTCTTCCAAGCCTGCTAAGATCACGGGTTATAACAGTATTGATTTTGCCGGCTCGAATATCCTGAATCATTCGGTCAAATTCCGGTCTTTCAAAAGTTGTTCCTGTAACAGATATATCAGCATACACACAAACTTCTACCATATCATCCTGCCCATTAATAAACTCTCTGATATATGCAATCTGTGTATCTACAGTATCTCTTTCCTTATTCGCCTCTGATTCGAATGAAAGTCTCGCATAGATTCCAACCTGATATGGTTTTGCCTCCTTATCCAGGCTTAAAACTGCTTTTGTTGTCAGATTGTCAGTTGGCTCTGCAACTGCAATCGGCGTATTTTTTCTACTCTTTCTTGCCATACTACACAGCCTCCTTTAATCTGATATTCAGTTTTCCCGTACTGTCCACTTCAACAAAATGTCCCTGACTTTCTATTACATCAAGACATTCCTTGTAGCAGTCATCAAAGTCAAACACTACTTCAATGTGATTCTTATCAAATACCTTTATTTCACGGATAAGAGATACAACCACTTCCCTCGTGAGTTTCTCAATGTTTTTATGTTCCGTAAAATAATCAAGCCATACAAAGCCTTTGCTCTTACGATTCAACACATCTTCCATTTCCAATTCAATCTGGTGAATGGCAATCTCGGCACTCTTTTTTCTCTGCTCATATGCTGTATGAAGCTCTTTGTAATCTTCCTTTGAGATAATGCCATCCTTCATATCCTCATAAAGCATTCCTCTGAGGTCTGCACATCTGTCTACCTCTGCCTGTTTCTTTTCACGCCTTTCCTCAAGCTTTTTCATATCAAGCTGCTGAAACGGCACGTTGCCGATAAAAGAAAGAATTCTTTTAAGGTCAATCATGTTATCAATGTGTGTCTGTAAAAGCTCTAGCACCACTTCTTCCAACTTATCCGTGGAAATTCTGTGGGAACTGCACTGCTTTGAATCCTTATGGGTTGCACACAGATAATAGGCATAAGTTTTGCCACCCACTTTTGAAGTTTTTCTTACCATGGGAATCCCACAGCCACCACAGGTAACTACCCCTGACAGCGGATAAACTTCCTCTCTGTCCGGCGATGTTCTTGTATCCATTGCAAGCAATCTCTGTACTACTTCAAAATCCCTGTCCGTGATAATCGGCTCATGGTTCTTTTCAATCCTTACCCATTCGCATTTTTCTTTGATTATGGTCTTTTTGACCTTGTGATTCGGTGTTGTCTGTTTTCCCTGTACGAGATTACCTATATAAACCTCATTTGTAAGGATTCTCCTTACCATGACTGAAGTCCACTCCGACTTTTCTTTTGTCTTAAAGCATGTCTGATAATTGCTTCCCGTGCTTGCTTTATACTCAGCCGGTGGAAGTATTCCTGATGAATTAAGTTCACATGCAATTGCATCCTGACTTTTTCCATGCAACTTCATTCTGAAAATATCTTTCACAACATTTGCTGCATATACATCAATTTCCAGTTTGTGCTTATCTTTGTCTTTCTTTTTGTATCCATATGGCACAAATGCCGTGATTACATCTCCCTGTTTTCTCTTAATTTCAAGATGTGAACGTATCTTAATTGAAATATCACGACAGTAAGCATCATTAATAAGATTTTTGAATGGAATAATAATCTCATCTGACTGCGACTTTGCCTCTCCGGAATCAATACCATCATTGATTGCAATAAATCTTACTCCCATAGCAGGGAATAATCGCTCAATATACATACCTGAATCTATATATTCTCTTCCGAATCTGCTCAGATCCTTAGTGACAACGCAATCAATTTTGCCTTTCTTAATATCTTCAAGCATCATCTGGAATGCCGGTCGCTCAAAATTAGAGCCGCTGAAACCATCATCAACATACTCCTGCACAACCTCAATATCATTTTTGTTTTTGAGAAAATCTCTAATCAGTGATTTCTGATTTGCGATACTGTTACTCTCAGTTTTTTCATGTGAAGCAACAGCGCCATCTTCCTTCGATAAACGAACATAGATGGCTGCATGATAGATCTTTTTGATCTGACTTATCTGACTCATATGCACATCCTCCTATTGTTGTTTAAGTTAGAAGATAACTTTTCAATAAGGTGATATGCACTAATTTAGAATTTTTATACCAAAAACATCATAGCACATATCACTTTGAAATTCCACCACAAATTTTCAGACATTCAAAAGCAGATTTTCAAATGCCTGTTCCATCGACAGTCCATTATTCGCAAAGCTTACCTTAATCATCATACTTCCACGACGCAGCATATATGGATTTCCCACCTGTTTTAAGAACTGTGCCTGCCTCTTACTCTGTGGCTGATTTTTATCTATTTTAATTTTTCTAATATCAGTCAGATCTTCTATTTTTACATTGTTAAAATCCACATCTAATAATGCTCTGTATTCTTCTGCTGTCATAAAATCTATCCCCCTTTCAGTAAAAATGCCACCCATAAAATACAGGTGGCTATGTAACCCGGAGCAAATGCCCCGGTAATATTTAATTGTACTTTTCATATGCCCCAATCTGGATTTTTACACATTCAGTAATCTTATCAAGTAGTTCCGTATCTGAAATTGAAGCAACTACCCTCTCAATCTGGACATTTACATCAATGGATACAATCTGCTCACATAATGCCATACTGTCAAATACCTCAAAATCTGTGTCAGTAACCTTTACCTTTGCAGCCGGTATTGGACAGTGGGTTGGCAGATATTTCTTTTTCCATGTTTTTGTGGACATGGCTACTGCTGTGACAACCGGTGAATACTGATTTGCTTTGTTATTTGAGATAATAATATAAGGTCTTGTATACTTCTGAATGCTCCCTTTACTTACTGACTCCAGATTTGCAATAACAATGTCGCCCCTGTTCAGTTTCATCTATGTCATTCCTCCTGTTCCCTGATATATTCTTCTGCCTCATCCTCTGTCGGACAGGCAACAATCCGTTTCCCATATTCATCAATCACTACTGTTTCGCCCGGAAATATAATCAGTTTTAATTTTCTATTTTCTTCTGTCATATCATTCATAAGAAATGAGAGCAGGTTCATAGCCCCTGCTCTCTGCATTAATACTGATTCCATGTTCCGCTGCAAGTGTCATTACAGCTTTAATCTCATTAAGTTCCATTGAAATGTCTACCACATCTCTTACTAGCACACAGATAATGACATCTCTTTCAATATAATATCTTAATCGTTCAACCGCTTTTTTATCTGTATTAAAAATTGTCTCAACAACTTTCATGCCGGACTTTTTTGCATATGCCTCGATACGGTCAGCTGTATCATTTGCATTATTCCTTACAAATATCAGACATTGCTTTTTTTCTCTGGAATCCTGCATATTGCCTCCTATCTGCCGTCCCTGATGTTATGATAGAACATTGATACCGTATCAAGCACCAGCCCTCTTATATCACTTTCCTGAACAGGCTCTTTGTGCATCATCTCATAACACTCTTCAAGTTCTCCATTAATATCCTCCACATAGATATCATATTCGCTGAGTTTTCCAAGTGTATCAATAACGGTCTCATCTGTTGCACCAATCATATCCTTTGAAAGTGTTATGATTGTATTAACATCTTCCTCCATATTTAAACCGATAAAGGCATATTTCATCGGAAATGAAACTCCTTCTGTAGAAGCAGGCTCTGAAAGCATAGCTACAATTTCATAGCCATTATCCTTACAATACTTTTCAAGCAGCTCCGGCACAAAATGATCTGTAGCCTCTAATCCTGTTTTTGCACAATATATAATTGCTCTTTCCATCTTAAAATCTCCTTATAAATAATATTGATTTGATACTGTGCGCACTTTATCTCCTCACATAAGCTGACTTATCTGTACTCTCCACACCATCACACCTAAACATTTCTTTTCTGTCGGTGACCATAAATCAGTTTGTGTGGGAAGATAAAATACTATCTTCCCGGTTTCTTAACCATCCCCGTATCGGGTAACATATCCTTTGCCAGCCACAATCACTTCGTAGTTTCCTGCCCATCTGGACTTACGAAAGTAGCCACTCTCTGAAAATGCGTTTTGCTGAAATTCAGGTGCACTTATTATCTCATTACCTCCGGCTGCTAACCCGGTAGGCACAACCCTCTGCTCTTATCCTTAAAGGCTCCTGCTGTTACGTTTCTCATAATCGGCTACAGCTCTGAGGATAGTCATCGCACGAAATGGGATTCTGCCACCCTGTCATAGACAAGGCGATATAAGCTCGTGGGATATGCGTGTCCTATTCTGTTTTCAATATTCAACGGTTCTTTTCTCAGAACCTGAACAGAGTATAACTGACACCACGCATCTTCTACAGTAACCGACACTCTTTTGAACTAAGAGTAACACTCCCACCTGTTCCAAATCCTTATAAAAAAAGCCGGACTGCATCATCAAAAATGCAATCCGACTTTTTTATTCTGTCAGAAGTTTCATATTGTCAACGGCATTTAATACCATATTCCGGATAAACTGTACTTCCTTCTCCTTCAGACCAACCAGCAGATCATCGACTTCTGCTTTTCTTTCACACCCACACACAAGATAATCCAACGTTATATGAAACAATTCAGCAATACTAATCAGCGTATCTATTTTTGCTCCATTTACACCAGCTTCAATTTTCCGCAGAGCATCCACTGACAATCCAATCTGCTCGGCAAGCTGCTGTCTTGTCATTCTTCTTGCCGCACGCAACTCTTTTATTCTTTCTCCACTATTAACAATATCGTAGTACACCTTCCACTCTTTTCCGGCACCTTATATATTTGCTTAAGCTGTATTCATTGTACCGTAAGCGAATCTTTTGTCAGAGTGACTAAACCAGCTATTTCAGGTGGAATATTGTACACCTTAATACCAAGAATATAAATATTCGCAGATTAAAAAAAGAGATATTTCCAAACTCTCATTACATTTTGGAAATATCTCTTTACTTAATATCCTCATCCGGCACAAACTCCATGATGTCCTCTATCTTACAATCAAGTATGGAACATAATCTGTTAAGGATTACCGTTTTTACGACCATATTCTTTCGCAATCGCTGTAACTGTGCTTTATCTATTCCATAATCTTTAATTAGTGCATACTGGCTAATATTTTTCTTCTTGAGTGTAATCCATAACCTGTCATATACTATCATTACAAAGACCTCCTCCTTGTATTCTACGCAAGAGTGTCCTATAATGATATGGTGCGTGTATGCACCATGCCGTATGTATATGATAGAATAGAAAATAGCCATAATCTGCATAGAAAACAGCTCTCAAGGTTATTATGTAATATAGAACGGATTATCTGTTTTACTTTTATGGTATTCAACCGGGACAATTCAAGCACCTGACAATTTGCCCGCAGATACCCTTTTCAGAAAGGATTCACAACAACACTATGAATGATAAAAACACATACTCTGTTGATAAATATTTGGAAATCATTGCCGAAAAAGAAGGAATCACAAAAGAAGAAGTCCAACAGGAAATTGGGCGGGCAGTTTCCATTGCTTTAAAAAGCCCTGATCCACAAATGCAACGCTTCTGGACAGACTTTCCATGTGAAAATGAAACTCCCACCATTGAAGAAATCATATACCATCTCGCTGAAAAATTTGCAAAAGAGTCATAAATAAAGGACAGGATAACTACCCGTCTATTCACTCAGATAATCTTCCTGTCCTCTTAATATTTGTTCAATCATATGTAATGCAAATTCTATTTCTCTTTCGTCACACCGATTCATCATAAATGCAAAACGCTCAATGTGTTTTTCTGGGTGCTGCTGGCTCATCAGAACCATAGGCGATGACTCCAATGCATGAACAATATTCAAATATGTATCAAGACTCATTGCCCTTCTGCCATTTTCAACACTTTTGATAGTATCCAATGATACATCCGCCCGTTCTGCAAGCTCTGCCTGCGTAATTCCAAGCCTTCTGCGTTCTTTTCTGATATTCTCTGCAATAATTTCGTATATGTGCTCTCTTTTCCCCATAGCCCCATCATCCTTTCTGACTTATCGCATTATATCAGAAACTATTATGGGTTTTGGTAAACTGTAATCCTTTGACATTTTCGTGTAATACTTTGCATATTCCTTCTAAACACCAATCTACTTTTACACCGAAATTTAAAATTTCAGCAAAATGTATATAACAATACGAGAATAGCCCATGGCAGATCCACGAGCTTTATCTCCAGTTTGAATCATGGATATGGATAATTCCCTGCTTTTATTTAGTGTAACACCCAACTCACTTCCTATAGTTCCACCATTTGTATAACCACCGGAAACTGAAGCTTTAAAGGAAATATTATAAGAAGTATCTTGAGTGTAATTCAATGATAATTTTGCGCTAGATGTAGAACTACCACCACTCGTGCCATTTCTCCATGCACCACTTTTTAAACTACCTTTGGTATATTGATAACCATATACGGTAACAAAATCAGAAATGCGTTCTTCATTTTCCTCATCAGCTTTAATTTCCGTTTCAAAATAATCAGCTCCATCATGAGGCAAATTTTCAGTGTCATAGTTATGAGTCTCAGCAGCAAACGCTGTTGTCGAGCACCCCAAAATCAATATAAAACTTAAAACCATACTAATTATTTTTTCATTAGAAGTCACCCCCGCTTTGCTTTAAAAAAACTATAAACCAGATAAATAATTGCCAAAATGATACTAAAAACAAAAAAGCCACCAATATAAATAAGAGGACTTTTAACTATGCAGAAAATGACCAACAGAACAAAAATTACTCAGAAATCAAGTAAAAAACACAGCATTGATACTATTTCAAAGCTACAGTTCTGCTCTAAAGAATATATTGAGAGTACGCTTTCAACAATATTTCCTAGTCTAAAAACGGTATTAGAAGAATTTTGGTAAAAATTTAGCAGGCAATAATTTGAATATTATTGCCTGCCAAATTAATGATGAAATCATATGATTCTTCTGTCAATCAGAACCAATCTGCTTTCTCCTATCGGAGTCCAAG
>ERZ650918.1477-NODE-1477-length-20047-cov-4.857643_pt1 | contig 20047 bp, 12 predicted proteins | sample MGYA00514758_ERZ650918 | MGnify/ENA metagenome assembly ERZ650918 | reverse complement strand
GAAGAGGGGCGACCGGTACGGAGACTATCTTCTTTCGATTTTTTGACTAGTATCGATGACTTTTCCCGAATGGGTGCTTTCCGTTTCAAGGAGTTAAAAGACGGAGGATTTATAAATGTAAGTGAGTCGTTGAAAATCCCACCTCTGGCGGATATAAGGGAGTTGATTGCAGCGAGTGCGGAAATTGAGAAAAGCGAAGAGGGGAATGTCCTACCTGACAAAAAATGGGTTGTCCAACTCGTGCAGCCCGGTTCTTCATTGGGTGGTGCAAGACCCAAAGCCAGTGTGATAGATACGGATAAAACGCTTTATATAGCCAAGTTCCCTTCTCGCAAGGATGATTACGATGCAGGACTTTGGGAGCATTTCAGCCATCTTCTTGCTGCAAAAGCCGGTATAAATGCAGCAAAGACCAAAGTGCTGGCAACAGGAGAGAAATATCACACATTACTTTCTCAACGCTTCGACAGAACCCAAGAAGGGAAACGGATTCATTTTGCTTCTGCCATGACTTTATTGGGACTTAATGACGGCGATAATGCAACTACAGGGCATGGTTATCTGGATATAGTTGATTTTATAATCCAGAACTGTACGAATGTGGAAGCCAATCTGCAGGAACTCTATCGCCGTGTGGCTTTCAACATCTGCATTGGTAATAGCGATGACCATTTCTGCAATCATGGTTTTCTTTTGACTGCAAAAGGTTGGACGCTTTCTCCTGCATATGACATGAACCCTACTTTGAATGAGTATCAGAGTCTGCTTGTCTCATCAACCTCCAATAAGGCAGAACTGGGCATTTTGCTGGATGCTTGCGAAGACTATATGCTAAACCGTAAAACAGCAGAAAAGATTATTTCAGAGGTGATTGAAGCCGTAAAAGGATGGCGAGAATTGGCAACACGATTGAGTATTTCCAAGAGAGAGATGGATATGTTTGCCGGAGTGTTGGATAAACAATATGATAGTCTTTAATTTGATAAGGAGAAAAATAACTATGAGTGGAGGATATTTTGATAGGAGCACATATGCAATACGTGAAATTGCAGATACTATGGAGCGTGATATTGCGAGAGCTTTACAGCCAAAGCCAGAGAAAGAGCATATGGATTATTGGGTAATTTATGAGAAAGATAGCTTTAGCTCATTCCATAACTATAACAGCTATATGAAGTTTGCTAGTTATGAAGATGCAGAATCTTTTCTCCTGAGAGATAAAACTATCGTCAAGGCAGAACAAAAATATGCAGACCTTTTTATCGCAGATGACATAATATTCCAGTCAACAACGCATAATATGTCTGATACTCCTGATGGTGAACAAATTCCAGTATTATACTCAATCTATCATTGTTGTTATGATCGTTATCCGGATGATGCTGATGTATTGGAACTGTCAGATGAGACGATAAATGCAATGAAGGAGGCATATCGGCAAATGCGCATAGCAGAAATATATGCAACTCGCGTAGATTGGATGATGAGTGGCGATGATAGCGAAGAGAGCTTCCGAGAACGCATTAAGGGAGGTTTGGCGGAGTTTGAAAAGGAATATGCTACTAAAGACTGGACATATCTTGATGAAGATGATGAATAACATATAGAAAAACTCTCTGCAAATAATTATTTTAGGTATAGTATTTTTCGTCCGGATGGGGGGAATGCATTCGTGTCGCAGCTACTCTGTCATAGTGATAGCCATCGCGAATCAAAGATTCATAAGCACTCAGTGGATTGTATTTGTTTTAAATGATATGCTGACAATATGTTATAAAAGACCGCAATACGTTTCATTCAGACAATTCACCTTTGTGATATTTTCTAACAAGGAAGTTGAAAAGGCAAGTGTGAACATTACCTAGAAAATTGCTTACAGCCATCAGCGTATTAAAAAGTTTTAGGGAATCCATCATAACTTTGCTTTCAACAATCTCTTCCTGTCGTGATTTATATAATTTCTCTGAGTCAAGATGGGTTTCAAAGTTACGTTCATCTTTCCACCAATAAGAGGTATGTGATTGGTTTTCGAGGAGATATGTTAATTCCTGATATTGACGATTGATTACTTCCGGAAAGTACTTCATTATGGGCAGAAGTGTGTCCCATTCTGATTTCTTATGGGATTTCTCATTAAAACCATAAAGTTTTTTGAAGCCTTCATTAAGGATTACAAACAATTTTCCGCGCATAAACCTTCGGTCATAGTCGCGGTCAGCAAGAATGAAGTATTTCCCGGCTACCATACTGTCAATCATTGTAATAAGGACAAATAGGTAGACGGAGATAACAATTCGGTCTATTTTGTGGTATTCATCGTGTTTTTCTTTCGTATCTTCTAGAATATTTGTCATTAACGGAAGTCCCTCGGAGTATTGGGCGATGGTGCTATCTATGACAGAAATAAATTCTTTACGCTCTGATTCCGAAAGTGTTTTTCCGTTGTATTGTACCTCTTTAAACCATTGAGCATACTTGTATTCTCTGATTTGTGCGTATTGAATATCTGCAAAGTCTTCGTTCATAATAATATGTCTTTTATCGTAACAGTTATGACCATTTTGATACTATATCTATTGTTTCGCTGTTTGGTTTGTACTTCTCCTCAATTTTTGAAATTTGTACAACTATTGCCATCCTCCCAATTGATGTAAAATGATTTAATAATGCTGCACGAGCATTAATGTTGGTGCAGTATTATATTTGTGGGGTTAAATAAGATCCACGAATTACTGATTGCAATATACGTTTAAATCAATATTCGAGACATCTTTAATATATGAGGCGACACAACCTAATAGATTAAGTATATCTGAACTTGGATTTGAACAGCTTAATCCTGGCTGAACAATGTTGATGTGCATAATCAAATCTTTTTTCCAATTAATTTGTGAACTCAATTGTTCTAGCTCTTCCTCGGAACCTTTGAGTATTCTTGAACATTCTCTTCCTTGATATTTTTTTATTTTACGCGCAAAAAGGCGATTGAACAATTGGCGACTTTTATCTCTATCATTCCATTTTAGACATTTCTGAGCTTGTCCACAAACTTCATAAAAATTAGATATCATATTACTTACTTTTTCGCCATGTGCATATTTAAGATGAAATAGATGCATGTGTATTGCATTATCTTCATTTTTGAATCCAATCAAGTCTGCAATTTCTCCACTACCGTCATCATCGTAAATCAAGTCAAATTGATCCCAAATATATTTAGAGAAGAAATATTGAATTGAATCTGTTTCATAAGGTACTACATGTTGTGATTCATTCTCAATTTTAGTATCAGCCCAATCAATACCTATTAATTTTTCTTGTGGGAATGGGGCTATATCAGAATTTGTACCCACTAAATTATTGGCATAAAGGCACGAACCATCAGCAAAATAAATTACAGGAACTGCATCATTATTATTAAAATAATCGCAAATATCATTATAAAGACGAGTTCCATATCTCATTTTTAGCTTATCTCCACTTACTTGCTTAACATGATATGTTTTGTGATTATCCCTTTCGTAGTATTCAATCATGTAAGTGAATTTAGAATCCTCTATAAGGATATTAAACGTGATTGTATTTTTTATTTCACAACTTGCCAATTCGATAGTAGCATACCATAATTGATAGTCAATAGCATTATGTGTTAAGTAAATGCCATGCTCTGGATAATCCCTATATAGTTCTGGATCCCAGTCAATTGCAATAGGCACAATTTGAGGTAATTCAGAGATTGTACAAACTCTTAAAGTATTTTTTATAAAATAATTTGGATCAATACTTTCATCTTCGACTAATTTTCCAATCATTCTAGCCCATTTCGTATATTCAAGTAGATTACCTCTTGGGTGACTCCAAATTTTTCCTTTTACAGAACATCCCACACTAGTTCGTTCACCATTTCTATAGCCGTTCCCGAATAAATTGTTTGTCGTTAATTGCTTTTGTTCGGTCATAGAAATGCCTTCTTGAACATCTTTACCATAATAGGACTTAAAAGAAACGTTTCCTATACGAGCTTTTCTGCCGCTAAAATTAGCAATAGCAAAACGCCTTACATCATGAAAGACACGAAACATATAATGTCCTGAAATTTTACTAGTGTAATCTTCTCCAAAAATAGCCTTAACAATCTCGTCAGTCTCACTCAAAGTGCTGTAGACATAGGCATGGTTATAATTGGGCGTACAATATCTGTGAATGACAAGGATATTCCATAGCAAATTCTGTACACATTCAACGTTACCCCAATCAACATTTTCAATGCTTCCACCAATTACAACTAATGTGTCCCCCTCTGCAGTACTACTTCCAAACCGATAGTCATAAATTTCAGGAGATAGTATATCTTCCCATGCTTTCGGATTCCATGTGTTAGAAGTTCTATAAATTGTCGCACTTAATGGAATATTTATACCCTGAAATGGAATTTTTGATAATTCTAAATTTCCAAATGATTGAATGAACTGATTAAAATCTTTTTCTTGTTCAGTAGTCCCATCATTTAGAAGTGGCAACAAGCTATTCCAATCTGCATCTTTTGCATATAATTCTTCAAGTTCTTCCAATATAGGAGGATAAGCTATATTCGTAATAAAACTTGCATTTCCAAGATTGGAGTCATATGAGGTACGTGTAAATCGACCTATAAATTGTAATGTAATAGGCAAACTCTGTTTGGCATCGTGAATTGCTGCAATTTTTAATTCTGGCATATCAAATCCTTCTCCCAGCATATTAACACAAACAATAATTTTGTGCTTTTATCTTTTATGCCGTTTAGAATTGATTTTTGATTAGGCATTGAACTAAATACTACCACTGGATTCAAATCAGAGTATTGCTGATAAATTTCCATTACTTCCTTGGCTCTTTGTTTTGTACTACATCGAGCCATAAGAATATGATCGTATCCGTTCTCTATGTCAGAACGAAGTTGATTGACCGCCACTTCTGCAATATGTCTATCTGCTTGAATCAGATCATACTCCCTTATCGGAATAAATTTTATTGGCTTATAATATCCTTGTGACTGCGCATCTTTTAAAGAAAAATTGTAAATAAAATCTCCTCTTAATCTTCGACTATCATTTCTGAATGGGGTAGCAGTAAATAGTGTGACTTTCTCGTCATCGAAAGAATCAATAAATTCGCTCCATGTTTTAGCTTCAGAATGATGTGCTTCATCAATGAATAGATGGCTTATATTTACCCGTAATAAATCTATGATCGTTGATTCACTATTTGTAATAAGTGGCATGGTTGTAATTATAACATTAGATTTTTCGATTAAAGAATGCCATCCATTATAATCCATGCCTTCTTTGACAATTCCCACATTAGGATAGATGCAATCGCTAGCAACTATCTCATACTTTGGAAGTATTCCTAATGTGATAAATTTATTTGCCAATTGGTCTCTCAATGCATCAGATGGAACAGTTATGAGTACTTTGGGACATTGATTCGCAATGAGAATACTTAGCATTGTTTCTGTCTTTCCTGTTCCGGTTGGCATTACTATTATATTTCTGCCATGGTGAATTTGAGCCTTAGACATAAAAGCATATATAGCTCCAAGTTGCGGAGCTCGAAGCCCAAAGATAGAATTTGGGACATCTTCCTTTTTGTAAAGAAATCTTTCTTTCTATGAAGCCGCTATTTCATTTGGATGCAAAGTTGTGAACGTTGGATGTTTTATCCATCTGATTGACAAAATATTCCCTTTTAGAAATTCACTTTTACGAGGTTTTTTGTTTGTTAGTACAGCATATTGATAATTTTCAATATTAGGGTCATTCTCATCTCTTGTTAGAAGGATGCTGACGCTATCTGTCTGTATAACAAAGGGTGATCTGGAAACAATATCAAATGTAGCTTTACTAAGCTCTTTATCATATCCGTTCAGATGTTCGACTTTGTTATTTCCACAACTCTATAAAAGTTGAACTATTTTAATAGGTAACTTTATCATAATCGATCAAGTAGTTATATTAAATGTGTCACATTAATTTTCTTATACTTCTTGCCCATACCAAGTGCGAATGCCATTTGGTCTTTGATAATCAGTTCGCCTTTTTGGAGTCCAGCTATGGCAGTTCGTACTTCTTGCAATTCTGACCCGCTGACACCATATAGGTCTTTGATAACTTTATCGTCAATAGTCTGTTGCTTCATTATAAGTGGATATTGGGCATTAGCATAGAAATCAAACCCTTTACTTTTGAAGCTACTCATATTTTGAGTGGCGAGAATGATACTTAATCCCTTATTTCGGCCTACAGCAATAAGGTTTCGCAACGGGCGGTTATCAAAGTCTAGCATATAGTGGGCTTCATCTATGATAGAGAAATGACGAATCTGCACCACATCCTCGTTTGTTGCCTGTTTTTCAATCTGTTCATATATGTTGTTGAGCTTTGAGATAATGAAATAGACAATAGCCTTTGCTATCGGGCCGTCTTTGGGGTAGCCGTCCATTTTTATGATGTAACAGTCATCGATAAGGCTGGCTTTATCTTCCTCTTCGAAGATATTAGCACGCACCAACTGTTTCAGTACAGATGAAATGCTGTCATCCTTTCCGGCGTCTGTCATCTTGGCTTGATATTCTTCCAACATCATGTTGAATGTTATGGGTGCACCTTCTGTTTTCTTGTATGCCTCTACAATGGCTTCGCTCAATCGGTTATTCATATTTGCACTGGCTGATACTCGATCGATTGAGCATAGAGCCGAAGCCATCTCGGATGAATATAGGTTTATCTCATTGATAGGGCGGTCTGTGAGGTCCTTGAACGGAGTGAATGGTAGAGGATGCTCAATCGGGTCTATGATACAGCTGCGATCTACATCGAAATGTGAAAGCCAGTGATTGTTCTGAATGTCGCTGAACTCTCCTTTGTAGTCGAAAAGCAGGAAGTCTACCGGATATTGCGATTCTGACGATAATGTTCTGAACTGTTGCATCAACACTGCAAGCAGATTCGTTTTTCCTGAACCCGTAGCACCGGCAATAATGATTTGTGAGTTGGTAATGTCTCGGCTGTTGATGTCGAGAGTGGCTTCCATCTCAACATCACCATAGTTGCCGATAATCAAGTTCAGCGCAGGAATATCTTTTACCATTGCCACCTTATTGTTTACTGCATATAAGATGGAATCCAAATTGTTATCAGCCAATAGGTAGTTTCTACCACGCAGCATTTCAGCGGCAATGATGCGAGATAACACGGCATTTTGCGACCAATCTATATTCAGACTGGCGTAGCGCAATTTTAGTAACGCAGAGTACAAGGTAGATAAATCGTGCATCGTAAAGAAACTCGGAACGATACGTGCCGATGTAGCAGAGAGCTGTATATCCTTGTAATCTTCCTCCTTGCGTTCTGTAGTCAAACTCAAACCGACTATAAAGCAAATACGCATTACTTTGTTTGTGGTCAGACTAGCACGTTTTTCTCTGTCTGCAGTGCGCGACAAGTTTATCTTACTTTCAATAAGTTCCTTTACTTGACTGATTTCGTCAAGAATCCCCTCCATCTGACGGGTATTTGAAAAATTTATTATGCTCATAACTGTCTACTGATTAAGGGATATTCCAAAATAGCCTTCATCTATGGTTGTATTTTGTTCCTCAACATTACGATGCAGAGTATATGTCTTCGATATGAATGGCTCTAGTTTGATGTAGTCGCTATCCGTACGTATTTCAGATGTGGTACAGAGCAGAATAGTCTGTTCAGCCAACTGTGGGAAATATTCTTCCATCAAAGCGTCACGGCTTTCATTATCCAACACACCCATCACGGTATCAATCATAACAGGCGGATTGTAGTCGCCAAGGTTGCGCAGCACTTTTAGCAACACCTGTATGAATATCTGTTTGGATGCGGCATTCAGTTGGTTTAACGATATTTCATTACCAGCACTATGATATAGCTTGATGTTGAAATTCTCCATGCTGTCCGACAATTCCACACGTCCAACGTGTCCTTTGTAAGATACAAGCAAACGGTTGAGCTGCGACTGCATCTCTGTTTCTATCTGTGCTTTTTTCTTCTTCAACAGATTGTCGGCAACCTTATCAAAGAATGGACGCAATTTAACAAGTGTGTCAAATTTTACATCCGGTTCTTGCTGTATTTGTACATCGTATTGGTGGATTCGTTTTTCCAAACGCTGAATTTCGTTTTTGAGATTATCCTCTTGCGTTTTCAACTTTTCCAGAGTACGTTTGGATTCTTCATAATTGGCAATTAGCATATTGTTGCCACCTGCCTGTGTCTGTTCAAGTGTGCGCTTCTCTGTTCTGAGATTATCCAGATTGGCAAGTTTTATTTCCATATCCTGTCTTTTGCGGTCGATGGAAACAAATTGGTTTCCATTACCCTTTTTTGGCAGTTCTCGGAGTACATCTACCTCCGTAGTGTTCAGGTAGTCGTATGGGTCTGTTGCATTGGTTGTATTCTGCATGGCTACAATATGTGAAACCACGTTTTCTTCATCCACCGCTTGACTGCATAGCGACAGTTCTTTTAAATAATCTATAATTTTTGACGTTACATCACGAAGTGTTTCAATCGGATAGGCACCGGTGCTCTGTTTTTGGAGTTGTTCCTTTATTCGTAATATATTGTTGATTTCCTGAGAAAGATTGGAGGCCAATTTGGGAAGGAACACATTGATTTCTATGTTGTCTATAAATGCCTTTAAGTTTTCTGCATAAGTGGCAGCTTCCTCAGTTATGGCTCGTATCTTACCGTCAACGTCCTGTATACGTTTGCTTAGGTTGGCAGCCTGTTGTGCACCATCTTTAGCTCGCTGGTATTCATCTTCCACCGATGACAGATATTTATACAACCTGTCTTGCTCTGCAAGGCAAGTGTTCAAATCAATTACCAACTGCTCTTTCTGATTGCATAACGAGTTGTATTCTTTAGCTTCTTTTTCTGCTTCCAATCGTTGTTCTGCCCACTCTTGTTGTAATTTCTCTGCTGCACGTTTCAGTTGCAGATACTTTTTGAAGCCAAGCACATTCTCAAAGTTGTCGCGTATGGTCTGCTGAAAGACATTCTTTTTCAGTAACTCGCTTGACAGCATCGCATCAAACAGAAAATACTGGCTCAATTCCTGCGGCAGGTTGGCCTTGATTATCTTGCTGATTTCCTGTTCGGCACGCACCCTTTCTTTTGGTGCGGTCATTGTGCCATACACATACATATTGCCGTTCATGTTTAGCGAAACACTTTCAAGCGGCCGACCTTGTGGATTAAGCTGGTATATGCGTTTCAGGATATACTTCTGTTGCTGACCAAGCACTTTACCAACAAAGGTGATTTGTAGGCTGATTTCTGGTTTCACCCTATTGACAGCCCCTTGATTGAGCAATTCCATAAAGTGTTCCTTGTTCTCTATTTTCAATCCATACAATGCACCGCTTATAGCTTCGAACAGAGTGGTTTTACCGCCACCGTTTGAACCACCGATGAGTATAATGGGGCGGTCGTCATCTACTGTCAAGTCAAGGTCGAGTGACAGGTAGGTCTTAAAATTTTGTATCTTTATTCTTTGTATGAGCATGGCATAAATTCATTTATTGGCGTATTTTCTGTATGGCGTTGCGGATTATCTCTTCCGTATCGCCATCATTCATTTCTATTACATCTACTTTCTTGGCATGGTAGGCTTTCAAAATGTCCTCACTCAGCCAATCAAAATCAATGTCTTCAGTAGCGCAGATAGCTTCTATCATTGCAAGATCATCCTTGCGAATGCCGTAATGCACAAATTTAGGGTCTATTCCTTTTGCCATAATACTTATGCGTTTTGTGGATAAAAACAGTTCCAGTTCAATGTATCTGTGGTATTCTCAATAGGAAGGGGAGAGTACAGCCAGTTCTCGCCTTGTTGTAAGATCACACCGCCCGACAATGGAGTTTCGTCTGATGTGTTTTCTTTGATGTATTGCAGCAATGCGTTGTGCTTGTTGTGCGCAAATGCGTCACTTCCTGCACTTTTTGTGTCGAACAGATAGATATGACCATTTTTCATGCGGATGATAAAGTCCACGTAAAACAACGACTTACTATCTTCATTGCCGGTGCAGTATTCTATGGCGTAATGCTGTTTGCCATTGTCTCCATTCTTGTACCACCAATCTATATATCGTTCATTCTGCTCCAAATAGGCTATGAAGTTCTTTTCCGGATTCGATGCTTGGTTGAGTTGTACAAATGGCAGAAGTGCGTGATTCCTACTTTCTTCTATATGATTGGTGTCTTTGTCGTAAGTACGTTCTTCAGGCACCTCCCAATCGTATTTTTTGAATACTCTCTTGGCTGCAGACGCTTTCTTGGATCTATCGCGCATACGGGCATATTTTTCCAGTGCTGTGTCTATAATGCGGTCAAATTTAGGTTTGTTCAAGTGATATAGCACTACCTTTTTTGCGTCTGTGTCGAAGATACCGAAGAAGTCGGCCAATATTTCAAGCAGATAACTTGCAATTTTGTCAGCGCGACCTTTACTTTCGAATTGATGCCCCTTTGTGGTGATGTATGCCATAAATACGCGGTCAATCTCAGTAGCTTTTCTTGCGTATTTTACGGTATCAACTTCTAATATCTGTTCCTCGTTCTGGAAATGTACGTCTTGTGGTATCTCAATGTTGATGTTCTTGACATCAAGGCGCAAAGAGTTGGTTACCTTTTTCCTGTTCTCATTGACTTTTAGGTCATCAGTCTCAGGCAATGGACAACTTTCGTCATTAGTATTATCCAGCTTGGCTAATTCCTCTAACGAGAACAGTAAATTGCCTTCTGCAAAGTCCCAGAAATGGCGGGCTTCATCATAGAGCACTTTGCGAAAGTCAGGCCCCAAATAGTTACGTTCTATATTGGGACGTTCTGCATAGCAGGCTGGCAACCATACATTTTTCAAATTCTCACGGCGGTAGGCTGTAACAGTGTTGTTCAGGATATAGTCGGCATCGGCTGTGACGATTTGTATCTTGTCTTTAGCTATATCAGTAAACACATAACCCACATTGAGCATTTCTTTGGGATAATGCTTCTGCTCCGGCATACGCATAATACGACCAACAGTCTGAATAGTAAACTGGTCGCTTTGCAGTTTGCGGAATATAAGTAGCACGGCAGCGCGAGGACAGTCCCAACCCAAGGCGATAGCTTCTTTGAAAAGCAGTACCTCAGTCAAGTTGTCAGGCTTTTCTAAATCGGTCAGATTCTCTTTCTCATTTGCAAGCCATATCGCCAGACGGTGGTTGTCGGTGGTAATACCACACATCACTTCAAGGTACTTCTTTACCTGATCGGCTATGGCAGTATCTTCCGTCGTCATATTTTCTTTTGTATCGTTAGGCAACTGAATAAGTAACAAAGGATTGTTGTCTGAACCTACAGACTTATATGCTTCTGCTATTTGGTTACGTTTATCCAAAGCCGCTTTGATAAGGTTGGCATTAAGTTCTAGTTCATCGCTGAAATTCAGTTCTATCTCCGGGTTGAGTATCACTTCTTTCTTAATCATTTCGGCGGCTATCACATCTTGACGATATACCGTTACCTTTTCCTTTGGATTGGCGGTTTTGGGTGTGGCAGAGATGCGAATTTCTACCGCCGGATTGATTCGGTCAAGCACGGCAGCAGACTTGTCAGCTGTCTTTGACCAGAACATGTGTTCCTCGTCAATGATGGCTACAATGGGCAGAGCGAACTCTTCTTTCGTCTTGTCGGTTATTTCGTAGAGCGAGAGCGAACAATCGCCCTCACGCACCATTACGTTACTCTCTTTGTTCACACTTTCCCAGTTAACGAAGAGTATTTCACCAGGGCGGATTCCCTCGTTTTGGTCAAGCTCGTCAAACATCACCGGACGTAGTGTACGTGTCTCCTCAAAAGCCTCTTTCAGTTTTTCGTAGCTCTGAATGTGTAACTTGCGTGGGGCAAACCATATAAATGCGACTTCTTGATAACGACTGTCACCACGGTCGTGCAGTTCATCCATCAGACCGGCAAGCATCTGACAAGCCATTACAGTTTTTCCGGCACCGGTCGTTGCTTCAAACACCAGTTTATTACGCTGTCCGCCTGCATTCAGTAGACGGATAGTCTTGTCAATCAATTCGGCTACTGCTCTCTGTTGATATACTAAATTCTTCATTGCTTCTTGTCCTTTTTGTTTCCATGACTCTTGTTTTCAATCTCTTTCATTTCCAACAAGAAACGGTCATAGTCCGATAAAAACAGTTGGTCTTGTATAATTCTATATTTCTCGAATTCCGTTTCAGCATGCAATCGCGCTATTTCTGCACTTACACGTCCGGCATCTTTCAACAGACCGTATTCAAAGAGATTAATAAAATTGTTCAGGCGTTGCTCCCAGTCAGCCATTGTCAACGGAATGTGGCGCAGGGTCATTGTTTCAGCAAAATCAAGATAAGCCGTAACCATACGTTCCAATTGTCCCATTTCGGCATCAGAAAGGTAATTCTTTGCTATTACCACATCGCTTTTCTTGATTTTGCCATAGGGGGCATCTGCCCAAGTTGTCAGTCCCATGTGCTCTTTGGCGGCATCAGCCCGTTGCACTATGAGTTCGGCTGCTGTATGACCATGGACGGCAAAGTGCATCTTGTTCTGTACGGTAGCATAAAAACGGCGAGTGGCCAATGCTGTCTTGTCGTAGTCTATGGCGGTAGCGTATAAATCGGTTATCTTTTGATAGAACAGGCGTTCGCTGATGCGTATCTCACGGATGCGTTCCAGTTGTTCATCGAAATACTTGTCTGTCAGAAAAGTTCCGCGTTTCAACCTTTCCGAATCCATTACCCAGCCTTTGATGGTGTACTCCTTGGCAATGCCATTTACCCATTTTCTGAACTGTACGGCTTTCTCGGAATTGACTTTGAAGCCGACAGCAATAATCATTTCCAATGAATAGTGGTTCGTGGTGTATTGTTTGCCATCAGGAGCAGTTATTCGAAATTTTCGAATAACTGCCGTTTCCTGCAACTCGCTGTCCGAGAATATTTTCTTGATGTGATAGTTAATGGTGTGTACTTCCACACCGTATAGCATCGCCATCAGCTTCTGCGTGAGCCAGATGTTTTCGTCTTCATAACGTATCTCTATCTGTTGCTCGTCATTACCGACAGATGCCACATAGTTCAGGTATTCGGCTGCACTGCTGCGTACCGTCACCTGTTCTTTTTTCTTTTTGCGCTTCTCCTGTTCGCTCATTACAAATCCTCCTCTTCATCAAAGTTCAACATTCCATTCGGCATATCCTTCTGAACGGTTGTTTTTGTATCGTCAGAGATAATAAGCTCATCCTTTTTCTTAGGTAGTATGCGGCGGTATGCATTGTATATAGCTTGTGGCAGGGCGCAAAGCTGCACCTTGTCTTGAACTTCTTCAAACTCACCTTCCCAGGGGTCTTCGCTCGGAGAGAATACATACACGAGCATCTTGCCCTCGTAGTCAGTCTTTTGGATTAAATCTACCAACTGCTGCACCGCTTCTTCGCGGTAGATGATCATCATGCGCTTTTTACCGTTGTCGAAGTAGCGGAATACATTCTTATATGTCTGCTGCTCGCCAAATTTCTGTTGCTCGGTATAAAGATCTTCTTTGATGCAAAGCATATCGGTTGAGAGGTTCATTAGCTGGCGCATATTTTTCATGCTTCGGTTTCTGCCGACAAAACTTGTGCGGTAGTAGCGCAATGTATTGCCTGTCAGTCCCGGTACTTCTTCCTCTTTCGGAGTAGTGTAGCCGTTGATAACCCGTTTGTTGCGTTCGTAGGTTACTTCTTCGCAGATGTTATTCTCGTTGTTGGTGACGAGGATGCACTTACGGTGACCTCCATCTTCTGCATTCAGTTGCATGGTGGCGTGAAGGGTGGTGCCGCTGCCGGCAAAGAAGTCGAGAATAGTTATTTTGTTTTTTGCTATTAAATTGATAAAAAGTTTAATAAGTCCTATGGGTTTAGCATAACTAAAAGCTTTAAATTTAAAGACGCTTTTAATATCGTTAGCAGCATCAGCATTTAAAATACCACTAATGAGATTCTTGTATGGCACAGACTTCTCTATAATATTACCTTCATTGTCGACATTTAGATATACTTTGTATTTAACGGCCCACCCATTTTTCTTTTTATTTGTTGGTACAATTTCAATGAATTTATTTCTGATACCCCATTCTACTTTGTCTTTACTCCACTTCCATGTCCAACCATCATTAACAAAGGCATTTCGACCATTTGGAAAAATCATTGAACCATCTGGTGCTTCAATTCCATAATTTAACCCATCACTATATTGAATACTACCTCTATCTAATGAATCATAGTAAAAAGGGCCACGTATTTCTTGATACTCATCAGTATATCTATACCTTTTAATATCAAATGCATTTCTGTTATAAGAAAATATCCTTTTGGCATTTTCAGGATTCAAACAATAAACAAGTATGTACTCAGTAATTGTTGCTATACCATTTGCATCAGCTGCTCCTGTTTTTTTTTGCCAAATTAGGCTTGTTATAAATTTATCAACTCCAAAGACCTCATCACATAACAATTTCAATTGTGCCTGTTCGTTATCGTCAATCGAGATAAATATTACTCCTTTATCTGAAAGCAGCTGTTTGGCAATACGCAAACGCTTGTTCATGAATGACAACCATTTGGAGTGGCGATATGAATCCTCTTTATCCACAAAGCGATCGTTATAGACGAAATCGTTGTTGCCGGTATTATACGGTGGATCGATATAGATGACATCAATCTTACCTTCGTGCGTGTAGGCAAGGGCGGTGAGAGCTTCGAGATTGTCGCCCTCAATAAGGATATGGTTGGGTGCACCAGCTTCGGTACTGATGATGGCTTTCGAGGTATCTTCCACCAATACGGGCAACTCCTCACGCAGACGTTCTTCCACATCTTCCGGCTTGTCTTCCCACACCAATCCGTATTTCTTCTGCTTGCGCAACAGTCCTAACAATTCAGATTTCTCTTCGTTAGTTAGACCATCAAGCTGCAATATCTTGTTGTATAATTCTTTCTTGTTCATTATCTATAAGATTAAAGATTGATGTTGTTATTTAACAAGTCTGACAATTTGAATACTTTCGTCCAAAGAAGAGTTCAGCAACTCCTTAACATCAACTTCAAGTACATTGGCGATCTGCAATAATGTTTCCAGTCCCGGTTGTGAAGTGTTGGTACACCATTTTGACACCGTTGCAGGATCTTTTCCTAATTGTTCAGCCAACCACTTGTTGGTTCGTTTCTTCTCTACAAGCACCACCTTAATTCGATTTATATCCTTTGTAGTTTCCATTTTGGATTATATTATTCATCTTATACTGCAAAAGTAATGAATTTATTTCAATCAAACATTATTCAAATTGCATGATTTTCCATTAGAATTGCGAATAAAGTCAATTTTATACGTCTTATTTCCTCAAATTCAATAAAAAGAGCTAACTTTGATGATAATAACTTGAAAAGTGTAGTTTTGTACCTGTTGAAAGATATATGGATAAAAAGTGTTTTCTTATGAAATATATAGTACCGCAAAAAGTAACATATCAGAATGTTGATGATTTATTGGAGAATAACAAAATTAATTCGTTGTTTGATGAAAAGGAAGAATTGTCAATAGATAAACTTCGTAAAGAGAAATTCATTTGCATTGTGGGGGAACCAGGTATTGGTAAGAGTAGGCTAGTTGAAGAAATTAAAAAGCGGCTCTCTGAACAGTCGTACTTTTATTGTACAGCGTCTGAATTTGAAATTGAGAATACTCCAACTGATAAGGAGTATTGTATAATAGATGCATTGGATGAAGTTGACGGAAGTTCCTTTTATCGTGTATTGCTTTCAATCAAGCAATTTAAAGATGGAAATTCAGACGTAAAGGTGTTGTTCACTTGTAGAAAACATTATGTGGCATCTTATGCTAATCATTTTGCGGCTTGCAGTGGGTTGAATTATATAGAATTATGCAGGTTAAACGAGAGCGAAGTTTATAAAATTATAAATGAGACATCTGAGATAACCAGAGAAAATGTATATAAAAGCCCTAAGTTGAGAGAACTTCTGTCTATTCCTCGATATTTGGTATTTCTATTGGAACGCGAAGAGAAGCAAGGAGGATGTTCAAATATCGGTGAACTTTTTGAATATATAGTAATTTGTTCTATCCAAGCGGCAATAAAAGCTAGTGGGGGTGACAATGGGAATGTTGAGATTCTCATGCAAAGGGTTTTGGAAAAGATAGCTTTCGTCATGGAAATAAGCCGTAAAGACCAAATTGCAAAAGATGAATTGTATTCAATTTTAGATGGAATTAAAGGCAATATGATACAAATGCTCATTGCCAATTTTAACCTTTTATTCTTTGAAAATCGTATATTAAAAGAAACAAATGGGATATTGCAGTTTGAAAATACAGAGATTCAAGAATACCTCGCAGCTAAAGAATTGTGTAGGCAAGACAATATAGAAAGTGTGCTTTACGATGTCGCAGTTCAACAAAGACTTAGGCACATCTACCCTAATTGGTATGATGTTATTCCTCATATATCATATTCTGATGATAGAATCCAGACTTTTATCAATGTGTTCAAACTTATTGTGTCATACGAATCAAATCTTGATAATAAATCATTTGAAAATCTATTGAAATACGTTGATTCTTCTGTTCTTTCACTTCAGCAAAAAGAAGATTTGTTCTCAATTATATTTGAACATTATCAACGAATACCTGTATATATCATGTGGAGAGGTCCAATATCTCAGTTATTGCAGGAGTGCTATACAACAGGCTGTGATGTTCAAATGCTATTGCCATTCGAGCATCTCAATAAGATTCAATTATCTAATATTTATGTCATTCTTGATGCGATTGTTGAAAACAACAATTTGAGCAAATGTGTTTCGGATTATTGGATTAATGCTGCAAATGATCTTATGGCAACTAACGATGATGAAAAAAAGTTGGCGGCCTTAAACTTGTACAATGCACTTAAATGTAAAGACGAACTTATACAATTATCAAAATCATACAATGGATTTTCTAAAGAGCTAAAAGAAAAGTATTGCGAAGTGACTGGGTATGTTAAAATTGTAGAGACAGATGTCGTTGATTGTTGGTTGAATGATTGTTATACTGGTAATCCATATGCAATAAATGCAGTCTTATACATAGAAGATTTAACTACGATAATTTACGCTTATAATAAAATATTAGATGATGATAAACTCTACGAATTCTTCAATAAAAAAGAGGCATTGGTCGTTTGTTATGAATTGTATTTAAAGAAGCAATTCTATATTGCTTGGGATGGAAACACAGATAGCAGACAACTCATAACAAGAATAATTGCAGGATTTATATCCAATCATTCGTACACTACCCATAGTATAATTAATGTAGCTGTTAAGCAAATACTGCTTGAAGAAGCAACAGGTGCCATGTTTATAGCAAGTTTTGATAGGAAATGGGTTCTGAGAAAATTACTTCAACATTTTGATGCAGAACTTATAGATATTGAACTTGTGTTATCTTTGGACAAACTGTTGCCAGAAGAAAAGTCGGTAATTGGGAATAAAGATCATATTCTTACCACGCTCATTTACAAAATCCGAAACGATACAGGTAAAAAAGCATCCATAAAGGATTATGTCGAACGTTATTCTGAAACATTTGAACGATGGGATAAAGAGTCCTCAGAAATAGAAAACGAAAAAGTAAATTCGCAAAATCAACAGCTCATTGAGGCCTATCAAAACATTTCAGATCTAAGTGTGTCGCTGTATGACAGATATGAGGCCGCATTTGAATTATCTAATAATATTGAATTTGTGCGTAAACAAAACCATCAACCTTTAATTGACGTCATTAAAAGATTCTTTAATGAGCTTGATTTAGACAAAATTACAGTAGAAAGGAATGCACACAATTCCTTTACTTTGCACCTGTCTTTGCCTAAAATACCTTGCTTTGTGAAGATTTTGTATTATTTGGGCTATAAGGATTTATTAAATGGCTATAGAATTATTTTGGCTAAAACGTTGCCCAATATTTGTGTCACGAGGAACTATGATACCTGCGAGATAAAAGAAATATACAAGTCTGTTATTGGTGATATTAGCGATGGCGAGAAAAAACAACTTGTGGAATGGTGGAAGTCTAGGGAAGATGATTTTATGGATATTAGTTCGGATGATATATGCTCCTGTATTACCGATTATGGGATTGAGGCATTGTCCTATAAGCTGGAAGAGTATATAGAACAATATAAAGCTAATCAAAATCTTGATTATAGCATTGCAGCTTCCAAGGCATTAGATGTCATATCTGATTACAGTTATTGGGGTATAGACAAGTACCGAAACTTATTCGATTCTCTCAAAGATGATGGTATTACAAGCATAAAGATGAAGTGTAATGCCATAATGATTGAAAAGTTTAAAGATGCTGATGCCATTAAATGGCGGATTGAGTATTTGAAAAATAATGTGGTTAAATCTCTTCATAATGATACAGGACATGCTCGTTCAATTTCACATGAAGAATCTGAAATGATGAGCCCCAATCCATATATGTTCAGATGTTTCATGAATATAAAAGACGATGAAACGCTGACTATGCAAATGTTGGAATTGTTTAATTTTGGTTTAACGTTATGTGAAAATTTCGATACGAAAGAATACGCACGTTATCTTCTTGTTCAGATTTATCTGTTCTTCGTAAATGTAAATAATATCAATAACATTTCACTATTAAGAAAAAAGGTAGAGGCACACAATGCGAAAGGTGTAAGTTATCTCGCTACCAGTATTATGAATAATGCAGAAATGCTGTTTCTCATAAATGAAAAGGTTAGCATCGGTAGAGCTGTTAAACAATACAATAAATGTATTGAAGAATCATATTTAAACATCCGGAATGATGGTGATTTAAGGCGTTATTTCACAGAGATACACTCCGAAGTTCAAAAAGAGATACAAGACCAAGGCATTTACACATTAGTTCGTCCGGATGCTTTAAGTGAAGATTTTATTCAAAGGGAGTTAAAAAACACCATTATCAATAAATGCTGTCAAATGGGATTAGAGGCGGTTCGAGTAGATAGGGAGGTGGCTTTACAAGATAATAAGCGTACGGATCTTCTCATTCGATACGGTTTGTGTAATCCTATCATGGTAGAACTTAAACTACTTCATAACAAAGAAATTCAGGAAGATAATAAGCGTCAAGAATACAGAAATAAGTTTATTCAATACACTAATGCAACAGGTGCTTGCTTGTCTGTGTTTTGGGTATTTGATGTTCATAGGGAAAATAGCAAACGTTCTGAATTCGAAAAATTAAAATTAGAATACAAAGATTTACCTCATACTTCAGTCTTGCTAACAGATTGTAGATGTAGTAGTGGTATAGAAACCGGATTGCCTAAAAAACAAGCTTAAAAGATTCCAAAGCATCTCGTAATAAGAGAAGTAAAAGATAAAAAAGAAGCATTAGCAGGGTTGAATAACGAATAAAGTCTCAACCGATAGCAATCCTATCCAGTTGAGACTTTTCGTTTATTTACCTCTATCCAAAAACTTCTGTATCGTTACTGCTATACCAATTCCCAAAGCAGCCATAAGAATACAGCCAATAGCAGCCTTCCAAATCAATGCCGAGTGCAAAATCTCTGCATTCACTATTATGATACTGGCGAAAAAAGAAGATAGGGCAACCAGTATGATAATCAAGATATAGAATATCGTGTGCGGTATGAAAATATAGCTGTCAGCCTTGCAGATTTTTCGTTCAGTTTCATTACATTTGTCTTGAATTTGATGAAGGAACTTATCAAGGACAGATTGCCCAAATTTATCGGCTTGCTCCTGCGTCCCTTGTGCAATAGCCACTTTGTACTCCCGTAGAAATTCGAGCAGATTTACCAGATTTACGCAGTATATGTATAGAATGAAAACAACATCCAATAAATTGATAATA
>ERZ650918.1475-NODE-1475-length-20069-cov-8.404017_pt1 | contig 20069 bp, 14 predicted proteins | sample MGYA00514758_ERZ650918 | MGnify/ENA metagenome assembly ERZ650918 | reverse complement strand
CCGCCGAAACTTCCGCCGCCGTGGGGCCGAAGACGCGCAAAATTCTCAATTCTGTGTTTACCATGTTGAACCTCTACTTCAGGGGCGCTCCCCTGTCAAATATCCATTGTGTCTGCCGGGGTATCCGGGGTGATGGCCAGGCTGTCCGGCACAGGCAGACCCAGCGCCATGCGGCGCAGCATATCCAACGCGTACATGGCGGCGCGGGCGCGGATGACACTGCGCTCGCGATAGCCGCCCAAGGTCAGCCGCATGAGGCAGCCCGTGTTGGTGCGGGCGTCGGCGCCAGCCAGGTAGACCGTGCCCACCGGCTTGCCGGGCAGTTCTCCGCCGGGACCGGCCAGGCCGGTGATACCCACGGCCAGCTCCGCGCCGGATTCTTTCGCCGCACCAAAGGCCATGGCAGCAGCCACGGGGCCGGAAACCACGTTGTACTGTGCAATCGTCTCTGCCGGGACACCCAGCAGCTTTTGCTTGGCAGCCTCGGCGTAGGTGACAAAGCCGAAGCCGAACACCTCGCTTGCGCCGGGGACATTCGTCAGCCGCTCGGCGATCATGCCGCCGGTGCAGCTTTCCGCCGTGGCGGCGTGGAGATGATGCTCGCGCAGCGCACGCACCACGGTGTATTCCAGTGCAGGCACATCGACATCATAGGCCGCTGCGCCCAGAATCTCTTTGAACTCCGCAATGCGGGCATTGCAGGCGGCCTCGGCGGCCTGCTCGGTGGCCTCGCGGGCGGTCACGCGGATCTCACACTCGCCGGTCTTGCAGTAGATGGCGGCGGTGGGGTTCGCGGCCTCAAACAGCGGCGCGACCTTGCTGGCAATGGCGCTCTCGCCGCCCAGCACCCGCAGCGTGCGGCTGTGGATCGTGCAGTTTTGCCGTTTCAGCAGAATCGGGCGGACCTGCTCGGCCCACATGGCCTTCATCTCCCGCGGGACGCCGGGCATCAGCGCGGCGCAGTGACCGTCGGCGTCCTCAAACCACGCGCCGGGGGCCGTGCCGTGGTCGTTGATGAGCTTGTGGCCCACCGTCGGGCACATGGCCTGCTTGCGGTTGTTCGGCGTGGGGCGTCTGTTTGTCCGGGCGAAAAAGTCGATGATCTTCTGCCACTCGCCCTCATCAAAAGCCAGCGTATCGCCGAACGCCTCGGCCACGGTCTCCTTCGTCAGATCGTCCTCGGTAGGGCCGAGACCGCCCGAAAAGACGAGCAGGTCGCTGCGGCTTTTCGCCTGCAAAACCAGCTCCTTCAGCCGGGCGGGGTTATCACCGATGACATGCTGGTGCAGCACGCTGATGCCCAGCTCGGCCAGCTCGCGGCTTAAAAACTGCGCGTTGGTGTTTACGATGTCCCCCAGCAAAAGCTCCGTTCCTACGCAGATAATTTCAGCAGTCACAGCAGTTCGTCCTCTCCCATGCGGATGTAGATCTTTTCAACATTCTCGGCGGCCTCGGTTTCCAGCGCTAGCAGGTCGGGCATACCCGCCTCAGCCGCCAAAATTTCCTCCATGGTGGGGCTGGTCTTGGGGTGCGGCGGGGTGAAGATGGTGCAGCAATCCTCGTAAGGTTCGATGGACGTCTCAAAGGTGCCGATCTTGCGCGAAATAGCGATGATCTCGGTCTTGTCCATGCCGATGCAGGGGCGCAGCACGGGCAGGTCCTGGGCGGCGTCGGTGCAGGCCAGGGCCGCCATCGTCTGGCTGGCCACCTGGGCCAGGCTCTCGCCGGTGATAAGGGCCTGCAGTTCCAGCTTGGCGGCCACACGGTTGGCGATGCGCAGCATGCTGCGGCGCATCAGCACGGTGAACAGCACGTCGGGGGCATTATCTCGGATATACTCCTGCGGCTTGGTGTAGGGCACGACGAAGAGCGTGCAGTTGCCGGTGTACTCCACCAGTTCCCGGGCCAGGTCACGTACCTTCAGCTTGGCGCGCAGGCTGGTGTAGGGCGGGCTGGCAAAGTGGATGTGATGCAGCGCCAGGCCGCGGCGGGCCATGCACCAGGCGGCGACGGGGCTGTCGATACCACCGGAGAGCAGGTTCAGCGCACGGCCGCTGGTACCTACCGGCAGGCCGCCAGCGGCTTCCACCTTGGGGCCGTGGACGTAGGCGGAGTGGTCGCGGATCTCGACCATGACTTCCAGCTGGGGGTTGTGCACATCCACCCGCAGGTGGTGGTGCTTGTCCAGCAGGTAAGCGCCCAGCTCGCGGCAGATCTCGGGACTCTTCATCGGGTAGGTCTTGTCAGCGCGCCTGGCTTCCACCTTAAAGGTTCGGATGCCCCGCAGCGTCTCGCCCAGGTAGGCTTCGGCGGTCTCGCAGATGGCGTCGAAGTCCTTGGGGCACTCCACCGCGCGGCTCATCTTGACGATGCCGAACACGTGAGAAACGCGGCGGAAGGCCTCGTCCATGTCCAGGCCCTCTTCCTTCGGCTCGATGAAGACGGTGCTTTGGGCCTGGTAAACTTTGAACTTGCCCAGCGGCTCCAGCCGCCAGCGGATGATCTTGGACAGGCGTGCTTCAAACTTGCCGCGGTTCAGGCCTTTCAGGGTCATTTCGCCCTGGTATGCTAGGATGATCTCTTTCATTATACAAAAACGCCTTTCGTTGGTGGGTGTTACGCTTTTACATTTAAATGTGCTGCAGTTCGCGCAGGCCGGCGCGCAGGCCGTCCAGCAGGGCGTCCACGTCCTCGGGGGTGTTGTCGGCGCAGAAGCTGACACGCAGCGCGGTGCGGATGGTCAGGTCATCGCAGCCCATGGCCTGCAGGGTGTGGCTGGGCTCGCCCTTATCGCAGGCGCTGCCGCCGGAGACGAACACCAGCCGCCCGTTGAGGTAGTTGATGAAGGTCTGGCTGTTGATGCAGCCGGTGGAGAAGTTGACAACCTCATCCACGGCGTCATCGGGGGAATTCAGTGTGATGCCGGGCAGCTCGGCCAGGCCGGTGCGCAGCTGCCGATTCAGGGCATGCAGGTGGTCGCCCTTGGTGCGCAGGCGCTGGGCGCCTTTGGCGGCCGCCAGGCCCAGGCCCACGATATAGGGCGTGTTCTCGGTGCCGGGGCGCATGCCGCGCTCCTGATGGCCGCCGACGTAGGGTGGGTGCAGCGTCTGGCGCTGGCTGTCCCGCACGAAGAGTGCCCCGATGCCCTTGGGGGCGTGGATCTTGTGGCCGGAAACGGACAGCGTGTCCACACCGGGCCACTTTTGCAGGTCGATGGGGATGCGCAGCCAGGCCTGCACCGCGTCTACATGGAAGTGGGTGCGGCTGTTTTTAGCTTTGATGCCCTTGGCCAGGGCAGCAATGTCCTGACGTGCGCCGGTCTCGTTGTTGACAGCCATGCAGGTGGCCAGGACGGTGTTTTTATCCACAGCAGCAAGGAATTTTTCAGTGTCGATATGACCGTCCCGCTCCGGGGCGATCTCGACGACGGTGAAGCCTTCCTCTTTTAAAGCGCGGATCGGCAGCTGCACGCTGGGATGCTCGAAGCCGGTGATGACGATCTTATTGCCCCAGTGGCGGCGGGGCAGCGCGGCACCGTAGATGGCCATGTTGTTGCTCTCTGACCCGCAGGCCGTGAAGTAAATTTCATCGCTGCGGCAGTGCAGCGTTTTGGCAATGCGGGCGCGGGCCGTTTCAATGCCGTCCTGCGCGGCCACGGCAGGGTCGTACAGGCTGCTGGGGTTGGCCCAGAGTTCCACCAAAGCATCGTGGATGACCTCGGTCACGGCGGGGTCCACGCGGGTGGTGGCGGCGTTATCCAGATAATGGATCTGCGGGTCGGAAAGCATAGACATTCCTCACATTTTGAACAAAATTATACAGGATAAATTATACACGCCCAGGGCCTAAAAAACAACTGGTCCTGCAAAAAAATACGCCAACTCCCGCCTGCCCGCTTGACTTTTTTGCAGGGAGCAGGTATAATGATATAGTTTCCTGTGCCGGTGTGTTGGAATTGGCAGACGAGACGGACTCAAAATCCGTTGGTGGTGACACCGTGTGGGTTCGACCCCCACCACCGGCACTGATATAAAACCCCAAAAGGCGCAGAGCTTTTTGGGGTCTTTTTTTTGGCATGGTCACGGGGGTCGAACAGGGCGGCACGGCTAAGCCGCGCACAAAAGTCTCCGGTGGAGACTTTTGAGGCCCACGCCCCCACCACCACTTAACAAAACAGTCCGGAACTGCCGCCTGCATTTGCGGTGGTTCCGGGCTGTTGCTTTACCTATTCACCTTGCAGCTGTCAACGTGCAGGTATGGGTTCCTGGAATGTCTTATGCCTTTTTGCTGTAATCGCGTGCGCCGTAAATGGCGGTGCCGATGCGCACAATGGTGGCACCCTCGCGGATGGCATCGGGGTAATCCCCGCTCATGCCCATGGAAAGGATATCCATTTTGGCGTTCTCATAATGGCGGTCAGCAGCTTTTGCCAGTAGTTCCCGCATTTGGGCAAAGAACGCGCGGGTCTCATCCGGGGTTACAGCTGCCGGCGGGATGGCCATCAGGCCGCGCAGGCGGATATGCGGCTGTGCGGCTGCCATATCCAGCAGGGGCCACAGGCTTTCGGCAGAAACACCAGACTTGCTCTCTTCCCCGCCGATGTTGATCTCGATCAAAATTTCCTGGGTCAGGTTTGCGGCGGCAGCGGCGCGCTCCACCTTTTGCAGCAGGTGCTCGCTGTCCACACTTTCAATCAAAGCAGCACGGCCCACCACTTTGTTGACCTTGTTGGTCTGCAAATGGCCGATAAAATGACCCGGCTTACCGCAATAAGCATTGGCGTCGGTCTTTTCCACCAGTTCCTGCACATGGTTTTCGCCAAACAGGTCAATGGGCAGAACGGCGCTGGCAATCACCTCTTCCACGGTGCGGGTCTTGCAGGCGGCGCACAGCAGAATATCTGCCGGGTCGCGGCCGGCTTCACGGGCGGCGGCGGCCATATTTTCACGGATGCGGGCCACATTTTCAGCCATCATTGTCAGTTGTTCCTGTGTCAGCATGGTTCACATCTCCTGGTAAACGGCGCGGCTGCCGCCGATGTATTTGGGGCGGGTGCGGGCGCAGATGATGGGCGCAGCGCCGATCTGCTTGATGGTCAGGCGCACCGGCACGGCCACGCGCTTTAAGTGCATGCCAATCAGCGTACCGCCGATATCAATTCCGGCAGCGGCACGCACTTCCTCCACCAGAACCGGATGTTCAAACGCCTGCCAGCAGTTGGTTGCCCAGCTGCCGCCCGCATGGGGCTGCGGCACGGCGTTCACCTGTTCATAACCATACTTTTCGGCAGCTTCCTGCTCGATGACAATGGCGCGATTCAGGTGTTCGCAGCACTGGGCCGCCAGATAGACGCCCTGCGCTTTGAGCACCGGCAGAATACCCGCCAGCACAGCCGCGGCGGCTTCCATGCTGCTGTCCTTGCCAATATGCCCGCCAACGATCTCGCTGGAAGAGCAGCCGACCACAAAAATATCCCCGGCGCGCAGGTGTGCAGCCGCCAGCAGTTCTTCCGCTGCCTGGTGTGCCTGCGCCGTAATGGCGGCGCAATCCGGTTTTTGAACGGTGTTTTTTTCCATAATCTACCCACCTTTTTCATTTACTGATCCGGCATTATTATAACACGGGATGCAAGGTTTGTACATTCTTAAACGGTTCTAAACCAATCTTACCCCAAATACAAAAACGGTGCAGCAAAGCCGCAGCCTGCTGCACCGTTTTGGGGCACTGCTGAAAACAAACTTATTCTCAGCGCTTGATATCGTAATTCATGTTCATCAGGTTGCGGATGGTGGAAACATCATCGGTGATGTTGGCATCGCCATGGATGGTGTGCTTGATGGCGGAGCTTGCCACCGCAAAGTTGACCATATCCATCGGCTTGTAGTTGTGCAGCATGGCGTAAATCAGGCCGCTGGCAAATGCATCGCCGCCGCCTACACGGTCCAGAATATTAAAGGTAAACAGCTTGCTTTCAAAGGTATGGTCCTCATACCACATAAAGGCTTTCAGGCTGTTCTCGGAGCCGGAATGGGCATAACGCACATGGCGGGCAATGCACTTGATGTTGGGGTAACGCTCCACAAAGCGCTGGAAGATCTCATCCTGCTGTTCATAGCTGGGCTGTAGGGGCACGCCGTCTTTCCAGTCGCCCTGGGCGTGGTCGGCATCGTCTTTCCACAGGTGGTAAGGCTCAATGCCAAACAGAACATCCACATAGGGCAGGCACTTGGTGCAGTAGTCACGGGCTTCTTCCCAAGTCCACAGGGTGGAGCGGAAGTTGCCGTCAAAGCTGACGGTCAGGCCCTTTTCCTTGGCTTTTTTCAGGCAGGCCATCACAAAATCGGCGCAGTTCTGGCCCAAAGCCGGGGTAATGCCGGAAAGATGCAGCCAGTCAAAGCCGTCCAGCAGGGCGTCCAGATCCACTTTGGAAAGGTCATACTCCGTAAAAGCGGAGTGCTTGCGGTCGTAAGTAACCTTGCTGGGGCGGATGCCGTAACCGGTTTCCAGGTAATAGGTGCCCAGACGGTGGGTCGGGGTTTCATCCGGGGTGGAAAGGATCATCGGGGTGCAGTGCACATCATTGGAGCGCAGCCAGCGCACCGCACTTTTGCCCAAAGAGTTGTTGGGCACCACGCTGAAAAACGTGCTGTCCACACCCAGGTTGGCAAGAGCCAGGGCAATGTTGGCCTCGCTGCCTCCATAGCTGGCTTCAAAGTTGGAAGCCATACGGATCTTTTCATAGTTCGGCGGGGTCAGGCGCAGCATGACCTCACCAATCGTAATAAATTTAGCCGGGCTGTCGTTATGCAGGAGCAGGGGGTTAAAATGTTCCATAACATCTACCTCTCTTTTCTGGTCCCACGGGCAAAACCAGGTCATGGCCCGCCGCAGGGTTTGTTATGTCGTATTTATTGTACCGTATTTTCGTCCCGGTTTCAACGATTTTTACACAAACTGCGCTCATATTTTGCGTTCCTTTTCACTGTTGCACAAAAAGGGCGGTACCGGGCGGCAAAAAACATCGCACACCCATGATTTTTTGCTGCCCGGTTCGAATTGCATTTTAATGTCTTTTATTGTATAATAGTAGAAACTGTGCCCTGGCGGCGGCTGCCGCGCGGGGTGTTGATACAAGTGCCGCACAAAACAGCGTTCTGACGTTTTATGCGGGCCATAAATCTGGAGGGAGCCAAACATGGCCGAAACAATGCAGGTCTCCGCGCAGCGCGCCTGGACCCACCTGAAAAAATACCAACCGCTGATCCATGAACTTGTCAGCCGCGATCTGAAAGTCAAATACCGCCGCAGCTTTCTGGGTTACATCTGGAGCATTTTGAACCCGCTGCTGATGATGCTGCTGCAAAGCATCATCTTTTCGTACATGTTCCGCAACGATATCCCAAACTTCCCGCTTTACCTGATCTGCGGCAACACCCTGTTTACCTTTTTCAATGAGACCACCAGCATGGGCCTGACTTCTGTTATCCAGAACGCCCCGCTGATCAAAAAGGTGTACATTCCCAAGTTCATCTTCCCCATCAGCCAGGCGGTTTCCCGCTTTGTCACCATGCTGTTCAGCTTTGGTGCGGTTCTGCTGGTCATGATCTTTACCCGTGCCACCTTCTATTGGACCATCTTTTTGAGCTGGCTGCCGCTGGTGCTGCTCTTCTTTTTCAGCTGCGGGCTGGGGCTGCTGCTTTCCGCGCTGGCGGTGTATTTCCGTGATATGATGCACCTGTACAGTATCCTTACCATGGGTTGGATGTACGCCACCCCGCTGTTCTACCCCATCACCGCCCTGCCGGAAACCCTGCAGAAACTGATGAAGCTGAACCCGCTGTACCACTACATCAACCTGTTCCGCAACCTGATGATGTACGGCAACATTCCCGGCCCCAACACCTGGATTGCCTGCATTTCTTGCGCCGTTGCCTCTATGGCTATTGGCCTGTTGGTGTTCCGCAAACTGCAAAAGAACTTTATCCTGTATATCTGACGTGAGGTAACGTATGGACGAGATTATTAAAGTCAATGACGTTTCCATGCGCTTTAACCTTGCGCAGGAAAAAACTGAGACCCTGAAAGAATACACCGTAAAACTGCTGACCCACAAGCTGTTTTTTAACGAATTTTACGCACTGAAACATGTTTCTTTCAGCATGAAGCGCGGCGAATCCCTGGCGCTGATCGGGCGCAACGGCAGCGGCAAAAGCACCATGCTGAAAGTGATTTCCGGCGTGATGTACCCCTCCGGCGGCAGCGTTGCCGTCAACGGCGAAATTGCCCCCATGATCGAGCTGGGCGCCGGTTTTGACATGGATCTGACCGCGCGGGAAAACATTTTCCTGAACGGCGCGGTGCTTGGCCACGACCGGGACTATATGATGGAGCATTTTGACCGCATCATTGAATTTTCGGAGCTGAAAGATTTTGTGGATGTTCCGGTCAAAAACTTTTCCAGCGGCATGATCGCTCGTTTGGGCTTTTCCATTGCCACTGAAGTACAGGCCGACATTCTGGTTTGTGACGAAGTGCTGGCCGTTGGCGACTTTATGTTCCAGCAGAAATGCCACCGCCGCATGGAAGAGATGCTTTCCAACGGCACCACGCTGCTGTTCGTCAGCCATGATATCAACCAGGTGCAGCAGCTGTGCCAGCGCTCCATCTGGCTGGATCACGGTGTTCTGCGCGGGGATGGGCCATCGCGTGAAGTCTGCGCGGACTATGTGCGCGCTATGGAGGCCGGTGGAACCTGATGGAAAAGCTGCTGACGGTTTCGGTTGCCGCCTATAACGGCGCTGCCACGCTGCAAAAAGCGCTTGAATCCTGCCTGGTGGCGGATGAAAGCCTGCAGGCGCTGCTGGATGTGATCGTTATTGATGATGGCTCCACCGATGGCACCGCCGCGCTGGCGCAGGCCTTTGTGCAGGCACACCCCGGCAGTTTCCGGCTGGTGAGCAAGGTGAACGGCGGGTATGGCTCCACGCTGAATACCGCAGTAGAGCTGGCCTCCGGGCGGTACTTTCGCACGCTGGACTGCGATGACTGGTTTGACACCAATGCTTTGCAGACCCTTTTGCGCCGCCTGCAAAACTGCACGGCGGATGCGGTATACACCAACTACCGCACCGTGCAGGAAAACGGCAGCGGAAAGACCTTTGATGTCTGCTGCAAATTTGATACAAACCGTGTGTATGCTGTGGGTGAAGTGCAGCAGGCCACACCTGATTTGTGCATGGAGATGCACGCGCTGACCCTCTGCACCAAAACTCTGCGCGCCGCATGGCGCCCCATGCCGGAGCATTGCAGCTACACGGATATGGGCTATACGTTTGTTGGCATGGCTGCGGCGCAGACCATCTGCTTTGTGCCGGTGGTTCTGTACCAGTACCGCCTGGGGCGGGATGGCCAGAGCGTGAGCATGGCCAGCTACCGCGCCCACACGCAGGATTACATCCGCGTAGCGCGCATTCTGTTGGATGCTGCCGAACCGCTGGCCGCACAGCCTGCCCACGCCGGGCGGGACCTGCTGCTGGTGCAGCGGGCGCGGGATGTGGCGCAGTACCTGATTGAGCTGTACCTGCGCTTTCCCCCCGACCGTGAAACCGGCCTGGCCCTGCGCCGGTATGACGAGATGCTGTGCCAGACTTACCCACACATCGCTGCCATGATGACCAACAAAAACACCCGTCTGCTGCGGGCCGGGCGTTACCTGCCCTACCGCACATTGAGCGCATGGGCGCGCGGAAAACAATCCAACGGCGGCATTTTATAATGCTGTGCCGGATACTTGAATACTTTGCCGGATATGATAAGGCAAAAAGTGAAAGGAGAATACCGTATGCTGCTGCAAAAGCTGCTTTGGCCCCGCGTGGGCATATGCACCGAGGACCGACTGTATTACCGTATGAAAGCCCCCAGCTTCCGCGATGAGGGGGATATCCTGCGCATTGAGCAGGGCGAACGCGTCTGCTTTGATACCTACTTTAACAGCGTCAGCGCAGACAAATGGCGTCGCTACACCGCCGCGCAGAATTTTTCGCTGCGGCTGAAACTGTGCGGCAAGCTGCGCGTTGTGCTGTGCAGCCGCCATTTCATCAACAGCCAGAGCGTGCGCGCCGTGCTGGCCGAAAAAGTAGTGCAGGCGGATTCCGTGCAGGAATTCTGCTTCGATTTTCCCAAGGGCGCTGACGGCATGCTGTTTTTTGAGCTGCAGGCCCTGAGCGGCAATGCCGCCTATTGCGGCGGCGCTTATGAGTGCGATGCCGCCGAAAAGGATGTGCAGCCCGTCAAAATCGGCGTGGATATCTGCACCTTCCGCCGGGAGCCGTTCGTTATGGGCAACATTGCCCGCATGCGCAGCGATATTTTGGAAAACGCCGCCAGCCCGCTGCACAACCATCTGGAAGTGTTTGTTTCCGATAACGGCCAGACGCTGGATTACGATAAACTGAACAGCGATACCGTGCATGTTGTGCCCAACGCCAACGTGGGCGGTGCCGGCGGCTTTACCCGCGGCATGATCGAGATCCTGAAAGCCAACGAAAATGGCGCAGGCGTTACCCATGTACTGGTCATGGATGATGACATTGTGCTGGATACCGATGTGCTGCTGCGCACCTACACCCTGCTGAGCCTGCGCAAGCCGGAATATGCGGATGTATTTGTCGGCGGTGCCATGCTGCGACTGGACCGCCCTAACATTCAGGTAGAAAACGGTGCCGCCTGGAACCAGGGCCAGTTGATCAGCCACAAAGCCAACTTTGATCTGACCAAGGTTGACCTGTGCGTTGCCAATGAACTGGAAGAACGCCATGAGTATAACGCCTGGTGGTACTGCTGCATCCCCATTGCCGTTGTGCGGCCGGACAACCTGCCCATGCCCATCTTTATCCGCGGCGATGACATTGAATACGGCCTACGCAACTGCAAACGCCTGGTCACCCTGAACGGCATCTGCGTATGGCATGAGCCGTTTGAGAGCAAGTATTCTTCCTCGATGTACTACTACATCCTGCGCAACCAGTGCATTGACAACAGCATGCACTGCCCCGGCTATGATGCCAACGCCCTGAAAGCCGACCTGCGCAGCCAGGTGATGGGCGAAGTGAACCGCTACCGCTATAAGAATGCTGACCTGCTGATCCGCGGCGTGCGCGACTTTTTGAAAGGCATTGACTGGCTGGAACAGACCGATGCCGAAGCCCTGCACAAAGAGATTATGGCATATGGCTACAAGGCCCAGCCGGTGGACCAGCTGGATGTTCCGTTTGATTATTCCCGCTACCTGTACGCCACCAAAGAGGAAGAAAAAAACAAGGGCAAGCTGAAAAACCTCAAGGTCAAGCTGACCCGCAACGGCTGGCTGGTGCCCCCCACCCGCGAAAACACCGTTGTGAGCATGATGCACATGACCGCCTACAATGCTTACCGCGTGCAGAAGGTGCTGAACTATGATTCCAACTCCCAGAAAGGCTTTGTGACCGAGCGCAGCAAGGAAGAATACAGCCGCTGCGTGCGCGAGATGAAAGCCTGCATGAAGGAGATCGACGCCCAGTTTGACGCTGCCGCCCAGAGCTACCGCGAGCGCTGCGGCGAAGTGCGCAGCCTGGACTTCTGGAAAAAGTATCTGAACCTGGACAAGTAATTTTACCGGGCCTATCCCCGGTTTTCCCTGGAAAGGAATCTTACACTTATGGCCAAAAAAAAGGCAAATTCGTTTGTTCTTACCATTGCGGGCATTGCTGCTGCTACCGTGATCGGTGTGGTCGGGGTCAAGCTGACCCCTGCCCCGCATGTGATTTTCAGCCTGGCCCCCAGCGCAGAACCACAGGCTACCGCTGAGCCGGAGCCCATCAGCTGCGTGCTGGCCGGTACCGGGCAGGTTGTGGATTTTGCGAATCCCGGCGCAGAGGAATATGTTTCCCTGCTGGATACCGACAGCCAGAGCCTGACCGAGCGCTATGCCCTGCCCGCTTTGGAGCGGATGACCCAGTCCGACACCGAAAGCCTGATTGCCCCTTTGCAGGTCATCCAGCGCATTCAGACCCTCGGTATTGACCCCGCCACCTTTGATACCCCGGAGGCCAACTGGAAAAACCTGTACAACTCTGTCATGACCCGGCTGGCCCCCCTGGCCACCGCCGAAACCGCCCAGGCTGTGAATTTTACCGGTTCCAGCCTGGCAGAACTGAATGACTTTCTGGCAGCCAACCCCGGCAGCACGGTGGAGGTCATCTCCCCTGCTCTGGTGATGGATGCCACCCTGGTGGTACCCACTGGTACGATCCTGCACGGCAACGGCGCAGTGCTGACCCCCGGCAATGAAACGCTGGACAAAGCCATTGTTCTGGACCAGGCGGAAAATACCGCCGTGACCGGCTTTGTCATCAACGGCGGGTGCAATTACGGTGTGTATGTCAAGAATTCCAGCAGTTTCTATCTGGCTGACCTTGACATCAGCAATGTTTCCCTCAAGGGCCTTTGCATTATGGGGGAGAACACCGGCTTTGCACTGGTCAATAACAGCATCCATGAAAACCAGAATGGTGCCATCTTCCTGAACGGCGAGATCAGCAATGGCGTGATCGAGGGCAACCGCATTGAAAATAACTCCGGTGCCCGCAACCTGACCGCCGGGCTGGTGCTCTGCTCCATGCCCATTGAGGACATTGAGACCGCCTACAATCCGTTCCCGGATGAAATGCTGTACGATATTTTACAGTCTCCCCATCAGCTGGTTGTGCGCGGCAACACGGTTGCGCAGAACCATTCCTCCGGCATTTATTCGGAAAGCGGCTACCTGAACTATTATGTAGAGAACACGATCTACAAGAACGAAAAAGAGGGCATGTGCCTGGATTACGGTTCCTTCGGCAACTACATTACCGGATGTGAGATCCGCCAGAACGGCGACCGCAACCGCATGAGTGATGAGGATCTGGAAGCTGACTTTATTCTGGATCAGGGCCGCATGGCGGATGGTTCCTCCCCCGCCAAGCTACCCGGCATCTCGCTGGATAACACCGCCTACAACACCATTTACGGCAACATTGTGCGGGACAATTACGGTTCCGGCATCAAGGCTGTGCGCTCGGCGTTCAGCAACACCATTCTGTGCAACCAGATCATTGACAACAACCGGGGTGCCAGCGATACCTTCCACTTCTTTGGTATTGAGCTCAGCACTGACCTGAACGCGGACGAAGCCGTGCAGGGCCTGGATTTTACCCCCTGCTATGAGAACATCATTGCCCGCAACACCATTTCCGGCGGGCATTACGCCGGGGTGTTTATGGGCGAAGATGCGTTCATGAATGATATTTTTGACAATACCTTTATGGACTGCACTGACTGGGCTATGGAATCCCTGAGTGAAAAATACAGCTCTACCCTGAACAATATGGCAAACATGCCCACCCGCGGGATCGAACTTTCTAACGGTCAGGGCTGATGCCGCGAGGCTGCTACATGAAACAAACACTGCAAAACCGTTTCCCGTGCCGGTGGCTGCTGCTGGCTTTTGTGCTGAACTTTGCCATTGCCGCGGCTGCACTGCTGCCCTACATGATACGGGACGGCGGCCTGCTGTTGGTTGCGGCGGATTTTGACGCAGAACAGCTCTCCTACAACATGCTGTGCAACAACGCCATCAAAAGCGGCGAGGTGCTGTGGAACTGGCGCATTGATATTGGTTCGGACTTTGTATCCTCGTTCAGTTTTTACACCCTTGGCAGCCCGTTTTTCTGGCTGAGTTTTCTCTTCCCCGCCAGCGCGTTTCCCTATCTGGTCGGCTGGATCTATATGCTCAAATATGCTGTTGCCGGGCTGACCTCGTTTGCCTACTTCCGCCGCAGTGCCAGCGAGAAAAGCGCCCTGCTTGGCAGTGTGTTGTATGCATTTTCCGGTTTTTCCTGCATCAACGTGGTGTTCTATCACTTCCATGATGTGATTGCCCTGTTTCCGCTTTTGATGCTGGGGCTGGACAAACGCATGCAGGAGGGCAAAAAAGCTCCGTTCCTGTTTGCCGTTACCATCAACGCGCTGGTCAACTATTACTTCTTTATCGGGGAAGTTTTCTTCCTGGTGTTTTACTATATTACGCGGTATCTTTTTGGCGGCGAGGACGCACGCCCCGGGGCGGATCTGCGCAAAAATGCCCGCAAAATTCCGGCCTGCATCCTGGAAGGCTGTCTGGGCGTCGGCATGGCGGGGGTACTGTTCATCCCCTCCATTGCGGCGGTTCTCAATAATCCCCGCGTATCGGATCACATCAGCTTGAGCCAACTGACCTTTGACTGGCCCAATTACCTGCAAATGCTGCGAGCGCTCTTCTTCCCGGCGGAGAATATGTTCAATTTTTCCGCTGTGGTGCATGATAACTGGTATTCCATCGCGGCGTACCTGCCCTTGGTAGGCGTCTGCCTGGTTCTGGCTTATCTGCTGCGCTGGAAGTGGGACTGGCTGCATGTGCTGCTGGTGGGGCTGTTCCTTGTAGCAGCCAGCCCGGTCAGCAACAGTCTGTTCGTCATGTTCACCAGCGAGCCGTACCGCCGCTGGTATTACATGCTGGTGTTCCTGCTGGTGCTGGCCACCATCAAGGTGCTGGACCATCTGCAGGACTACCCTTGGCGTGCGGGCTGCGGTATTTCGGCTGCAGTCATCGCCGCTATCACGCTGTATCTGTACGTCAAGCGCGATACCATGGTGTACCGCAAATACTGGCTGGTTGTGTTGACATTGATTGCCATCGGCGGCGTGGTTCTGCTGTTTGCTGCCCTGGGCGGGGTGCGGCGGCTGCGCCTGCGTCGCCCCATGGCTGCCCTGACGGCCTGCACTGCTCTGGTTGCTGCACTGACCACCGGTTTTACCGTGGGCACCTATCAGCGTGCCTACACCCAGACGATCGGCCTGACCACCACAGAAATTTATGGTGACGTTATCCACAGCGGCGACGGCCTGCCTGATGCCCTGCCCTACCGCTATTATTTCTGGGAGCCGTATTCCAACCGCGGCATGGCGGCTTACCTGCCGGACCGTACCTCCTTTTTGAGCACGCTTTCCCCCTCCATCTTTACACTGTATGATGCCCTGGGGGACGAGCGCCACGCCATTACCCCCGCCGGGCCGGAGGGCACCAACGAGCTGCTTTCCGTTGGGTATTATATCCGCAACAACTCCGACTGGCCGGATGAAATCTACACCAGTTTTTCCAACGGTCACGAGCAGATCAACGTCTATCAGAATTCCCACGCCCTGCCCATCGGCTTCTGCTATGATACCTACATGACCCGCAGTGAGTTTGACGAGATTGACCCCGCCGAGCGCGCCCATGCCATGTTAAAGACCCTTGTGGTGACAGACGAGGACGAAGCCACGGTTTCCACCATACTGCGCCACTATGATGCCGCGCTGGATGGTGAGATCAGCCAGGAAAACAAGTATGCCGACATGGACAAGCGCCGCGAAGCCTGCACCGATGTGTTTGATTATGGCACAGACTATTTTTATTCCGAAATCACATCCGGCAGCGAGCAGTACGCGTTTTTCAGTGTTCCCTATGACAAAGCGTGGAGCGCCACGGTCAACGGCGAATCTGCAGAGATTCTGAACATCAACGGCCTGATGGCCGTCAAGGTAGATGCCGGTAAAAACTGTATTCGTTTCCACTACTCCCCCACCCCGCTCTGGTGCGGGATCGGGGTCAGCGCCATCAGCATTCTGCTGACGGCAATTTACCTGCTGGCCGGGCGGCGCAGCAGAAAAAGCAAAAAAGAGGTGCTGTAAACCATGAAGGCTACCCGCGAAAATCCGATCCTGTACATCGTGATCCCCTGCTATAACGAGCAGGAGGTTCTGCCCATTACCAGCAAGCTGTTTTTGAAAAAGATCACCGACCTGGTTGCCGCCGGTAAAATCAGCGATGACAGCCGCGTGTTGTTTGTCAACGATGGCTCCAAGGACAAAACCTGGTCCATCATCTGCGACCTGGCCAAGAGCGATAAACACTACATCGGCATCAGCCAGAGCCGCAACCGCGGCCACCAGAACGCAGTGCTGGCCGGTTTGATGGAAGCCAAGGACAAGTGCGATATCACCATCTCCATTGACTGCGACGGTCAGGACGATATCAACGCCATGGACGCCATGGTAGATGCCTATGTGAACGATGGCTGCGAAGTTGTGTACGGCGTACGCTCCAAGCGCGATACGGATACCTTCTTCAAGCGCTTTACGGCAGAAAGTTTCTACAAGCTGCTGAACGCCATGGGGGCCGAGGTTGTTTACAACCACGCGGACTACCGCCTGATGAGCACCCGCGTGCTGCATGAGTTTGCCAATTTCAAGGAGGTCAACCTGTTCCTGCGCGGCATGGTGCCGCTGGTGGGCTTTAAATCCACCAGCGTTGCTTACGAGCGCCACGAGCGCATTGCGGGTGAAAGCCACTATCCCCTGTCCAAAATGCTGTCCCTTGCGTTTGACGGCATCACCAGCCTTTCCGTCAAGCCCATCCGGTTCATTACCGGGTTTGGCGTTATTGTGGCGCTCATCAGCTTTATCGGCGTGATCTGGGCCATTGTGGAAGCGCTGCTGGGTGCCACCGTATCCGGCTGGGCCAGCATGACCAGCATCATCTGCTTTGTTTCCGGCGTACAGCTGATCTGCCTGGGCGTGATCGGCGAGTACATCGGCAAGATCTACATGGAAACCAAGCACCGCCCCCGCTACATCATCAGTGACCGCACGTGGGATGAGGATGAGAAGTAACCGGCTGGGCAGAGTTACGCCTGTTTGCTTTACCTAATATGGCACCAACAAAATAAATTTGTGCCGCGCGTTTTGCCCCTGTATGGGGGGTGGGACGCGCGGCTTTTTTTGTTGTTTCGGAGGTTTCCATGCTCACGGTTAACTCATTTTGCAGGAGAGTATTTGCGCCGCGGCCCACCGACATGATTCTTTATTATTTATTCATTATTCTTTCTCATCCCCCACCCCCGGCCCCTCTCCTTCCATAAAAAATTTCCCGATATTTTTTGCCTTCCCCTATTGACAAATGCCCCTGTTGGCAGTATTATAATGTCAACATATGAACAATCATTCATATGATAAAATGTTTGATACCGAGGTGATACTCCCAATGCCTGATACCAAAAAGTTCCCGCAGCCCGCCACAGCACCGGATGGCTTAGCCAACGCCCTGCCTGATGTTCCGGTATGTGACCCAGACTGCCACGGTGAGCCGGATATCGTTGCCAGGCTGCGCAGCGATCTGCCGGATGACGAGGTTCTGTATGACCTTTCGGAGCTGTTCCGTGTGTTTGGGGATACCACCCGCATCAAGATCCTGTACGCGCTGTTTGAGAGTGAGCTGTGCGTAGGCGATTTGGCCCAGCTGCTGGATGTTTCCCAAAGCGCCGTCAGCCACCAGCTGCGGCTGCTGAAAGCCAGCAAGCTGGTCAAGTTCCGGCGGGATGGAAAAACGGTGTTCTATTCCCTAGATGATGATCATGTGCGCAGCATGATTGCGCTTGGCATGGAGCATGTGGAGGAATAAAACGCCCCCAACTCTTGTTACCCCTTATTTTTCAAAAAATATTGATCATAAAGCCAAAGGAGATATTATCATGCAGAAGAAATTCAAAATCGAAGTTGATTGTGCAAACTGCGCCGCCAAAATTGAAGATGCCGTTAAAAAGCTGCCCGGCGTGAACAGCGCTTCCGTCAGCTTTATGGCCCAAAAGATGGTTCTGGATGTCGATGATGATAAGTTCGATGCCGTGCTGAAGGATGTTGTTAAGACCGCCAAGCGTGTTGAGCCGGACTTTGAGATCGAGCTGTAAGCTCCTTGCATCAGCATTTTCGGACGGTTTCCAACCGCCTGAAAGTTTCGGAATCCATTCGAAGCGGCGGACATGTGCCGACGCTTGGAATACCTTGCAAGCAAAAAAGCAGGTCCGAGTGCCGTCCAGGCATGAGAACATGCTTCTTTGCGGCAGGGTGGTTCCAAAGGAGGGGTGCAGGAGCGTGGCGCAGCCACACTGCAACGAACCCCACCTTTGTAGCGTGGAGCTTTTGTGACACGCTCAGGGCGGTTTCCAACCGCCCTTATTTTTGCCCCTTTTTTCCTGACGAACACCCAAAAGAGAGGTCTTATCTTATGACAAAGAAGCAGAAAAAGACGCTGAAACGTATCATTATTTCAGCGGTGCTGTATCTGGCCATTATTCTGGCTTCCAAACTGGTGGCTATACCCTGGTATCTGGAGCTGGTGCTCTTCCTGGTGCCGTACTTCATCATTGGCCACGATGTGCTGCGCAAAGCTGTGCTGGGCATTGTTCACGGCGAAGTTTTTGACGAAAACTTTTTGATGGCCGTTGCCACTGTGGGAGCGCTCTGCCTGGGTGAGTTCAGTGAGAGCGTTGCCGTTATGCTGTTCTACCAGATTGGCGAACTGTTCCAGAGTTACGCCGTCGGCAAAAGCCGCAAGAGCATCAGCGATTTGATGGATATCCGCCCCGACAGCGCCAACCTGGAAACTGCCGACGGCACGGTAAGTACCGTTGATCCCGACGATGTGCCCATCGGCTCTGTGCTGGTCGTGCGCCCCGGCGAGAAAGTTCCCATTGACGGCGAGGTCATTTCTGGCGAAAGCACGCTGAACACCGCCGCCCTTACCGGCGAAAGCAAGCCTCGCTTTGTGCATCCCGGCAGCGAGATCATCAGCGGCTGCGTGAACGGCGACGGCCTGCTGAAGCTGCGCACCACCAAGCTGTACGGTGAATCCACCGTTGCCAAGATCCTGGACATGGTGGAAAATTCCAGCCTGAAAAAGGCCCGCGCTGAAAACTTTATTACCAAGTTTGCCCATTATTACACCCCCGCCGTCTGCATCGGTGCTTTGGTACTTGCCATTTTACCACCACTGGTGCTGGGCGGCGGCTGGCTGACCTGGATCAGCCGTGCGCTCACCTTCCTGGTTATCAGCTGTCCCTGCGCGCTGGTCATCAGCATTCCTCTGAGCTTCTTCGGCGGCATCGGCGGCGCTTCCCGCTGCGGCATCCTCATCAAGGGCGGTAACTATCTGGAAGCACTTGCCAACACCTCCATTGCTGTGTTTGATAAAACCGGCACCCTGACCAAGGGCGTTTTTGCCGTCAGCCAGGTCAGCCCGGCCAACGGCTGCACCGAAAAAGAGTTGCTGGAACAGGCTGCTTTGGCCGAAAGCTTTTCCAGCCATCCCATCAGCAAGAGTCTGCGCGAAGCCTGCGGCGAGCTTGATGCCCGCCGTGCGACCGATGCTCAGGAAATTGCTGGCCACGGTGTCCGCACTATGGTGGACGGCCATGTGGTGCTGGCAGGCAACGCCCGCATGATGGACGACAGCAAGATTACCTACACCAAAAATACCGGCACCGGTACTGTGGTTTATGTGGCGCGTGACGGCCAGTTCCTTGGCTCTGTTCTGATCGCGGACGAAGTGAAAGAACACTCCAAGCAGGCCATTGCCGCCCTGAAAGCCCAGGGCGTGCGTACCATCATGCTGACCGGCGACAGTGAAGCCGTTGCCAGCGAGATCAGCGGCCAGCTGGGGCTGGATGAATACCATGCCCAGCTGCTGCCCGCCGATAAAGTCAACCGCGTGGAAGAGCTGCTGGCCACCAAGGGCAAGAACGATATCCTGACCTTTGCCGGTGATGGCATCAACGACGCCCCCGTGTTGATGCGCGCCGATGTCGGCATCGCGATGGGCGCCATGGGAAGTGACGCTGCTATTGAGGCCGCTGACGTTGTTCTGATGGATGACGACCCGGCCAAGATCAGCCTGGCTATGAAGATTTCCCGCAAGTGCATGCACATTGTGTACCAGAACATTGTATTCGCCCTTGCCGTCAAAGCCATCTTCCTGCTGTTGGGAGCCTTTGGCATTGCCAATATGTGGTGGGCCGTCTTTGCCGACGTTGGCGTTATGATTCTTGCCGTGCTGAACGCCATGCGTATGCTGATTGTTGAAAAGAACTAAGGCAACACCGCACAATTCCCGCCTTGCGGCTTAAGCACCGCTCCGGCAG
>ERZ650918.1471-NODE-1471-length-20095-cov-3.884880_pt1 | contig 20095 bp, 16 predicted proteins | sample MGYA00514758_ERZ650918 | MGnify/ENA metagenome assembly ERZ650918 | reverse complement strand
TACTGCGGACGTACACGGCAGGAAGATCACACAGACCGGGCAGGTCAAAAAGGGGGACACGATCTGTGTGTATGTATCGGACGGACGGCTGCAGGCGAAGGTAACGGATATTCAGAAAGACAAGCAGGATGCAGGTGAGGTGTAAAGATGGCAAAACAGACAGAAAGTACAGAAAAGAAAGAAAAAGAACGGACACTGGAAGAAGCATTTCTGCGTCTGGATGAGATCATCCAGAAACTGGAGAAGAAAGATACAACACTGGAGGATTCTTTTCTGGGATATCAGGAAGGCATAGAGCTTATAAAGTTCTGCAATCAGCAGATTGATACCGTAGAAAAGAAAATTCTTGTTTTGAATGAAGAGGGAGAAGCAGATGAATTTTAATCTGGAGATGGAAAAACGCCAGGAAAAGATCACCGGGATTCTGGAATACTATCTTCCGAAAGAAGAAGGATTTCAGAAAACGGTTCTTGAGGCGATGAATTACAGTATGCGTGCGGGAGGCAAACGCCTCCGGCCGCTTCTGATGCTGGAGACTTACCGGATGTTTGGCGGAGAAGGGCAGATCATCGAGCCTTTTATGGCAGCGATGGAGATGATACATACCCACTCACTGATCCACGATGATCTCCCGGCACTGGATAACGACGAGTACCGCAGAGGCCGCAGGACAACGCACATGGTATATGGGGAAGCGATGGCAATCTTGGCAGGCGATGCACTGCTCAATTATGCCTATGAGACGGCAGTGCGTGCCTTTGAGATCGAACCGGGCAATCCGGCGATCGGGAAAGCACTGCAGATTCTGACGAAAAAGACAGGGATTTACGGGATGCTTGGCGGTCAGTGCGTGGATGTGGAAGCTGCAGGCAGAGAGATTTCCAGAGAGAAACTGGATTTTATTTACCGTCTGAAAACAAGTGCTCTGATCGAAGCGTCCATGATGGTCAACGACCGGATGCCTGAGTACACGGTGGAGCGGGCCGGAAAGATCCTCAACCGCTATAAGAAGGCTCTGAACGGCTCCAAGGTCCTGGTGCTGGGCGTGGCCTACAAGCAGGATATCGACGACTACCGGGAGAGCCCCGCCATCCGGGTCATCGAGGAGTTCCATAAAACGGGGGCCATGACGGATTTCTATGATCCCTTTATCCCCAAGTACCGTCATGAAGGCCAGTGGTATCAGGGCCTGGAGGCGCTGACGCCGGAGACCGTCAAAGCCTATGATCTGGTCATCATCACCACGGCCCACACCAAGGTGGACTACCAGATGGTGGCCGAGTGCGGCGTGCCGGTCTTTGACTGCAAGAATGTGACCAAGCACATTCAAAACCGGGAGAACATCGAGGTTCTGTAAAGCCGGCAGCTTCTCTTTTGGGAACGCGTCCGTATGAAGGAGTTTCAGGAATGATCAAAGTATGCCATATGACCAGTGCCCATCAGCCGGGAGACACGCGTATTTTTCAAAAGGAGTGCGTCTCTCTGGCAAAGGCCGGTTACCAGGTTTTTCTGGTGCAGCGGGGAGAGAGCGGGGAGAACTCCGGTGTCCGGATCATCGGTGTGGGACAGCCCTCCGGCGGGCGGCTTACCCGGATGACCTCCTTTGCCCGCAAAGTGTATGAGGCGGCACTGGCCGTAGACGCAGACCTTTATCACCTTCATGATCCGGAGCTGCTTCCCTACGGAATCAAGCTCAAGCGCCGGGGGAAAAAGGTGATTTTCGACAGTCACGAGCTCTATGCCGTGCAGCTGCGGCAAAAACCCTATCTGCCGGGCTGGTGCACGCGGATCATTGCGTTTGGATATGCGCGGTATGAGCGTTACGTCCTCCGGCGCCTGGACGGGGCCATCTTTCCCTGCACCGTGAACGGAGAGGACCCCTTTGCGGGAAGGTGTCCCCACACAGCGCTGGTAGACAACAGCGTCAAGCTGGAGGATTTTTATGAGCGGTATGATCCGGAAGCCGTACGGAACCAGGATCAGATCTGCCTGACAGGTTCTTTGACGGAGGCCCGGGGCATCACCAGTGCGATCCGGGCTGCGGCGTCGGCAAAGTGTACACTTGCGCTGGCTGGCCCGATCTCTCCGGCGGACTATGAGGCCCAGCTCCGGAAGATGCCGGAATTTTCCAGCGTAGATTACCGGGGCGTCCTGGCCAAGGACCAGGTGGCAGCGCTTCTGCAGACCATCCGGGTGGGCCTTTCTCCGCTTTTGAACCAGGGCCAGTATTGGAAGGCTGAGAATCTGGCCACCAAGATCTGTGAGTATCTGGCCATGGGGCTGCCGGTGGTGATGAACGGGTCTGCCTACAACCGGGCATTCGTAGAGCGCTGGCACTGCGGCATCTGTGTGGACTCGGAGAACGTGGAGGAGATCGCCTCCGCTATCCGGTATCTGCTGGATCATCCGGAGGAGGCCCGGCAGATGGGAGAGAATGGCCGTCAGGCCGTGCGGGAAGAATTCAACTGGGGCGTGGAGGAAAAAAAGCTTCTGGCCCTGTACGAGGAAATTTTCAAGGAATAAAAGGGGACCATCAACATGAAATACGTGCTCATCGGCTGCGGCCGGATCGCCGTCAACCACATCAAAGCCGTGCTGAACAACCACCTGGAACTGGCCGCTGTGTGCGACGTCAAGCCGGAGGCCATGGAGACCCTCCTGGCCAAGCACGGCCTGGAGAAGGACACTTCCATCCGCCGCTATACCGACTATCGGGAGATGATCGAGGCGGAGCAGCCCACTCTGGCGGCCATTGCCACGGAGAGCGGAATCCACGCGGAGATCGCCCTCTACTGCATCGCCCACGGCGTCAACGTCATCATCGAAAAGCCCATGGCCATGTCCATGGCGGATGCCGACGCCATTGTGGAGGCTGCCCAGGCCCACCATGTCAAGGTGTGCGCCTGCCACCAGAACCGGTTCAATCCGGCGGTCCAGGCCACCCGGAAGGCCCTGGAGGAGGGCCGGTTCGGCAAGCTCTCCCACGGCTCCATCCATGTGCGCTGGAACCGGAACAAGGGCTATTACGACCAGGCCCCCTGGCGCGGCACTTGGGCCCAGGACGGAGGCTGCATGATGAACCAGTGCATCCATGGCGTGGATCTTCTGCGCTGGATGATGGGGGATGATGTGGTGGAGGTCTATGCCCAGACGGCTCAGCAGTTCCATCACTATCTGGAATGTGAGGACGTGGGCATGGCGGTGGTGAAATTCGCCAACGGCGCCATCGGCATCGGTGAGATCACGTCCATCCCCACGGCGCCGGCCATCGCGCAGGCGTATTACCGCTACGACGGCGAGCGCCGCCGCAGCCTGCCGCTCGACCATACGCCGTACAAAAAGTAATACAATCAGGAGAGAGCTATGAAACGAGTTCTCATCATCTATACCGGCGGCACCATCGGTATGACGCGCACGGAAAACGGCTACGCGCCGCGCGCGGGCTACTTCCGCGCCGCGCTCGATGCCATCCCCGACCTCCGCGCACCGGAGATGCCGGAGTGGGAATTCTACGAGCTCTCGCCGCTGCTGGATTCATCCAACATGACCGTGCGCGAATGGAACTGCATCGCAGAGCTGATCGCGCAGAAATATGACGATTACGACGGCTTCGTCGTCCTGCACGGCACGGACACGATGGCCTACACGGCTTCGGCACTGTCGTTCATGCTCGAAGGGCTCGACAAGCCCGTGGTGCTCACGGGCTCGCAGATCCCGCTGTGCGAAATTCGCAGCGACGGGCGCGACAACCTCATCACCGCACTGCTGATTGCGGGGGAAGGCATCGTGCGCGAGGTGTGCCTGTACTTCGGCGGAAAGCTGCTGCGCGGCAACCGCGCGACAAAATACTCCGCCGACGGACTCATCGCTTTCGTTTCGCCCAACTACCCGAGCCTTGCCGAGGCGGGCATTTCCATCAAATATAACGAAGCCGCCCTCCTGCCGCGGCAGGAAGGCGGGCTCAAGCTCCAGACGCTTGATAATATTCCCATCGGCGTCATCAAGGTATTTCCGGGCATTCAGTTTTCGCTGTTCGAGGCCATCATGACCGAAAAGCTCCGCGGTATCGTCATCGAGACGTTCGGCGCGGGCAACATCCCCGGCGACGGGAACGCGCTGCTGCCCATCATCCGCAAGGCGTTTCAGAACGGCACGGTGCTCACGGTCTGCTCGCAGTGTCCGCAGGGCGCGGTGTCGCTCGGCACCTACGAAACGTCCAGCGCGCTCAAAAAGGCGGGCGCGGTCAGCGGACTCGACATGACGACCGAGGCCGCCGTCGCCAAGCTGTACTATCTCTTCTCCTGCGGCTACGACAAGGAGAAGATCAAGCAGACAATGGAAGAAGACCTCCGCGGCGAAATCAGCGTTTCTTAAGCGCTTCGAGCGCTTCCTTCGTGTCAACGTCGCGCAGTTCTCGCTCGTCGGCAGGGAAGAGCAGCAGCGCATCTAAGTGCTTTCTGATGACCGCGCCGCCGCCCACATCACCCTCGAGCGCGAGAAGCTCAGGGAAGAACCGGGCAGGGAAGAGGCAGGGATTGCCCCGCACGCCGTTGTGTCCCAATCCGACGATGTTTTCGCTGTGCGCGCGGAAGAACTCAAGCTCCTGCGCGACGGTCTTGCGCTTGAGCATCGGCTGGTCGGCCACCATGAAGCAGAGCGCGTCACAGTCTGACAGCGCTGCCGTGCCGAGGCGGATCGTCTCGCTCTGGCCGCGCTCGGGATGCTCATTCCGCAGAGCTTCAAAGCCAAACTTTTTGGCGGCCGCTTCCACGTTTTCGTGCTGCGTCACGACCAGCACGCGGGAAAAGCTCTCCCGCGGGATCGCCTCAAGCGCATGCTCGATAAGCGGCTTTCCGTTTACCATCGCGGCGAGCTTGTTCTCGCCAAAGCGCGCGGCATTACCCGCCGCCATGACCACGCATCCTATTTTCAACGTGTTATCCATCTATTAAATCACCAGTCATTCGTTTCTTTTTCACCAATCGGCAGAAAAAAGCGGACAAAATGGTACATCCGCGATCATTTGTATTATATCACGCATGCAGCACTGTACACGCTGTGCGAAATGTGCTAAAATAATAGCAAAGGAGTTGCAGATTTCGAGCAAAACCGACAAAGCGGCTGCTCGGAACAGGAGGTAGACAGATGAGCAAGGTAGGAAAAAGCGAGATCCGCGTCGATGCGTTCGACAAGGTCACCGGACGCACGAAATACTATGAGGATCGGATGCCGGCCGGTGCGCTCTATGCGCGCATCAAGCATTCCACCATCGCGCACGGATTTGTCAAATCAGTCGACAAGTCCGCGGCGGAGGCCATCCCCGGCGTTGTGAAGGTGCTGACCTGCTTCGACGTGCCGGAGCACTGCTTCCCGACGGCGGGCCATCCCTGGTCGATGGACCCGGGGCATCAGGACGTGGCCGACCGCAATCTTTTGAACCGCCATGTGCGCTACTACGGCGACGACGTCGCGGTCGTCATTGCGGAGGATGAGGTCTCGGCCATGCAGGGCGTGCGCGCGCTGAAGGTCGAATATGAGGAACTCCCGTTTGTGCTCGACGTGCAGAAGGCCATGGAGCCCGACGCGCCCTGCATCCACGAAAATTTCCCGGGGAATATCCTGAAGCACACCGATATCCGCAAGGGCAATTATCAGCAGGCGATCAAAGAGCCCGGCCTCATCAAGGTCGAGGGCTGGTACAACACCCCCACCGTGCAGCACAGCCACATTGAAAACCACGGCTGCTACGCTTACGAGGAAAATGGCCGCATCGTCGTCGTGTCTTCCACGCAGATCCCGCACATCATCCGCCGCATCGTCGGTCAGGCGCTCGGGCGTCCGTGGGCGGATATCCGCGTCATCAAGCCCTATATCGGCGGCGGCTTTGGCAACAAGCAGGATGCGCTCTATGAGCCGCTGTGCGCGTGGTGCTCTACGCAGGTGCACGGAAAATGCGTGCGCATCGACTGCTCGCGTGAAGAGACATTCGTCAGTAACCGTGTGCGCCACTCAATCCGCTTCCATATCATCACGTGGCTTCATAAGGACGGCTCGATTGCCGCGCGCAAGGTCGAGTGCTTCTCCAATCAGGGCGCGTATGCCTCGCACGGCCATTCGATCGTCGCCAAGGCCATGGGCTCGTTCCCGCAGATCTATCCCTGCGACAATTTCGAGGGCGACGCTTACACCGTGTACACAAACCGCCCCGCCGCGGGCGCGATGCGCGGCTACGGCATGCCGCAGGCGTCGTTCGCGGACGACGCGAACATCGACGAGTGCGCGAAGGCCGTTGGCATGGAGCCGCTCGAATACCGCATGAAGTACATCATGCCCAAGGGCTTCCACGACGGCTTCTCAGGTAACACGAACTACTACGATTCCTTCCGCGAATGTCTGGAAAAGGGGAAGGAGTACATCGAATACGACAAAAAGCGCGAGGAGTATGCCAAGGACATCGGCCCCGTCCGCCGCGGCATCGGCGTGGCGGCCTTCTGGTACAACACGGCGGTGTATCCCATCTCGCTTGAAACGTCCTCGAACCGCATGCTCCTGAATCTCGACGGCACGGTGACGATGCAGTGCGGTGAGACGGAGATCGGGCAGGGCGCGGACACGGCCTATGCACAGATGACGGCCGAGGCCGTCGGCCTCAAGAGCTATCACGACGTGCGCGTCGTCTCGTGTCAGGATACGGACATCACGCCCACAGGCCTCGGCGCTTACGCGAGCCGCCAGACCTACGTCGCGGGCTTCTCCATCCGCCAGACGGCGACGCTCCTGCGGCAGAAAATTCTTCAGTACGCGACAAAGCTCACCCGTCAGGCAGTTTCGAATATGGATATTGTTGACGGAAACATCATCCGCAAGGGCGACGGCATGGTGCTCATGTCGCTGAAAGACCTTGCGATGACCGCGCAGTACAACGCCGCGGACTCCGAGCACATCACCGCCGAGTCGACCTACACCATCCGCAACAACGCCTATTCGTTTGGCTGCACCTTTGCCGACGTCGAGGTGGATATCCCGATGTGCAAGGTGACGCTCAAGAAGATCATCAACGTCCACGACTGCGGCAAGCTCATCAACCCCGCGCTTGCCGAGGCGCAGGTCCACGGCGGCATGTCCATGGCCATCGGATTTGGCATGAGCGAGCAGCTTTTATTCGACGAGAAGACGGGCCGCCCACTCAACAATAATCTTCTCGACTACAAGCTCTCGACGTTCATGGACCACCCGCATCTCGAGGCGCAGTTTATCGAAAATCCCGAGCCGACGTCGCCGTTCGGCACGAAGGCGCTCGGCGAACCGCCCGCGTGCTCGGGCGCGCCCGCCATCCGCAACGCCATCTACAACGCCACCGGCGTCGCCATCGACACCGTTCCCATCACCCCGCACGTTCTGTACGCCGAGTTCAGCAAGGCGGGGCTCATCCACGACAGCTGGAAGGAGGAGAAGTGAGCCATGTATGACATGAAAGCACTCTATGAGGCGGAAAGCGTCGAAAACGCCGTCGCCCTCCGCTTGGAGCATCCCGAGGCGCAGATCATCGCCGGCGGCAGCGACGTGCTCGTGCAGATGCGCGAGGGTAAACGCGCCGGGAAGGAGCTCATCTCGATCTACGGCCTCGACGAGCTGCGCGGCGTGAGCATCGACGAGGAGGAGAACATCCGCATCGGCTCGCTCTCGAGCTTTTCCCACATCACGCGTGACCCCATCATTCAGAAATATATCAACGTTCTCGGCGAGGCGGTCGACATGGTCGGCGGCCCGCAGATCCGAAACATCGGAACCATCGGCGGCAACACCTGCAACGGCGTGACGAGCGCGGACTCCGCCTCCACACTGCATGCGTGGGAGGCCATCGTGGAGCTGACGGGGAAGGACGGCATCCGCCGCCTGCCCATCAAAGACTTTTACATCAAGGCCGGTCAGGTCGACATCCGCGTGGAGGATGGCGAGATCCAGACCGCCATCCTCATCCCAAAGGCGAGCTACGAAAACTGCTATGGCTACTACATCAAGTACGCCATGAGAAACGCGATGGACATCGCGACGCTCGGGTGCAGCGTGAACGTGCGCCTGTCGCCCGACAAGCAGACTATTGAGCGCGCCCGCATCGCCTACGGCGTTGCCGGTCCTGTGCCGATGCGCTGCCCGAGCGCGGAGGCAGCTGCCAAGGATAAACCCTTGACACTTACGACAGCGGAAGAATTCTCACTCGCCGTGCTCAACGATATCCACGCGCGTGACAGCTGGCGCGCCTCCAAGGCGTTCCGAGAACACATCGCGGTCGAAATGGCCAAGCGCTGCCTGATCGAGTCTATCAAACGGGCGGGAGGTGTCATCAAATGAGTCAGTACAAGCTGGTGCGATTCAACTTAAACGGCAAGGACGTTGAGAAAATGGTCGACGTGCGTGCGTCGCTGACCGATATGCTGCGAAACGATTACCATATGACGTCCGTGAAGAAGGGCTGCGAGGTCGGCGAGTGCGGCGCCTGCAACGTCATCATCGACGGCGAGGCATTCAACTCGTGCATCTACCTCGCCGTCTGGGCGGACGGCAAGCACATCCGCACGCTCGAAAGCCTGATGGGGCCCGACGGCGAGCTGAGCGACATCCAGCAGGCGTTCATTGAAGAAACCGCTGTCCAGTGCGGCTTCTGCACGCCGGGCTTCATCATGACTGCGGTCGAGATCTTGGAGACGAACCGCCTCTACACCGATGACGAGCTCAGAAAGCTCCTCTCCGGCCATCTGTGCCGCTGCACGGGCTATGAAAATATTCTGCGCGCGGTGAAAAAAACGATGTATCGCCGCCTTGGCCTGCCGCTTCCGGAATAAGGCCGCGCCTTTACAAAATCGAAACAGGAAAAAATATTGTCTTCTTACGAAATCGGTGCTATAATCCAAATAGCACCGATTTTGTTTCAAGGCGCGAAAAAGGAGGAATCTTTATGGTCATTACGGTTGGCAGACAATACGGCAGCGGCGGACGCGAGATCGGCACGATGCTTGCCAAGCAGCTCGGCATCGCCTATTACGACGACATGCTGCTCAAGGAGGCGGCAGAGGAGAGCGGACTTTGCGAAGAGCTGTTCCGTTCCTTTGACGAACGCCCGAAGAGCTTTCTCTATTCCATCGCGATGGACCCCTATTCCTTCTCGATGAACCATGTGACGCCCAAGGGCTCCATCGAACAGCAGGTGTATCTGGCGACCTACGACACGATCAAAAAGCTCGCCGACAAGGGCCCCTGCGTCCTGATCGGCCGCTGCGCGGACTACGCGCTCAAGGATCGCGACGACGTCATCAATCTCTTCATCACGGCTCCGCTCGAAAACCGCATCAAGCGCGTTGCCGCCCGCAACGGCATCAGCGAGAACGAGGCGAAAGACCGCATCAAGAAGACGGATAAGTCCCGCGCTTCCTACTATAACTACTATTCCGCCAAGGACTGGGGCGATGCTAAGAGCTACGACCTCTGCATCGATTCGAGCCTGCTTGGCATCGATGGCACGGTCGAGCTTTTGAAGGACCTTATCCGCATCAAGGACATCAAGTAAACGAAAAATCTAAAAAAGCAGCCGTATGAAACGGCTGCTTTTTTCCGCTATTCACGGCGGTTCAACTTGACGAAAAAGGAAAGAGCGAATTTGTGAAAAAAGTTTACGCTTTCCCCCTATGCAAAAGAGCAAAAATACGCTAAAATAGTAGCTGTGAAAATTTGAACTTGTTCCTGAAAGGGGAGATTATGAGCATGGCTCAACTCAAGTATAAGCGCGTGCTGCTCAAGATCAGCGGCGAGGCGCTGGCGGGCGACAAGCACTTCGGCTTCGACTTCGACGTCGTTTCCAAGGTGTGCGACGTCATCAAAAAGTGCACGGACATGGGTGTGCAGATGGGCGTCGTCATCGGCGGCGGCAACTTCTGGCGCGGCGTGAAAAACGGCGAGGGCTACATCGAGCGCACCCGTGCCGACCACATGGGCATGCTGGCCACGGCGATGAACTGCATGGCGGTCGCCGATGTGCTCGAGCAGAAGGGCGTCGACGTGCGCGTGCAGACGGCGCTGGAGATCAAAGAAGTCGCCGAACCCTACATCCGAGCCCGCGCCATCCGGCATTTGGAAAAGGGCCGCGTAGTGCTCTTTGGCTGCGGCATCGGCTCTCCGTTCTTCTCGACCGACACGGCAGCGGTGCTGCGCGCGGCGGAGATCAATGCCGACGTGATCCTGCTCGCCAAGAACATCGACGGCGTTTACAACGCCGACCCCGCCAAGGATGCAAACGCGATCAAGTACGACGCTATCTCCTATGAGGACGTGCTGGCCCAGCACCTTGCGGTCATGGACTCCACAGCCACGTCCCTTTCGATGGACAACCACATCCCTGTGCTCGTCTTCGCGCTCAAGGACCCGGAGAACATCATCCGTGCGGTCGAGGGCGAGAAGATCGGCACCATCGTCGGCGAAAACTGAGCGACCCCGCACTTGCGGCTTTACGATAAAAATTTTTGAGGAGGTATCCCCATGAATAAGGAAGATTACAAGGTTTATTCCGACAAAATGAGAAAGAGCATCGACGCGGTGAACGCGGACTTTGCCTCTGTGCGCGCAGGCCGCGCCAACGCCTCTGTGCTCGACCGCATCAGCGTCGACTACTACGGCTCTCCCACGCCCATCCAGCAGATCGCGGCCATCGCTTCTCCCGATCCGCGCCAACTCGTCATCACCCCGTGGGACGGCACGGCTCTCAAGCCCATCGAGCGCGCCATTCAGGAGTCTGACCTTGGCATCAACCCGCAGAACGACGGCAAGTCCATCCGCCTGAACTTCCCGCAGCTCACGGAGGAGCGCCGTAAGGAGCTCGTCAAGCAGATCCATAAGTATTCCGAGACCGGCAAGGTCGCCATCCGCAACATCCGCCGCGACGCGATGGAGGCCTTCAAGAAGAAGCAGAAGGCCAGCGAGATCACCGAGGACGACCTGAAGGTTGCCGAAAAGGACCTGCAGAAGCTGACCGACGACATGTGCAAAGAGGTCGACGCCCTTCTCGAGAAGAAAGAGAAGGAGCTCATGGCGGTCTGATATGGGGCTCTTTTCCAAAGAGAACAAGGCAGGGCAGGTTGATTTGAACAACCTGCCTTGTCATGTTGCCGTCATTATGGACGGCAACGGCCGCTGGGCGCAAAAGCGCGGCCTCCCGCGCTCGGCCGGTCACAAGGCGGGGGCGGAGACATTTCGAAAGCTCGGCACCTACTGCAAGAACCTGGGCATCGACTATCTGACGGTCTACGCCTTTTCGACCGAAAACTGGAAGCGCCCGAAGGACGAGGTCGACGGCATCATGCACTTACTCGAGCAATATCTGCACGAGTGCATCGACACGATGGAAAAGGACGGCAACCGTCTGCGCTTTCTGGGTGATTTAAGCGTCCTGACGCCGGAACTTCGGGAACTCATCGATGAGACGAATGAGATATCCTCCCGCATCGAAGGCTTTCAGGCCAACGTCTGCCTCAACTACGGCGGACGCGACGAGATCCTGCACGCCGCCCGCGCCTTCGCGCGTGACTGCGCGGCAGGGGAGCAGGACGCGGACGCTTTGACCGAGGAGGGCTTTTCGCGCTACCTCTATTCAAGCGGACTTCCCGATCCCGACCTTCTCATCCGTCCCGGCGGGGAGAAGCGCATCAGCAACTACCTTTTGTGGCAGTGCGCGTACAGTGAGTTCTACTTCTGCGACACGCTCTGGCCCGACTTTACGGAAAGAGAATTCGACAAGGCGCTCATCGCGTATCAGCAGCGCGAGCGGCGCTTCGGCGGACTGAAACAGGAGAAACAGAAATGAAACAAAGATGGTTGGTGGTTGTCGTCGGCCTGCCGGCGCTGCTCGCCGTGCTGCTTGCCTGCCCCGCATGGGCGACGATGATCGTCGTCTGCGGCATCGCGGGCATCGCGGCCTATGAGCTGCTGCACACGGCGGGAGAGAACGTCCCGGCGAATTTCTACTGGGGACTTGTCACAACGGTCGTCATGCAGGAGATATGGCTCTTTAAGGAAGAGATGAGCGGCACATACGATCTTCCGATTTCGACCGTTACGATCTTCCGCTGGATTCTTGTGATGATGGCGTTCCTCTTTGCGGTTATCTCTTACGGAAAGGAAAAACCGTTCACGTTCCACGATGTGGCGGTGTCGATCGTCGGCGGCATCGTGTTCCCGGCGATGTACAGCTGCATTTTCCTGCTGCGCATGGACGAAAACTATGGCAAGCTCTATGTACTCGCGCCGTTCTGCGTCGCCTTTGTGGGCGATGCGCTGTCGATGTACTTTGGCATGTGGTTCGGCAAGCGCAAGATGGCGCCGCACGTCAGCCCGCACAAGACCTGGGCAGGCGCGATCGGCGGGCCCATCGGCAGCGCGCTTGCGCTGGTGCTGCTCGGCGTTGTCGGCAAGGCATGGCTCGGCTATGCGCCGAACTACCTCATGCTGATCCTCGTGGGCGTGGTGGCCAACATCTTCGGCCAGCTCGGCGACCTCTCGATGTCGCTCGTCAAGCGCGAGGCCGGTATCAAGGATTACAGCCACCTCTTCCTGACGCACGGCGGCATGCTCGACCGCTTTGACTCCACGCTCTTCATCGCGCCGGTCGTGTGGGCTGCGGTCTGTGGAGGTCTATTATGACAAGGAATATTGCTTTACTCGGTTCCACCGGCTCCATCGGCCGCCAGACGCTTGAGGTGGCGCGCGAGCTGGGGCTTTCCGTCGCTGCGCTGACGGCGAATAAAAGCGTTGACCTCATCGAACAGCAGGCGCGGGAATTTTGCCCGCGTCTTGCCGTGCTTTATGACGAGGACGCGGCGCGTGAGCTCCGCGCGCGGCTTTCCGACACAAACACCCAAGTGCTCTCCGGCATGGAGGGCCTTCTGGCCGCGGCCACGGCGGACGACGCTGACACGGTCGTCACCGCCGTGATGGGCATGATCGGACTCCAGCCGACGCTCGCGGCAATCGAGAAGAAAAAGCGCATCGCGCTTGCGAACAAGGAAACGCTTGTCTGCGCGGGCGAGCTCGTCGTGGCTGCGGCGGAGCGCTGCGGCGCGGAGATCGTCCCCGTCGACAGCGAGCACAGCGCGATCTTCCAGTGCTTGCAGGGCTGCCGCGACCGCGGTGAGATCAAGCGCCTCATTCTGACCTGCTCGGGCGGGCCGTTCTACGGCCTGAGCCTGCAGGAGCTTGCGACTAAGACGAAGGCCGACGCGCTCAAGCATCCGAACTGGACAATGGGTGCGAAGATCACCATCGACTCCGCGACGCTGATGAACAAGGGACTTGAGATCATCGAGGCCATGCACCTCTACCGTCTGCCGCTGCGTCAGGTCGACGCGGTCATCCATCGCCAGAGCATCGTGCACTCGCTCGTCGAGTTTCACGACGGGGCGATGCTCGCCCAGCTCGGCACACCGGATATGAAGCTGCCCATCCGCTACGCGATGACGTACTCCAACAGGGCCGTTTCGCCCGCGGAGCCGCTTGACCTTCTCAAGTGCCCGCCGCTGACGTTCGCCGAGCCCGATGAAGAGGTCTTCCGCTGCCTGAAGATCGCCAAGCAGTGCGCCGCCATCGGCAATGTCTACTGCGCGGCGATGAACGGCGCGAACGAAGAGGCTGTCGCGGCATTTCTGTGCGACGAGATCGGCATCTGTGCCATCCCTGACCTCATCGAAGCGGCGCTCGATAAAACCGAGACGGTATATCAGCCGCAGCTTTCGGATATTCTGGAAGCAGACCGGCTCGCGCGCGAGGTCGTGCGCGAAAAGCTCAACTGACCAAATTTAGGAGAGACCATGGTTTATATTCTCATTGCGATCCTGATTTTCGGCGTGCTCATCGCCGTGCATGAGTTTGGCCACTTTTTGGCGGCCAAGGCCTGCGGCGTGCGCGTCAATGAATTTTCCATCGGCATGGGCCCGCAGCTCTTCCATAAGACGAAAGGGGACACCGAATACTCCCTGCGGCTCCTGCCCATCGGAGGCTACTGCGCCATGGAGGGCGAGGACGAGGATTCGGACGACGACCGCGCGCTGGGCCGCCAGGTCTGGTGGAAGAAGTTCATCATCTTCGTCGCGGGCGCGTTCATGAACTTCCTGACGGGCCTCATCATCGTCATCTGTCTGTATGCGGGTGCGCAGGCATTCTACACGACGGAGATCGTCGAGCTGAACCCCGATTTCCCGCAGCAGGGAGAGGACGGCCTGATGCCCGGCGACACGATCTACGCCATCAACGGTGAGCGCATTTATTTAAAGAGCGACGTGTCGCTCATCATGGGCCTTGGCGACACGGGCACGATCGACATGACCGTCCTGCGCGACGGCAAAAAGTTCGACCGCACGCTCACCAGGCAAGTCTACACCGACGAAAACGGTAAGGAGTACGAGGCCTACGGCTTTACCTACGGCGGGATCGTCGAGGCGACGCCGCTTCTGCGCCTGCAATACAGCTGGTACCAGACGATGGACTATGTCCGCATCGTGAGACTGAGCCTGCAAATGCTGCTTTCGGGCGCGGCGGGCGTCAACGATCTGAGCGGCCCGGTCGGCATCGTCTCGACCATCACGGAGGTCGGCAAGGAGACCGAGGCCGAGGCGGGCTTCGGCGCGGCACTCGAGAGCATTCTCTACTTCGCCGCGATGATCGCGGTGAACCTCGCCGTGATGAACCTGCTGCCGCTGCCCGCACTCGACGGCGGACACGTGCTGTTCCTGCTCGTCAACGGCATCGCCGTAGCGCTGTTCAAGAAAGAGATTCCGTCCAAATATCTGAACGTCATCAACGGCATCGGCTTTGCGCTTTTAATGGCGCTGATGCTGTTCGTCACGTTCCACGACATTGTCAAGCTCCTGTGAGGAGGATGATCTTATGAGCAAGCAAATTATCGCAGGCGGCGTCGCTATCGGCGGCGGCGCGCCGGTCACGATCCAGTCGATGTGCAACACGCACACTGAGGATGCCAAGGCCACCATCGCGCAGATCCACGCGCTCGAAGAGGCGGGCTGCGAGATCGTGCGCGTCACGGTGCCGAATATGGAGGCCGCGCACGCGCTGAGTGAAATTAAGGAGAATATCTCCATCCCGCTCGTCGCGGACATTCATTTCGACTACCGTCTCGCCGTCGAAGCGGCGGCGCGCGGCGCGGACAAAATTCGCATCAACCCCGGCAACATCGGGGGAGATGACCGCGTCAAGGCGGTCGTAGACGCCTGCCGTGAACACAAGGTTCCCATCCGCATCGGCGTGAACGGCGGCTCGCTTGAAAAGGAGCTGCTCGCAAAATATGGCCGCGTGACGCCCGAGGCGCTCGTCGAGAGCGCGCTCAGACATGTGCGGCTGCTTGAAAAGTTCGATTTTACCGAGATCTGCATCTCGGTCAAGAGCTCTGATGTACCGCTCAACATGGCGGCCTATCGCCTTCTGCACGAAAAGGTCGACTATCCGCTCCACCTCGGCGTGACCGAGGCGGGCACGCCCACGATGGGGCTTTTGAAGTCCGCCATCGGCATCGGCGGCCTTCTGTGCGAGGGCATCGGCGACACGATGCGCGTCTCGCTCACGGCGGACCCCGTGGAAGAGGTCTACGCCGCCAAGCGCATTTTGCAAGCCTGCGGCATCCGCCGCAGCGGTGTGAACCTCGTCTCCTGCCCGACGTGCGGCCGCACGGCGTACGACATGATCCCGATCGCCGAGGAGTTAGAGCGCCGTCTTGCCGACTGCAAGAAGAATATCACGGTCGCCGTGATGGGCTGTGTCGTCAACGGGCCCGGCGAGGCCTCGGCCGCCGATATCGGCGTGGCCGGCGGTAAAGGTGAGGGCATGATTTTCCGAAAAGGAAAAATCCTTTACAAAGTGCCGCAGGAAAAGCTTGTCGACGCTTTGATGGAGGAAATCAAAAAACTCTGACCGAGCGGAAACGATACTGAGATAAGGTTGTGGCTATGGCACAAAAGATTCCTTTTTTTGAATTATTCACCGACTTTTCGCCGGATTTTGACCTGCGCGTCCCGCTCAACGCCGCGATGGTCACGAACATGGTGCTCGAGCCGGAAAAGCGCACGATGACGCTCGACATGACCGTGCGCGCGGAGATGAACGACTCGACGCGCGAAACGGTCGAGCAGCTTCTTGCGCGCAATTACGACTTAAAGCGCGTGGACATCCACGTCAAATCAACGGCGGAGGCCTTTCCCGACATGTTGAAGAACGCTGGCCGCAAGGTGAGCGGCAGCGGCAGTGTCATCATGGGCCGCGAGATTGCAAAGGGGAGAGTGCTCCCCATCAGCGAGCTGACGCCAAAGGCCGGTCACGTCGTCGTTGAGGGCAAGGTCTTCAAGTTCGACTGCCACGAGACGCGCCGCGCCGGCGTCTGGACGATGTTGCTCGAAATGACGGACTACGAAGGCTCGCTCTTCATCCGCCGCAGCATGCCCGAGCGCGAGGCGACGGAGCTTCTCGGCAAGATCAGCGTCGGCATGTGGCTGCGCGTCAGCGGCCGCATGGAGCTCTCCTACGATGGTAAGGATATGCAGCTCAACCCGCAGGACATCATGCAGATCGACCACGCCGAGCGCACGGACACGGCGGAAGAAAAGCGCGTCGAGCTGCACTTACATACCCGTATGTCCAACATGGACGCGCTGACCGACACCGCCGCGGTCGTCAAGCGCGCGATCAAGTGGGGGATGCCCGCCATCGCCATCACGGATCACGGCGTAGCGCAGAGCTTCCCGGACGCTTGGCACACCGGCGAGGGTAAAATAAAACTCCTTTACGGATGTGAGGGCTATTTTCTCAACAACATCGACGACCGTATCTGTGTGCACGGCCCGCAGGACGGCGATTTTTCGACTGAGATCTGCTGTTTCGACATTGAAACAACGGGTCTGAAGGTCGCGCACGATGCCATCACCGAGATCGGTGCGGTCATTCTGAAAGACGGCGAGATCGTCGACACGTTCCAAACCTTTGTCGACCCCGAGCGCCGGCTTTCGCCTGAGATCATCGGCCTGACCGGCATCACAGACGACATGCTGCGCGGCGCGCCGAAGCTGGAGGACGCGCTGCACGCGTTTTTGGCCTTTGCGGGCGGCCGCCCTCTCGCTGCGCACAATGCGGAGTTTGATATCAGCTTCATCCGCGCAGGCTGCAAAAAGTGCGGCATCCCGTTCGAGCCGACGTATCTCGACTCGCTGATTTTCGCGCAGAATCTCCTGCCCGAGCTCGGCAAGTACAAGCTCGACATCGTGGCCGACCACTTGCAGCTCCCGCAGTTCAACCACCACCGCGCGTCCGACGATGCGGTCCCGGTCGCGCAGATGCTGGCCAAGTTTTTCGTCATGCTCGAAGAGCGCGGTGTCACGCGCCTCCAGCAGATCAACGATGAGATGACGAAGCTCCGCCCTCTCGGCGTCAAGCGCAACCGTTTCCCAAAGCACATCATTCTGATCGCCAAGAACAAGGTGGGCCTCAAGAACCTCTACCAGCTCATCTCGGCGTCGAACCTCAAATACTTTAAGCGCGTGCCGATCATCCCGAAAAGCGAGCTTGTCGCGCATCGCGAGGGCTTGATCATCGGCTCTGCCTGCGAGGCGGGCGAGTTGTTCCGCGCCATCGTCGACCACAAGGACTGGAATGAGCTCAAGCGCATCGCCTCGTTCTACGACTATCTTGAAATTCAGCCGCTCGGCAATAACCGCTTCATGGTGCGCGACGGCACGGTGCGCGACGACGAAGACCTCAAGGACTTCAACCGCACTGTTGTCAAGCTTGGCGAAGAGCTCGGCAAGCCCGTCTGCGCAACGGGCGACGTCCACTTCCTCGACCCCGAAGACGAGGTTTATCGCCATATCCTGCTCGCGTCAAAGAAATTCGCCGACGCGAACGAGCCCGTCCCGCTCTACTTCCGCACGACGGACGAAATGCTCAAGGAATTTGACTACCTCGGCAAGGAGAAAGCCTACGAGGTCGTCGTGACGAACACCCGCGCCATCGCCGAGCAGGTGGAGGATATCGAGCTTTTGCCCAAGGGCAGGCTGTTCCCGCCGCGGCTTGAAAATTCGGAAGAAGACCTTAACCGCATGGTGTGGGGGAAAGCGCACGAGCTTTACGGCGACGATCTGCCGCAGCTGATCGTCGACCGGCTGAACGTCGAGCTCGGCAGCATTCTGGGCAAGTACGACGTCGTCTACATGTCGGCGCAGAAGCTCGTGCAGCGCTCGCTCGAGTGCGGCTACCTCGTCGGCTCGCGAGGGTCGGTCGGCTCGTCGCTCGTAGCGTACATGGCCGGCATCACCGAGGTCAACGCCCTGCCGCCGCACTACCGCTGCCCGAAGTGCCGCAACGTCGAGTTCCACGCGGGCGAGTATGGCTGTGGCGCGGACATGCCCGATAAAATGTGTCCCGTCTGCGGCACGAAGTATGCCAAAGACGGCTTCGACATCCCGTTTGAAACTTTCCTCGGCTACGGCGGCGGCAAGGTGCCGGATATCGACCTCAACTTCTCGGGCGAATATCAGGCGCGCGCCCACGCGCACGCGGTCGAGATGTTCGGCAAGACGCAGGTGTTCCGCGCGGGTACGATCGGTACGCTCGCGGAGAAGACGGCCTACGGCTTCGTCAAAAAATACCTCGAGGAAAACGGCATCGCCGCGGGCAACGCCGAGATCGACCGCCTGACGGCGGGCTGCGTCGGCGTGCGACGCACGACGGGCCAGCATCCCGGCGGACTCGTCGTCGTGCCGGACGACATGGATATCGAGGATTTCTGCCCCGTACAGCACCCTGCGGACGACCCCGACAGCGACACGATCACCACGCATTTCGAATATCACTGCATGGAGGACAACCTCTTAAAGCTCGATATGCTCGGCCACGATGACCCGACGATGATCCGCATGCTCGAAAATCTGACGGGCGTGAACGCCCGCGCTATCCCGCTCGACGACCCCGACACGATGTCGATCTTCATCTCGTCCAAGGTGCTCGGCTACGAGAACGACGAAGTGCTCGGCCCCACGGGCGCCGTCGCGATCCCCGAGTTTAACACCCGCTTCACGCGCCAGATGCTCGTCGACACGCAGCCCAAGGACTTCAACACGCTGCTGCGCCTTTCAGGCTTCTCCCACGGCACGGACGTGTGGCTCGGCAACGCGAAGGATCTGATCGTCAGCGGCACGGCGAGCGTTCTGGAGACCGTCGGCTGCCGTGACGATATCATGCTCTACCTCATTTCGATGGGCCTTGACCCGAAGATGAGCTTCAAGACGATGGAGGCCGTTCGAAAGGGAAAAGTCAAAGCCGGCAAGGCGGGGGACTGGCCGATGTGGGTCGAGGAGATGCGCAAGCACGATGTACCGGAGTGGTACATCGAGTCGCTTGCGAAGATCGGTTACCTCTTCCCGAAAGCGCACGCGGTCGCATACGTCATGATGGCATTCCGCATCGCGTGGTTCAAGGTGCACGAGCCGCTCGCGTTCTACGCGACGTTCTTCTCCATCCGCGCCAAGGCGTTTGACGCCGCCGAGTGCTGTAAGGATGCCGACGCGCTGCGCCGCCGCATCCGCGAGATCGAAAACAACAAGGATGCGACCGCCGTGGAACAGGACTTGATGACGACGCTTGAAGTCTGCTACGAATTCTGCCTGCGCGGCTTCCACTTTGAGCCCATCGATATCTACCGCAGCGATGCGACGAAGTTCGTCGTCACGGAAAACGGCCTGCTGCCGCCGTTCACGTCCGTTCGCGGACTCGGCGAGACCGCAGCGCTCGACACCGTCGAGAAGCGCAAGGGGAAGGACTTTACATCGGTGGAGGAGTTTTCCCTCTGCTGCAACAAGCTGTCGCAGACGCATATCGACCAGCTGCGCGCGCTGGGCGCGTTTGCGGGATTGCCTGAAACGAGCCAGTTAACATTGTTTTAACACACTGTGTTGTATTGTTCTCTGCGTACTCGCAGGGGGGCGTTTTTCCCTGCACCGTGCAGGGGACGCGGATAAGGGGGCCATTCTCTCACGTGAGAGAATGGCCCCCTTGGACC
>ERZ650918.1470-NODE-1470-length-20101-cov-9.522299_pt1 | contig 20101 bp, 20 predicted proteins | sample MGYA00514758_ERZ650918 | MGnify/ENA metagenome assembly ERZ650918 | reverse complement strand
CAGGGGAAGGCGTAGCACACTCTAAACGCTGGTATGTTGCTCTGGTTCGTATGCATCATGAGAAGAAAGTAGCCGAACGTTTAGATAAAATAGGGATTGAGAATTTTGTTCCTGTTCAGCAGGAAATTCATCAGTGGAGTGACCGGCGCAAGATGGTTGAGTCTGTCCTTCTTCCAATGATGGTGTTTGTACACGTTAATCCGAAAGAACGCAAAGAAGTTCTAAGTTTTTCTACAGTGAGCCGTTATATGGTGATGCGTGGTGAGAGCTCTCCAGCGGTGATTCCAGATGAGCAGATGGCTCGTTTTCGTTTCATGCTCGACTATTCAGAGGAAGCTATTTGTATGAACAGCTCTCCTTTGGCACGTGGTGAGAAGGTTCGTGTAGTGAAAGGACCTCTGACCGGGCTGGTTGGTGAACTAGTTAATGTAGATGGCAAAAGCAAGATTGCCGTCCGGCTGAATATGCTGGGATGCGCTTGCGTGAATATGCCTATTGGTTATGTCGAAGCTATCTGCGAGAAAAACTAGTACTCGTCATCATTTATCCACAAATTACATGAATATGAAGTTTTCTTGTGCTTTTGCACTGATATTCTCCTTCTTCTTCTTCTTTTCAGCTTGTCAATCCTATAAAAAAGTACCTTATTTGCAGGATGCGGAGGTTTTGAAACAGGTGAATACGCAAGTTTCCCCTGTTCAGGACGCCAGGTTGATACCGGGAGATGAGGTTTCCATTCTTGTTTCGACTTCCGATCCGGTTGTTTCGCAGCCATTTAATGCACAAGGCAGTACCTTTTTGTTGGATGACCAGGGAAATATCAATTATCCGGTTTTAGGTAAACTCCCTTTAAACGGATTAACGAGTCGCGAAGCTGAAAACCTGATAACGGAGCGACTGAAATCTTACGTGAAAGAAAGACCTACGGTAGTAGTCCGCATGTCCGGTTTTAAAGTTTCGGTTTTGGGAGAAGTGGCCTCTCCGGGTGTTTATCCGGTGGTGAATGAGCAGATCAATGTACTCGAAGCCCTTGCTATGGCAGGAGATTTGACCATTTATGGTGTTCGTGATAATGTGAAACTAATCCGCGAAGACAAGAACGGGCATAAACAGTTTGTTACACTCAATCTGAACGACGCGGATTTGTTATTATCTCCTTACTATCAGTTGCAACAGAATGACATCCTATATGTCACTCCCAATAAAACCAAAGCACAGAGCGCGGACATCGGAACAAGTACCACGATGTGGATTTCGGGATTTTCCATCTTAGTGTCTATTGCCAGTCTGCTGGTCAATATACTTAGATGATCCTTACAACTCTCCATATTCTTTGATACAGTTAAAACACGGACATTCCTTCATCGGATTTAAATCATGATGGCCTACAATCAATGCTTTGGGGAATCTTTTCCTCAATTCGCGGAGCAAAGCGAGCAAGGAACCTCGTTGCGCCAATGTACGTGTGTCTTGGGGACGTCCGGCAATATCCAGCCCTCCTTCGTAACAAATACCTATCGAATGGGTGTTATGGTCACGGCAGTGTGCCCCGACCTTTTCCAGAGGACGGCCCTGGCAAATTTCTCCATCGCGGGTGATGTAGAAATGGTAACCAATGTCACGGAACCCACGGTGTTGGATATGATCTTGTCGGCAAGCCTCCGCCGAAAGGGATTTTCCTTCCGGCGTGGCACTGCAATGAATGATAATCAGCGTAATGGTGCGCATGGGGCTACATACAACTTTGTACTCCGATCAAGCCTCCGATAGCGGTGGCAACGGTGATAATCACTTTGATAATGAAGCTCCATACGGAGCGGGGAGAAGATGAATTACTCATAAAGAAGAGGTTTTAAATAAATTAATAATATTCCCTTAGGCAGCCGGGTCAGGCGCTTCACCGCTTCCGCCCGGATTTGGATTCGGCGTATTGCCTGAATCGGAATCTCCACCAGGGGTGGTTGGTTTCTGATACTCCGCTTGCTGCTTCAGTTGACTGTCGAGTTTCAGGTTGGTAGTCGACAAATTACCGGTGGCACGAGCTTTAAGACGCATACCTGTGATGTTTTTCTCTAACGAAAAATCTTCCAGTGTTTCAGCCGCCTTACTTCGGATGCCTACCCCAAAGATGGCAAGGTCGTCGATTTTCACGCATTTGCCGTCGAGCAGCAATTCTTTGATGCAGTCTACCATGTCAGAAAGTACACCTTTGATGACACCACCGGAATACGGTGAATTGTGCTTCGACATGTGTTCGGCAAGCTTAGCCAAATCAAACGTCTCGTCGCTTACTGCACGGGCGAACCACTTACCCGCATTCAAGCCTTTCTTCTGCTGGTTCTGATAAATTTTGTAACGAATCATAAAACAATAAATTAAAGGGTTAAACATATTGTCCGGGGATTCTTTTCCCCTTCCGACAATACAAAGATACTACCCTGAAACATCGATAAATCAATTGTTTGCGATTGCACACGATTGTTGTCAATTATATGTCGTAATGGTCGTTTATTCAATGGAAAAGCGTTGGTTATGTGGTTCTATTTTGTTATTTTTGTAACTGTAAATCAAAATTTTATCCATTATGACCGAATTCAAAATACGTGCCTATGGGCGCATGGAACTGGCGCAACTTTATTCTCCTACACTTACCGACATTGCTGCTTATCGAAAAATGAAGAAATGGATCTCTTTATGTCCCGGACTTCTGCAACGTCTGTACGACTTAGGGTACGAATCAAAGCGTCGCTCATTCACACCGTTGGAGGTGAGAGTGATTGTGGACGCTTTGGGAGAACCTTGAAGAAGTTGAGAGTTGAGAATTGAGAGTTGAAAAATGAAAGTGGGAGATGGAGAGAGGAATAGAGGCGGTTTGTGTGGGATAAAGCGGTGCTTTATGGGTGCTAAACCTATGCTTTACGAACGCTAAAGCGATGCTTTATTAAAATACAAGAAATACACTTTTACCCCCCTCTCCCTAACACACGCACACGTGCGTACGCGTATAGATGCCTTTATCGTCTGCGTTGGTAAACAATCCTTTTTTAATCAGACGGTTCAACCAGCCGAAAGCAGTGTTAGGTTTGATTTTCATGATTGTAGCCTGCTCCGACAACTGTGCACGGGTGAATTGGTTGCCCATTGCTTCGAAAAGTGCATCCCGGTCGGCATTGGCTCTATGCTTGACTTCTGTGGAGGGAAGAAAAGACAAGATATGCGTGGCATGACGATAAAGCGGAGTTACAAGCTCCAGGACCGCTTTAAAATCTTCAGCGGTGATCGTTACATCCCAACGGGTGATAATGCCGTCTTTGATATTATCAGTGGCAATCTCCTTATCAGGAGTAAGCAGATGGATAGAAGAATTTTTGAATTGGTAAGGTTGATCACATTCCAGTGCACGTATCATAGCTACTTCTGCCATGATACGGCACGTGTTGACAGCCAGTCGGGCGATGGAACTGCTCATTTCATTGTCGTTGGCAAGTCCCGAACGGAAGAACAAATCGGAAAAGAGAGTGTTGAACTCTTGCTTTTGCTCGTCGGTGAGCCGGAGCGTATGGACTCCATGTGTTTTCATCAGGTCGAGTTGCTTTTTCCATTCCAGGCCTATGTCTGTGAAGATAGCTTCCAGATCGGCTTCACCACTTTCAAACTGATTGATCCATGCCCATATACCATGCATGTAATAAAACAGTTGGCGCGAGAACAAACCGTTCTCTGTCGAGGGAATAAGTGGTTTCACTTGTGCAGGCGTACCGGAAAGCAGGACGGACAGATAGCTTTTCTTTACTTCCCGGTATTCCTGGTCGGTACGCCGGTTGTACGACAAACGGTCATGGTCGAACGCTTTGCGGAGCGTGTCGCTCCAGTGTCCGTATTCCGAGCCGATGGCAGCAGAAATAGTATCTGCTTCCGTTTCGCAGATAAGTCCTGTGCCGTTGGCATCCATGATATTTTGCAGGATACCTGTTCCGGTGTTGTTTCCCGAGATGAGGAACATCCTGTTCTTAGGCATCTGAGGAACTTCAGCCTTTGCACGGTCCTTCCCCATGATATCGTAGGCGGCTTTCTCTTTCTTGTAATTCTTCACTTCTTCCGCCACTTGCCGGCGGAGCTCATCGTGGATGGGCTCTACAAGCAGACGGATAAGCGAAAGAACTCCCTTACCCGAAGCGGAAGGAGCTACAATGAAACTTTGCAGGCAGGGCGACTGGTATTTGCCGCCATAAGGGCATCTCACGTATCGTTCCATACTGGCCCCCATGGCAGTCAACGCCCCGAGCAACATGATGTCCCGCTGTGTAAGACTAGTGGCATAGCTCATGATAAGCAACAAAATTTTCGGCCAGTCTGCATCGGGGAAAGTGGGCAGTGGCTGGTTCGGTTCGCTACCCTTCAGCAGTTCTTCGGATTCGTCCGAAGCGTCATCATCCACCTTATTATATACGCGTGCGTGTGTGAGAACTTTGGACGGTGTATTTTCTGTATTTTTCGTTTTTTTCCGGTTGTTTGCCATGTCCTCTTTGCTAAGGTTGACCCCTGCCGTTTCGGCAAGATGGAATACTGTGCCCAGGTGCACTTCTCCATGACGGGTGGTAAGTGCATTGGAGAATACCCGTTCGGCATGTTCGCGTTGGTACTTGGCGGACACCTGACACAAGCGATGAAAAAACTCGCGTCCTGCCTCGCCGCAATCCGTTGCGATGGCGAACGCCAATTGTACATATTCGGCATACGTGGGCGCAATATCTGCTCCCGCAGTTTCAACCGCCTCAGTGAGGCGACATAAAGATTCAAAATCAGTCATAATTTTAATTTTATAATAGTTAATTGATGATTATTCTTTCATGGTTCTGAACAGCGCTCCCGGGTCATGGCTAAGGAAACAGGATCTCCCAATATCCTTACCGGAAAGATCTACGCCTTTAGGCTTTTCTCCGAGAGGAACAAATGTTCTTGTGCCATGGATTAATACTAGGTATAGTAGTGCCCACTTCATGTTTTCTCTAACGCATTCTGCTTCATCAGTTATGTTTGAGTGATACCAGGGGACGAATGCTTTTACACCTCTTCCACTGGGACTGATAAATGTGAGCACAGGGCGGAGAAGGCGGTCATTGAATAATGCTGTGCGCATTTCCACAGCTTCTTCATAGGAGTCGAGATTGTCAATATCTACCACTACCAGGCGTGAAGGAGCTACGAACCATTTGCTACTGCGGCGAGTGAACGTGCCGCATGGAGTCACATAGGGCAGTAGCGATGCTTTTGCCGTCCGTATATCTTCGGCATTGCGTACCTGTTCGGTCAGAATCCTGAGATCCTCGTTGCAGGTAATCATTTCGTATACTTGCTCTATCGAGACTTCGCAGAAAGGAGTGAGCGTTGCGGGAGTTACAATCCGTCCTTGCCCATCCTTGATGGGAGCGATGGGCGGCATGAAATAAGACATTCTAAAATCGTTTGTCATAACGTATCTAATTTTTTGATTATCGCCTTGATTTTTCAAGACGTGGTGCGAAAGTAGAAAATACCTGAGATTGCCCTTTCAGACATGTCTGAAAGAATATAGATAAGATTACACATAATATACACTTTTAACAATTAATAAAAACAGAAAAAATGAAGAAAGAATGTCATCATTACGCCCTCGGACTTTTCATTAAAAAGTGCCTTAAAACAGCTGGATTGAATATTATTCCTATGTGTAAAGAGATTCATATAGGGCTTGCCACTTATGAAGAGATAAAAAGGGCGACGATAAGCGCATAAGTTTTTATATGAAACTACTTGATTACTACTATGATAGCCTTACGGATGAGGAGTTCCATAGTAAAGTGCAAGAATGGGAAGCGCTTTATATCGAATATAGGAAAGAACATGATATAAAAGAAATAGATGCGGCAAAAGTATAAATAATAATATGCAGGAAGTCCAACGTTTTAATAAAGTCCTAAAATCTCTTGTCCTTTCAGGGGACATCATCATACTGAACTTGCTGTTGTGGATTTTTGACTCTCTTTTGGAGCACAAGTCCTTCTTTGAGTATTCCATGCCTCTTTTACAGAGTATGGTTCTGATGAGTTTGTGCTATCTGGTTTGCAATATCCGTTCCGGAGTGATTCTTCATCGCCCGGTGGTTCGTCCGGAGCAGATTATGCTCCGGGTGGCACGGAACATGATTCCTTTTGTACTGATGATATTGGGACTGTCGTATATTTTCCCTTTCGAATGTATTAGTTTGCGTCGTTTGGGAGTATTTTACATTGTTCTTATTGTAGTTGTGATTACCTATCGCCTGACTTTCCGTTATATTTTGGAATATTACCGTAAGAATGGTAAAAATGTCCGTAAGGTAGTCTTGGTAGGCAGCCATGAAAATATGCAGGAACTTTATCATTCCATGACGGACGATCCGACCTCCGGTTATCGGGTGGAGGGATATTTTGAGGATGCTCCGTCGAACCGTTATCCTGATAACGTCCTTTATTTGGGGCAACCCAGAGAGGCGATTGGATATCTGATACGTAATGCGGGGCGGATAGACCAGCTTTATTGTAGTCTTCCTTCGGTACGTAGTGAGGAAATCGTCCCCTTGATTAATTATTGCGAGAATCATCTGGTACGTTTTTTTAGTGTTCCCAATGTCCGGAACTATCTGAAACGGAGGATGTATTTTGAAATGTTGGGTAGTGTTCCGGTGCTTTCTATCCGTCGTGAACCGCTTGAACTTTTGGAAAATCGTATCTTGAAACGTGGTTTTGACATAGTTTGTTCTCTACTGTTCCTTTGTACTCTTTTCCCTATTGTATACATAATTGTAGGTCTGGCTATAAAGCTCAGCTCTCCGGGACCTGTCTTTTTCAAACAGAAACGAAGCGGTGAGGATGGTCGTGAATTTTGGTGTTATAAATTCCGTTCGATGCGGGTGAATGCGCAGTGTGATACACTTCAGGCTACGGAATGTGATCCTCGTAAAACACGTATTGGTGATCTGATTCGTAAAACGAATATCGATGAGCTTCCTCAGTTTATAAATGTATTGAAGGGTGATATGTCTATCGTAGGTCCCCGTCCGCACATGTTGAAGCATACGGAAGAGTATTCTCATTTAATTAACAAATATATGGTTCGTCATTTTGTGAAACCGGGTATTACAGGTTGGGCACAAGTGACAGGCTTTCGTGGAGAAACGAGAGAACTTTGGCAGATGGAAGGACGTGTGCAGCGTGATATCTGGTATATTGAGCATTGGACGTTTATTTTGGATTTATATATCATGTATAAGACTGTGTGCAATGTGATCCGTGGTGATAAGGAAGCATATTAAAAATGAAAGATTGAAACTTGAAAATAGAAGTGATTATGAGAAGACTGACCGGATTGACTATTTGCTTGTTGCTGACTTTGTTGTTTGCTTCGTGTAAATCGTATAAACAAGTGGCTTATTTGCAGGATACAGATTGGGTGAACCATACGGAACAGGAGACACGACAGGTTGGCGTGAGAGTTATGCCCAAGGATTTATTGACAATTATAGTGTCATGTTCTACACCGGAGCTGGCGGTACCTTTCAATTTGGTAAATCAGAACGCGGATTCTACTCCACAACAATACTTGGTCGATAATCAAGGGAACATCAATTTTCCGATGTTGGGTGAAATTCATGTGGGAGGACTTACCAAAACAGAAATAGAAAATTTGGTTATTGACCGGTTGAAGGTTTATCTGAAAGAGACTCCACTCGTCACTGTACGTATCGTGAATTATCGTATATCAGTGCTGGGCGAAGTAAATGCTCCGGGAAGTTTTATTGTTTCCAATGAGAAAATAAATTTGTTGGAAGCATTGGCCATGGCGGGTGACTTGACGCTTTATGGTAGACGGGATAATGTGAGGCTGATTCGGACGGGACAGGATAACAAACAGGAAATTGTAACTTTTGACTTGAACAAAGCCGAAACAGTATTCTCCCCTTACTATCAGTTGCAACAGAATGACATTATTTATGTGACGCCTAATAAGGCTAAGGCTAAGAACTCGGATGTTGGAACTACTACCGGCTTGTGGTTCTCCGGTGTTTCCATTCTGCTTTCGATAGCTAACCTGCTGGTAAGTATATTAAGATAAATCAATAAAATAAGTGTTCAACAATGAAAGAAAATTCGTACGACAACAATATGGGCGAACAGGATGAAGAAAAAGTGGACTATCAGGAGCTTCTTTTCAGATATATCATCCACTGGCCTTGGTTTGTTGCCTCTATTATGGTATGTTTGATTGTAGCTTGGGGGTATTTACATTTTCAGACTCCCGTTTATCAGGTTTCCGCTTCTATCATGATTAAGGATGATAAGAAGAGTGGCGGTTCTACCGATTTGGAAAACCTGGGAATAGGAGGAGTGATAACTTCTACGCAAAGTATTGATAATGAAATAGAAGTCTTACGCTCAAAAACGATATTGAAAGAAGTCGTAAATAATCTGGAGCTTTATATTACTTATAATGACGAGGATGAATTTCCGAAAAAAGAGATGTATAAAACGTCTCCGGTTATAGTAAACCTGACAGCTCAAGAAGCGGACAAACTACCGGAAGCAGCTTTGATTGACATGAAAATCTCTCCCGAAGGCAGTTTGGATGTAAACCTGAAAGTAGGTTTGAATGAATATAACCAGCATTTCGATAAACTGCCGGCTGTGTTGCCTACGGATGCGGGTACGTTTGGCTTTGCGTTGAAAGACTCATTGACAAATGGCAAAATAGAAGGGCAGAAGGGGGAACGGCATATCAGTACGGTAGTCAGCCAGCCATTTGGAGTGGCAAAGGGATATCAGGGAGCGTTAAGTATAGCCCCGACTTCCAAGGCTACTTCTGTAGCTGTAGTTTCATTGATGAATACGAATATACAGCGTGCTCAGGACTTCATTAACAAGTTGATGGAGATGTATAACCGGAATACGAACAATGATAAGAATGAAGTGGCGGAAAAGACCAGGGAGTTTATCAATGAACGTATTAAGATTATTGATGAAGAACTGGGCAGTACAGAGGACAAATTGGAAGCGTTTAAAAGAAATGCGGGGTTGACGGATATTAGCAGTGACGCCCAACTGGCTGTATCGGGAAACGCGGAATATGAGAAAAAACGTGTAGAAAACGGTACTCAGATAAATTTGGTTCGCGACCTTGCCAAATACATAAACAATCCCTCAAATGAGTATGAAGTGTTGCCCGGCAATATAGGTTTGTCTGATGCCGGATTGACCACTCAGATAGAACGTTATAATGAGTTGGTGACTGAACGTAAACGTTTGCTTCGTACTTCTACAGAGAGCAATCCGATGATTGTAAATCTGGATACGAGTATTCGTGCCATGAAAGCGAATGTGCAAACTGCCATTAATGGTACGTTGCAGGGATTGCTTATCGTAAAAGCTGATTTGGACCGTGAAGCCGGCCGCTTTTCCCGTCGTATCAGTGATGCTCCGGGACAAGAGCGCCAGTATGTAAGTATTGCCCGCCAGCAGGAGATTAAGGCAGGGCTTTATTTGATGCTTTTACAGAAACGTGAAGAGAATGCCATTACTTTGGCTGCTACTGCGAATAATGCAAAGATTATTGATGAACCGGTAGCTTCAGGTGGACCGCTTTCTCCCAAACCTAAAATGATTTATATGGTTGCTTTGGTGGTTGGAGTAGGTCTGCCCGTTGGTATAATTTTCTTGATTGGCTTGACTAAATTGAAAATAGAAGGTCGTGGAGATATTGAGAAACTGACGCGTCTGCCTATTATAGGCGATGTACCATTGACGACAGATAAAACCGGCTCTATAGCTGTATTTGAGAATCAGAACACGTTGATGAGTGAAACTTTCCGTACTATCCGTACCAATCTTCAGTTTATGCTTGCAAAAGAACAGAAAGTGATTCTGGTGACTTCAACAATCAGTGGTGAGGGTAAATCGTTTATTTCTGCCAATCTTGCTATCAGTCTTTCTTTGTTGGGAAAGAAAGTGGTGATTGTGGGACTTGATATCCGTAAACCCGGTTTGAATAAAGTCTTTCATATTTCTCGAAAGGAGCAGGGAATCACCCAATATCTGTCGAATCCTGAAAAGAATCTGATGGATTTTGTCCAGCTTTCTGATGTTAGTAAGAATTTATATATTCTTCCCGGTGGTACGGTTCCTCCCAATCCTACAGAATTATTGGCTCGTGACGGCTTGGATAAAGCTATTGAAACGTTGAGAAAGAACTTTGATTATATAATTCTGGATACGGCTCCGGTGGGTATGGTGACGGATACTTTACTTATCGGTCGTGTGGCGGACTTGTCTATCTATGTATGCCGTGCCGACTATACCCGAAAAGCTGAGTTTACTTTGGTTAATGAACTGGCTTCTGCTGATAAACTTCCTAATCTTTGTACTGTAATAAATGGCCTTGATCTTCAAAAGAAAAAGTATGGTTATTACTATGGTTATGGTAAATATGGCAAGTATTATGGCTATGGTAAGCGTTATGGTTACGGATACGGGTATGGGGAGCATACAGTAAAGGAAGAATAGATAGCAATATTCAATCTTGCATTTAAGATCTTTTTTGAAGAACTATTTGTAGAAGAATAACCGGCAGTATCATTTTTTGAGAAAATGTGCTATCTTTGCAAGTAAATGTAAGTTAGATTATGATTGATGCTATAACAATAGAAGGCTATAAGTCCATCAAGGCTCAAGAGGTGAAGTTAAGTCCCATCAATATCTTGATAGGTGGAAATGGTATAGGCAAGACTAATTTTATTTCAGCCTTTGAACTGATACGTGATATCTATGAGCAACAATTGCAAAATCATGTATTGAGAAAAGGAGGGGCCAACTGTCTGCTTTATAATGGCAAGAAGTATACTGACCGAATCACTGTGGACTTGTTGTTTACGCATGACCACAGTAAAAATAGATATATTGTCGTGTTGGAGGAATCACAGGATCGATTGTTTGTGAAAGAAGCGAAAACAGCCTTCCTTAGTGGAGCGGTTTGGCATATCCAGACCTGCGACACAAATAAGGAAGAGGCGTCTATCAAGCAAGACCGTTGTGGACAGGCGTGGTATGTAGGCCCTCTGTTGGAACAGTTTGAGATTTATCATTTCCATGATACGGGAGATAAGTCGCCTATGAAAGACTTTGCGCCTTTATACGACAATGTACGTCTCAAACGTGACGGATCGAACATTGCGCCATATTTGTATTTACTGAAACAGAAATATCTCAAGCATTACCTGCGAATAGAGAAAATGGTGGCATCGGTGTCTCCGTTTTTCGACTCATTCGTGCTTGAACCCAATCGATTGAATCCGAATACGATTCGTCTTGAATGGAAACAGAAAGATGTGCCGGATATGACATTCAATGCTTATCAGTTGTCCGATGGCTCTTTGCGCTTCATTTGTCTGGCTGCGTTACTGATGCAACCCGAACCGCCCCAAACCATTTTGATAGACGAACCGGAACTGGGGTTGCATCCCTTAGCCATTAATAAACTCTGCGCTATGTTGAAGAAAGTATCTTCAAACTCTCAAATCATCGTATCGACGCAGTCCGTGAATTTGGTGGATAATTTCGCACCGGAAGATATTATCGTTGCTGATAGAAAAGGAAACGAAACAGTATTCTGCCGTCTGGACGGAAAGGATTTGGAGGAGTGGCTGAAGGATTATAGTATGGGCGAGTTGTGGGAGAAAAATCTTGTTGGCGGACAGCCTTTCTAAAGCGGATTGGCACTATGGAAAAAGGAAACAGACTGGTTTTTATCGTAGAGGGTGATTGTGAGGTTGCTTTCATTAATAAGATGATTATTCCCTATCTTTATAAGTATGTCGGGACTTCCCAATGGAGCATGAATGCCCAAAAGATTACCACTAATCGTAAGCTGAACAGAAAAGGTGGAAATGTGAACTATGCTTATTTGAAGAATGAGGTAGAGCGGGTGGCCGTCCAGCAAGGTAATGTATGGATAACCACTTTCTTGGATTTTTTTAGATTACCCAATGATTTTCCTAACTACGGTCTTGAGTGCAGGAATATAGATGCTATTGAGGAAGGGATAAAGTCGGATCTAGGGTATGAAAGACTGGTGCCTTACATACAGAAGTATGAGTTTGAAACTTTATTGTTTGTTTCTATGGATGGATTCAATCTGTTGCTTGATGATAGCAGACAATTGGATCAGATTCAGGAAATCATAGATTCTTATGCAAACGTCGAAGATATAAACGGAGGGGTGGAAACTGCGCCTTCGAAAAGACTGTCATGTATTTTTAATTACAATAAGGTAGCCGATAGTGGACTTGTACTTGATGAACTGGATGTTGAAACGATGCGGAAAAAGTGTCCTCGTTTCGACAAATGGATAGAAAAATTAATCGGGATTATTCAGTCAGTTGCAAATGCCAAGTAAGCAGTCAAAAAATGGCTATTAATTGAAAGTGATAACTTCGCTGCCCACCAAATTTATAAAATTATGTATAGCAGTGAAGAACTGAAAGGGTTTTACTTTCAGTACCAAACTGAGGCTTTGCCTCATGTAGAATCCCTCCAATCGTTTTGTGTTAAGAATAAAGCTCCTTATAACATTTTTCAGAAATGGTTCAAGGATACTCGGAAAAAAGTAGTTGCAGTTCAGAATGATAGTGCTCCTGCGCTTACTCATGAGAAAAAAGCAAGCCCAGTGATCAACCTCAACCTTTATCAAAAAAAGTAATGAAAATTCCGTTCGCATATGGATTGACATTCGTATCAGTAATATATCTGGGTATTGGTCAACAAGGCTCAGAAAACAGCCCATTATGGCAGTGATACCGGTGCTGAGATGGCTGCAACTTATCATAGTGTAATAGGAACGGTAAAGCTTCATGGCAGTTCTATCTGGAACTTCATCGGAACTTTTTTCAAAAATATCTTTAACGGGTGCAGGGATTATGTTAACATGGTTCCTGACAAAATCACTTTGGCTACAAGCCAATGTTAATTTCAAAACTAATTAATTAACAAAACTCGATTTAGGGCACAGAAAAGTGCCCTTTCAAAAGGGGATGCCCTAAATTGAGTGCTTACAGCCGCTTGTTTAATCCAGAAATAAACAACAAGCAAGAAATAAATGAGAACATTAGGTTCTAACGCAATATATAATATACTTTACAAGAGTTTGAACGCATTGTTCCCTTTGGTCACTATGGCATATGTATCACGTGTGCTATTGCCAGTTGGGGTAGGCAAGGTCGCATCGGCACAAAATATAGTGTCATATTTTGTGATAATTGCCTCTTTGGGACTTCCCACATATGGAGTGAAAAAGATAGCAGAATGCTTTGATGAAAGGGAGAAGCGAAGCAAAACATTCTCAGAACTTGCAGTAATAAATGCGATCAGTACATTGATATGTATATGTGTATACTTGGGCATAGTTTTAGGAATTGACTATTTTGAAGACAAATTACTCATATCATTTATTGTTGGCATTCAATTATTTGCAAATATTTTCAATATTGACTGGTTCTATCAAGGTATAGAAGAATATCGTTATATAATGTTTCGCAGTTTTATTGTTAAGCTGCTTGCTTTAGCGTCAGTTTTTATATTTGTTCATAATGCAAACGATTTTCCTATATATGCTTTAATTGTTACCCTGAGTCTTGTTTCTAACTACATTTTTAATGTTGTTAATTTACATAAATATGTAGATTTCCAATATAATGGCCTTGATGTCAGCCGCCATTTAAAACCTGTATTTGTACTTTTAGCTACAACGATTGCTATTGAGATATACACGCTCGCAGATACTACAATGTTGAGTCTTTTTAAGGGTGATGAAATTGTTGGCTACTATACAAATTCTGCAAAGACCGTTGGAATAGCACGAGTCATGATAGCTGCAGCAAGTGCGGTTTTCTTACCTCGACTAAACTACTACTTAAGTCATGGAAGAGAGCTGGAATTTGAGTCGCTGGCTTTCAAGGGGCTGTCGATGCTACTTACTTTATCTTTGCCTGTAGCCGTAGGGCTTATGCTACTAGCAGAAGATTGTACTCTCATAATGTTTGGTAAGGAGTTTGAAGCAACAATATTATCTATGCAAATACTCACTGTTTCAGTTGTAACTATTGCTATTAGTAACTTCACAGGATATCAGATATTAGTCTCATTAGGAAAAGAAACAATAGTTTTATATTCTACAATTATCGGAGCAATAATCAATGTGGTGCTAAATGTTTTGTTAATTATGCCATATGGACATTATGGAGCGGCTATTGCATCTGTTGTTACAGAGTTTGTTATTGCAGCATATCAATTGTATTATGTTAACAAGTACATACCACTTTCTCTTAAATCAATTGTCAAGCAGACGTTTCTTCCGCTGGTAGCTATGGTTTCTGTAGTATATGTGACTAAGTTATTGTTTGATAATATCTATATACAAACTGTAATTGCTGTTCTATTAGGTAGTATTACATACTTATTTTTATGTATTGCTTCAGGAAACGAAACTATTACTTTGCTCAAAAATAAGTGCAAAAAATAATATATATTATGCCACATTACGATTACCTCATAGTGGGTTCTGGTCTTTACGGAACTACATTCGCATACAAAGCTAAACAAGCAGGGAAGAAAGTGCTTGTGATTGAAAAACGTCCTCATCTCGGTGGCAATGTATATTGTGAGTCCATTGAGGGCATAAACGTGCATAAGTATGGTGCGCATATCTTCCACACCAACAACAAGGAGGTGTGGGACTTCGTGAATTCTATCGTTGAGTTTAACCGCTACACTAACTGTCCTGTAGCTAACTACAAGGGTGAGTTGTACAACTTACCTTTCAATATGAATACTTTCAACCGTATGTGGCCTGAGGTACATACACCTATACAGGCAAAGAAAAAGATTGATGATCAGAGGTCAGAGGCCGTAGCTGCTCTTGGTGGTCGCGAACCTCAAAATCTTGCTGAGCAGGCTTTGTGCCTTGTAGGCAAGGATATTTTCTACAAACTCATCAAGGAATACACGGAGAAACAGTGGGGACGTAGCTGTAAGGATCTTCCCACATTTATCATCAAGCGTCTGCCTGTTCGTATGATTTTTGACAACAACTACTTCAATGATTGTTATCAAGGTATTCCTATCGGTGGCTACAATAAACTCATCGAAGGATTGCTTGAGGGTGTGGAATGCAAGACTGGGGTCAATTTCTTCAATTCAGAGTACAAGGATTGGAAGAACTATGCTAGCAAGCTTGTTTATACTGGTGCTTTAGATGAGTACTTCGACTATAAGTTAGGTAAGCTTGATTGGCGTACCGTCAACTTCAAGACTCGTGTAGAAAATACACCTAACTACCAAGGTAATGCCGTTGTGAACTATACCAGTCACGATGAACTTTATACTCGCGTCATTGAACACAAGCACTTTGAGATGTTTGGTCAGGAAGTTTATGATTGTCCAAAGACTGTTGTTAGCGAAGAGTATTCAACCGAATACGAGGAAGGTATGGAACCATACTATCCTGTAAACGATGACCGCAACAATGCCCTTGCTAAAGAGTATCGCAAGTTAGCTGAAAAAGAAGAAGGCGTTATCTTTGGCGGTCGCCTTGGCCAGTATAGATATTTTGATATGGCTCCTGTGATTGAGCAAGTGTTGAATATTGAAAATATTTGAGTATATGAAAAAAGTGTTGATATGGGATTTGAACTATGTATTAAAAAACTCTGGAGGTCCTGCTGGATATTTATACAATATTAGAGAATACCTTTTGAAGCATCCAACTAAAGATGCAGAAATACATTTTTTGAAGGATGATTTAGGCATTCCTAATGTTGATAGGTCTGTAAATACTAACCATAAGGACTTGATGAAGAAAATACATAAGTTGGATATTCTCTCACTTATGGGGTATTTTCGCACCTTCAGATGCTTAATGTATTGGAATAAGAAACTAAGTGCAAAATCTATATCTGGTATAAATCTGAATGATTTTGACGCTATTCATTTTCATAATTCTGGAGATTTGTATAGAGCTTCTGAACTTCTTAGGTCTTATGAAGGTAAGATTATACTGACTACGCATTCTCCGCAACCAAAGGCATGTGAGGATGTAGAGAATATTGTTTATAAGTGGTCTGTTTTGCGAAGATTAATAAAAAAACAAATTTTGAAGAAAGAATTACAAGGATGGGAAAAAGCGGATTATATAATGTTTCCTGTGCAAGGTGCACTCGAACCATATTATGTAGAAAAAGAGATAAAAGATTATAAGGATTGCAATACCGATAAATTCATTTATTGCGAGAGTTCGATACTTGACAAACCAATCTCAAAACCGCTAGATAGAGAAGAATTAGGTATAGATTCCTCTAAATATCTAATATGCTATTTGGGGCGTCATAATGAAATTAAGGGTTACGACCAACTGAAACTCTTTGCAGAGCATATCTTGTCAAAAGATAGTAGATTTGAGTTTGTTATAGCAGGAAACGAGGAACCATTAACCAGACTTGATCATCCAAACTGGAAAGAGTTAGGTTGGATTAACTATGGTAATCGTTTGGTATCTTCATCGGATATTTTTATTTTGCCCAATAAGGAAACGTATTTTGATCTTGTTACTTTAGAAGTCATGAGAGAGGGGATTCCTATTCTTATGTCTAGAACTGGTGGTAACAAATTCTTCGAAAGGTACGGAGAGGAGTATGGTATTTTCTTGTATAACTATGGAGACATAAAAGACCAAGAAGCACAATTCAACAAAATGATTTATGAGTTGGAAAATGGAATATTGAAAGTCAAAGCTAAGAAACTTCGAAACTTGTTCATAGAACATTTTACAATGGAGCATTATATAAGCAGATATATAGAAACCGTAAAGAATATTTGCTAATAATAGTAGCTGTTTTTAATTATGTTACTATTTTTTACATTAATAACAATAATAATAGACCTCTTTTATCTATTTGTATCACTAAAGGCAGTATTAAAAAATAGATATAGTATACTACACCTATGTAGTATACTGTTTTTTATTATTCAAGTATTGCCGCTGGTAGTAGATATGTTCAATGATGTAAATTCATTAGGTACCCATACTAAATATTTATATAATGCACTGACTGATGAAAACACTGCATATCTTTATAATTTGTTTGCTATTTTTGTAATGGTAGGATTGACGTCAACAGCACAAAAGTTTGCACATAAAAGAGTAAATATTATGTTTCAAAGGACAAAAGCTATAAATAGCTTTTACCGTTTATGTATTGTGTTGTTGATGTTCGCTCCAGTAGCTGCAGTTATTCTGGCGCCAACGCCCGAAATCTACACGAATTTTTCGTATTTTTACACTCATTCGTATAATCCACTGGCTGTAGAATATTTGTATCATAGATTGGTAATGCCGTATATTATCTATCTGTCTTTTCTATCGATACTGGTATATTATTATTTAATTAAAGGGAGCACAAGTAAAAATATTATAATGCTTCTTTCTAGTGTCATATGTATTTGGATAGATGGAAAAAGAGGTCTGCTGGCCTTTCTAATTGTAGGTATATTACTAGTAGATTTTATAAAAAATCAGACTCAATCTAATTGGAAGCTGGTAAAAAAAGGCGCGTTACTTTCTTGCGTGTTTATAGCCTACTTTGCTGTATATTCTATGTTCACAACTAAAAATACTGATGATAGTTTTTATGAAACATACGATGCATATTTTAGCCGTGAGTCTGAGGTGAAATTATCTATTTATAGCCGTCTTAATGGAGCGGATATGCTGCCTTACGATGGTGCTACTCTTTTATATGATATAACTTGTTACATTCCAAGATTTTTATGGGAAGATAAGCCATATGGTTTTTTTAATTATCTAACGGCCTATGCCTACAACGGACACGCAGAGACATTTATGGAGGGTTCCAACTTCCAAGTTAATATCTGGTCAGAATATATAGCAAATTTTGGACTACTAGGCTGTATACTCTCGCTATTGTTTATTATTGGAATTGTACGAGTGTCAGAGCGGTCTAATGTGGCAATGCTAAATATATCAGGAAGTGTTTTCGTGTTGATATATTTATTCTTTGGATTTGAATTAATAGTAATGGTTTTGTTTTATGCTTGGTTGTATTTCTTTGTTTTCAAAAGAAAATCAAGCCTACATCGAACTAGAACAACTTATTGAATATTCTTAAATAGCTTGTAATGGACGTAATATATATACAAGATCAGGAAATTGACCATTACAATGGCCAATTCTATCATTCCAAATCGGAGCACTTCTTCTCACGTTTTCTTGCGGGCTTAAATGAGAATGATACTTTGACAGTATATACAGGCATCATCAATCGTAACTGTGCTCAGGAGGTGGCTAAATACAAGGATGTAACTAACCCTCGTATCACTTACAAGCAGGTACCGGAGTTTCGTAATCCGAAGAACCTTCTTGCTATCAATCGCTTGATGAAACGGGTTCTCAAGGATGCAGATTTCTGCTATTTGCGTAGTGGCATTGCTGCCTCATTTGCCAGCACTATTTGTCTCAAGAAGCATATACCCTATATGGCAGTAGTGAATGAGGACATATTCCGTAATACGATTGCCCATTCTCGTCTATTGGTTCGTTTGTCAGCCTATCCTCTTTCTTATTACACCCATCGCATGGTTCGAGAAGCTAACTATGCTTGCTATGTTACACAGGATTATCTGCAGAGTAACTACCCATGCAAAGGCAAGAGCCTTGGTTGTTCGGATATTGAGTTCCTTGATATTAATGAGTTGTCATTGACAAAACGTTTGAATAAGATTCAGAAGCAAGAGGGAACGATTGTACTGGGAACTGTAGGATCAGTAGATACAGAGTTGAAAGGACAGGATACTATCATCAAGGCTTTGGCAAAACTAAAAGCCGAAGGTTTCACCAACTACATATTTCAAATGGTTGGAACAGGTAAACCTAATCGTCTACGCAATCTAGCTGCCGAGTTGGGGATTGCTAATCAGATTGAATTTCTAGGCGAGTTTAAGCATGATGATGTTCAAAAATGGTTCGAAACTATTGATATTTATGTACATCCCAGTCGTTCAGAAGGTCTCCCTCGTACCATCTTAGAAGCTATGACCAAGGCTGTTCCTTGTATTTGCTCTTCTGTTGGTGGTATACCAGAACTCATAGATGGTGATTCGCTTTTTACTTACGATGGTACAGAGATTGATACTTTAGTAAATATAATCAAAGGCTTTAGCAAAGATAAGATGGAGTTTGAGGCAAAGATTAACTTTGAGCGTTCAAAGAATTACGAACCGAAATTACTTGAGCAAAAGCGAACTGTTTTCTTTGCACAGGCTATCAATGAATTTCGTAAGAAATAAAAGATAAAATCGACATTATGAATTTATATTATTCTCGAATTTATCGTAAACTTGGATTCGCTAATAACGACAATATGGGGATCGCATACTGCAAGACTATCTAACTTTGATGGTATATTGACCAATAAAAGAAATCACGAGCTTTTGAGATTCTGTAAGCAGTCAAAAAATGGCTATTAATTGAAAGTGATAACTTCGCTGCCCACCCAATTTATAGAATTATGTATAGCAGTGAAGATCTGTAAAGTTTTTACTTTCATTTAGGGCACTGAAAAGTGCCCTTTCAAAGGGGGATGCTCTAAATTGAGTGCTTACTGAGATTCTCTCTAATACAGACAAGTTCTTGTTTGCGGACAAAAGTAAGGCTTGTCTTTTTGTTGAAACCTATAACTATGCTTCTCATAATGGGGAGTGTTCGTTGCAATTGACAGAAAGCCACAGAACTTCCGCATCATCATTGTTACTCCAACTCAATGGTATATCCATTCTTCTTTTAGCACAATGGTAGAGTCCTACAGTTCCTTTGCTCTCCGCAAATGGAGAAACTTATTGAGTGGTTCAGAAGTGTAGCCGAACTTATGGTAAATCTATCTATGTGTAGTATACTTATTCTCAAGCAGGAGAAATTGAGGTGATTGACTATAGATGCTCTTTATAATAATTTGAAAAATGTTAAATAA
>ERZ650918.1469-NODE-1469-length-20102-cov-6.565371_pt1 | contig 20102 bp, 19 predicted proteins | sample MGYA00514758_ERZ650918 | MGnify/ENA metagenome assembly ERZ650918 | reverse complement strand
TTTTGCGTAGTATCTTGCGGAGAATAAACCGTCCTTTCTTTGGTAAATGCCTTTGCCGCACTCTTTACCTTTTAGATTTTTTCCCATATATCGGACTCCTTTCGTATCTCAAAAGAGAGTCCAATGCAAGCATATATTATAGCATAAAGACTCTGTTTTTTCAATCTCAATAACAAGAATTGTCGATTAGATATTCATATTGTCAGCTCACGCCGGATATATTCTTCAAATTCACGACGTTTGACTAATTTTCTTGTCCCCACATATAGTACAAATGGACAATTAGGTTGCTTTAGCATGGTGTCAATCTTGTTAATTCCAATATTGCTATATTCGGCAGCTTCTTTTATGGTCAATGTCAGTTTAAGATGTATCGGTACTCTTTGTTCGCTGCCAGTTGTAACTGCTCCTTTAGTGCCTATCGCACAAGGGGCGTTCATTTTTTCTTCATTCATAAGAACATTTCCCCTTTCAATGGTTGAAACAATTAAAAACATCAGTAAAGGGGCTTTAATCAGACGATCGATTCGCTTCTCAACCTCACGGGAATTGCACCCCTGCGCGGTTCTCGCGCAGCCCTACCCATTGCCTGCGACGCTTTGAACGCTCGGACTGTGGCTGTAAGGGAGTATCATTATGTATTTTGCGTGTCGTCGCCCACAAGCCGCTACACTTGTTTTCCGGTGTGGTGTTACTCGCTCGACTTTTTCCTGTTTGGAAAAAGCGTCATGGCGCACCCGCCGTATGGCTCGGCGCAAAAGGAACGTATCTGATTTGCCCTATGCTGCGCCGCCGTTATCTTGCGTCGCTTTCTTTGTCAAGGTACAAAAGACAGGAATACGCAAAGCGGAAAGGGGTGGAACACTTCGCGTTTTTACTTATCTGTCTTAAAGGATAGGACAGCCCGCATGAGCTTTGCTTGCAGCCGTTCCCGCAAGTCCTCGTCTATGCCGTAATAGGTATTGCCGTTCTCGTCACGGATTTTCCGCATAGACAGGTGGGCTATGTAGCTTTGGTAGTGCTGCATTACAATTTTCATGGCGTCGGGGTCGCCCTTTGTCGCGGCTAAAATGACCGGGTAGGGTAACAAGCCGCGCTCATTGTCATTACAATTCGTTCCATTCATCAGCGCATTCCTCCAAATATCGTTTTAGCAGTTCAAAAGAGCTTGTCCGTCTATACTGTACTGTGCTGCGGGGTACTTTCATAAGCTCCGCAATTTCAGCGTCGGTCATGCTGAAAAAGTAATACAGTAAAACGGCTTGCCGTTTTTCTTCCGGCAGGGAGTGCATTGCTTCGGCAAGCAGCTTCGCCGTAATCTTCAAACCACCCGCACAAAAGGCTTCTTCGTCCTCATTGACAAAATATCTGTCAACGGTATAAAGCTGCTTTTCCTCATGCGGGGCAAGGTCTGAAAAGTTGACTTCGTGCTTTCGCCGACTTTTGCTTTCCCGGCAGGCGTCAATCAGTTCATTGCGTAACGTGCGTTTGCAGTACGCGTTAAACTCACATCTTATCTGCCATTCCAACCGAGCAGGGTAATCCATGTTCTCACCCCCTTTCGTCCCGGGGGCGGGTTATTTATCCCCTTTCGGCAGCCTTCCACGGACGCGCCGCAGATTTGCCAAACGGAATAGAAAAGTTTTTCAAAAAAGTTTTGAAAAACACAAAATGCGCCCGTCTGCAAGGCGCAGACGGACGCAAAGGAAATGTAAGCAGTATTCAGATGATTTGACAGTTCATACTCATAGGTAGACTTGCCCGGAGGTGGAGCTATGCTTTTTTTAATTGATGAAGCTCATGGGTATTATGGAATACCAGAGTAGACACGGCGGCAACCTCCTAAATGCCGCCGTGTCAATTCACGGTGTTTGGGTCGTCGTAGGTTTGGGATAGACGAAAAGAAACGGCGGCTCTGAAAAATCAAAGCCGCCGCAATAGAATAGGCGCGTGAAAATATGTCTGCTTTACGACGGCTTTTTTTCTTTTGCCGTCGTCCGGCAGATTATAAACTCATTTCTTTTTTCAAGAGGTGGGACGTCACCCCCAAATTTATGCTTCCTATTATCACGAATAGACACACTACAAAAATATAATTTGCAATGTCTATTGTCCCATATAGAAGTAAAGAACGAATTGCGCTAATAACGTGTGTGAACGGATTTAAGTTAATAATAGTAGATAAAATGCCTTTAATACCGTCAATCGGAAATAGAGCATTACTCAAAAAAAATATAGGTAATACTATCGCGTTCATTACGGTTTCGTACATAACCTCATTTGGTAAAATAAGACTTATGCCATACGCAATCCCTGCCATCGAAAAGGCTGTTAAAAACACTAAAATAAATATTAGAAGTAAGGCAATGGCATTTATTTGTAATTCAATCGAAAACAACAGACTAACTATACTCATAATCCCTACTTCAAGGAATGTGCAAATGACAGCTTCTAAAAGTTGCCCTAAAATAATTGAGCTTCGTTTTATCGGAGCAATCAGAATACGGTAAAAGCTCCCATCAGTTTTCATCATGTAATTCATAATGCCGCTACTGCTGCAAGCAGAAAAACTAACTAACACAATAAGTCCAGGCAGGATATAAGCGGTATAGTTATTTATTCCTGTATTTTGCATTGCCTGTCTGGCAACCGTACTGTAAAGAACTAACCACAAAAGAGGTTGCAAGATTGTAATCACGATTGTAAAAGCATTATGATAACGCCATTTTATATTTCGCCATAATATTGTAAAAACACTCATTGGCTATTCCTCCTCTCTTTTGGAAGTTAGACGTAGAAATACATCTTCTAAAGTTGGCTGTGTAATTTCTATTCCGGTAAAAGGAATTTTTTCTTGCAGGAGGAAACAAACCGCTTTTTCCAGATCGGTTTTACTGTTATGTGTATTGATAACAATAAGTGCATTTTGGGCGTAAATATCCTGTTCATGGAAATGTAATCTAAATTGCGGCAAGTATTGTTTGGTCGTGCTTGAGTTGGGAAAATGAATTTGCACCGTATCTTGTCGAAGATACGCGCGTAGTTCAAGAGGAGTTCCTTGTATGACTTCCTTGCCTTCTTTCATAATGCAAATTGTATCGCTTAGATTATCAGCTTCTTCAAGATAGTGAGTTGTGAGAAAAACGGTTGTTCCAAAATCGTTCCGAATTTGACTTATCATTTCCCACATAAGCTGTCGTGATTGTATATCCATACCGACGGTTGGCTCATCTAAAAATAATAATTTAGGATTGGTCATCATATTAAGTGCAATATCCAGTCGTCGCTTCACTCCGCCGGAATAGGAAGATACAGGGTATTTTCTATATTGTTGCAATCCAAAAGCTGTTATCAGTTTTTCCATACGGTCAAGGGCTTCTGCTTTTGGTATTTTGTATAAACGACTTTGGAAAAGCATATTTTCTTCCAGTGACAGATAGGTATCAATGGAAGTCTGTTGCGAAACACAAGCAATTTCTGCACGAATAGCCGCAGCTTCCTTTTCAATGTCTTTCCCAAACATCATAATATTACCGGAAGTTGGTTTTAGGTATGTTGTAAGTATTCGTATTAGTGTGGATTTACCTGCACCGTTCTGTCCTAATAAAGAAAATAGCTCGCCTTGCTTGACAGATAAATTCAAGCCAGAAAGTGCTTGAACCCCATTTTTATATTCTTTTATTACATTTTCAATCTGAATAGCGTACATAAATCAATCCCCCTCTATCGGGAAAATAATTTCTGTAATATATTTGTCGGGATTTCCTTTTAAGAATATTCCCGGTCCTTTTATATATACCTCGCGGAATGGCGGGGCAAGTTGCAATCCATTTTTTTCTGCATATTCATCAATGGCTGCATACGCATTACTTAAAGTTTCATAAGAGCCAATATGGGTAATACATACCGCCTTTACACGCGGCATATTCATTACCTCAACACCATTGCCCATTGGTGTCTCTGCTGTTGGTACACATAATTCTATTTCTCCCATTTGTGTTTCGGAGTTCATAGAAAGAAAATTGAAAAAAGGGGCACCATTTGACTTGCCTCGAATTGCTTTGAATACATTGGGAAATACTTTATTTGCTTCTGTGACAATACCTTTGTATTTCATATAAGCTACTCGAATTGGCTCAATATTTTTTATTTCAACAGTATAATTCATATTATTAGTTCTCCTTTTCTTTTCTAATTGCAATCCATACTTCGGAATGTCCGTCTAAAGGTTTACTTTTCAAAGCTGGATATACTTCTATATCCGGCAATCCTGCATATTCATAGCCGGAGAATGGAAGCCATTCTGTATAAAAACGTCTGAAAACATTTTGTACATCTTCCTTAAAAAATCCGTCATTCTCAAACACAACCCATGTAGACGCCGGTATTTCATATTCATACATATTTTCGGGTGTTTTTTTATCAGTTGAGGCAGCAATATAGTAAAAAATTTCCTGTGGATTTAGATATACGCTTACACCTAAAATACCGTCGGGCTCTTGATTAGTAAGTTTCACGATTTGGGATAGACGGTCACTAATCAAAGTATCTTTCCAAAATTCAGGTACTACCTTTTGATTTTCTTCCATATCTGTAACTAACGGAATACGGACACCTACAATACGCATAGCTGCTTTTTCTGTAATGCGATATGACATAGCTGTTCCTCCTGTAACTTTGACAGAAAACTTGATTGGTGGGTACGCATTAAGGACACTCCCTATATTTTTAGCAGCAACAGGTGTTATTCCATGCACACTCTGAAATGCCCTGTTAAAAGCAGTAGGCGAAGAATACCCATACTTTAATGCTATATCCAATACTTTTTTATCCGTTCTCTGCAATTCAAAAGCAGCCTGTGACATTCTGCGGCGACGTATATACTCGCTTAATGAAATGCCTGCAACGTATGTAAACATACGTTGAAAATAGTAGGTTGAACAACACGCGATTTGAGCGGCTGCGTCTACGGATATATCGCTATCCAAATTTTTTTCTATGTACTCAATGGCATTGCTTAAATTTTCCAACCATTTCATCATTCTTACCTCCATGTAACATTGTATAGCAATCAGAAATTATAATCCTCTCTGTTTCTGTCCTCTTTTGTAAACTTTAACGTATTAAAAAATTCAAATCAAGTATATCTAAGAATAAATGTATCTTATTTTGGCTATTACTATGAAGTGTGTAGACATATCCAAGAGAAAAGAGGAACAGTACAATGTAACTGGGTGAATAATTATGGCTAAAAGACCAGTAGAAAAATATGACTTCAAGGCTTTTGGAAAAGCGATAAAAGCAGCGCGGACAGAGAGAAAAGAAAGCCGCAAGAAAGTAAGCGACGAAATGTTTATTTCTCCTCGCTACCTTGCGAATATTGAGAACAAAGGGCAGCACCCAAGTCTGCAAATCTTTTTTGAGCTTATGCTTCGTTATGATATATCCGTAGACCAGTTTCTTTTAGAGAAGCCGGACACGAAAAACACGCAGCGTCGGCAGCTCGACTCATTGCTTGATACTATGAGCGATAAGGGAATACGGATTGTAACCGCAACGGCGAAAGAAATTAAGGAAGTCGAAACAGAGGGCGAATAAAGCCCATGCACAACTGAATAGGCACTAAGAACGCTATGGAAACGCTGTGTTTCTATGGCGTTTTTCTTTTCCTGCGGGTGTGTTTGGCATATTCCCGTCTTTATCGTGGAAGAAAGCGAAAAGATGAATAGCAAGCATAGGAAGCGGGTACCCACTTCCGTATTTTGCCCGCCCTGCTCTGCGGCAGCGTCGGCAAAATTGCTTGTTGGGAAGTGTCCCAAACCCTCGGAATGGAAAGGAGCGTCAAAGCATGGACGGACGAAAAAGAACGGTGCAAATCAAATTCAGAGTAACGGAAGCAGAACGGGATTTAATTCTTGAAAAAATGAAGCTGATACCCACCCGGAACATGGCGGCGTATCTTCGCAAGATTGCCATTGACGGGTATATCTTGCAAGTAGACCACACCGACATAAAGGCTATGACAGCGGAGATACAGAAAATCGGCGTCAACGTCAATCAGATAGCAAAGCGCGTGAACAGTACGGGCAGCGTCTACCAAGAGGACATAGAAGAAATAAAGGGGGTGCTTGCGGAAATATGGCGATTACAAAGATTAAACCTATTAAGGGAACGCTAAACAAAGCCCTTGACTATATCCAAAATCCCGCAAAGACTGATGAAAAAATGCTTGTGTCCTCCTTTGGCTGCTCCTATGAAACGGCAGACATTGAGTTTGGTTTTACTCTGTCGCAGGCGTTGGATAAGGGCAGCAATTTAGCCCACCATCTGATACAATCCTTTGAGCCGGGGGAAGTCGATTACAGAGAAGCCCATGAAATCGGGCGGCAGCTTGCCGACGCAGTAACCAAAGGACAGCACGAATATGTTTTGACTACCCACATTGACAAGGGGCATATCCATAACCACATTATTTTCTGTGCGGTTAATTTTGTAGACTACCACAAGTACAATTCCAACAAGCGCAGCTATTACGGCATACGGAACATAAGCGACAAGTTGTGTCGGGAACACGGCTTGTCTGTTGTCTTTCCGAACCGGGGCAGCAAGGGAAAAAGCTATGCAGAGTACCAGGCAGAGAAAACGGATACCAGTTGGAAAGGCAAGCTCAAAATTGCCGTTGACGCGCTTATCCCCCAAGTGTCAAGTTTTGAGGAATTGCTATCGCGGTTAGAAGCTGCGGGCTATGAGATAAAACCGGGTAAATACATTTCCTGCCGCGCTACCGGACAGGAACGGTTTACCCGCCTTAAAACCCTCGGCGCAGATTATACAGAGGAAGCTATCAGCGAACGGATAAGCGGCAAACGTGCCCGCGCTGCGAAAGCTCCCCGCGCAGATCGCGGCGGCGTTAGTCTGCTCATTGATATTCAGAACAGTATCAAGGCGCAGGAAAGCCGGGGCTATGAGCAATGGGCGAAAATCCATAATCTGAAACAGGCAGCGAAAACCATGAATTTCTTGACGGAACATAAGATTGAACAGTACGCAGAGCTGACCGCGAAAATCGCGGAAGTTACCGCAGCAAGCGAACAGGCAGCGGACAGCTTGAAAGAGGTTGAAAAGCGTCTTACAGATATGACGCTGCTTATCAAGAATATCACTACCTATCAAAAGACCAAGCCCGCCTATGCTGCATACCGCAAGGCAAAGGATAAGGAGAAATACCGGGCAGCCCATGAGAGCGATATAATTCTCTATAAAGCAGCGGCAAAAGCACTAAAAGCGGCGGGTATCTCCAAGCTCCCAAGCTTTGCCGCCCTGCAATCAGAGTACGCAGCACTTCAAGAGCAGAAAGAAGCCCTGTACGCTGATTATGGGAAGTTGAAAAAGCAGGTTAAGGAATACGATGTTATCAAGAAGAATATCGACAGTATTTTGAAAGTGGAACGTCAGCCGGAACGGGAAAAGGAAACAGAGCGCGGATAAATGAGCGCAAAAAAAGAACGGACGCGGCAGCCGCTATGTTGGCCACCGCGCCCGTTTTCTCGTAGGTGCAGTTTTATATTTGTTACGCAGTAGAACCGCGATTTTAGGGGTAAAGGTATCAATCCTTTACCTCTTTGTTTTTGTGTCCGAAAAGCCCTGCAATCAAAGGCTTTTTTCGCCCCTACTGCGTAACAAGAGTACGCTTTTTTCTCATGCGTTCGGCTGCCTGTCTGCGGGTAATCCGCTTCCGACAGTCCAGGCAGTATTTGACGCTGTTAGAGGTGGACGCAAAGAACGCGCCGCACACGGTACATTTCTTTCTGTCCTCGGTCTGATAGAGTTCCGCATAGAGCAGCTTATCAAGAGGAAGTACGGCAATCCGAAACCACTTACAGAGCAGGGAATAGGAAATGAGCTGCGGGCATACGCAAGTGTCCCCGTCGTCCAGTAAAATACAGTTGCCATTCTCGCAGTTGCAGCACTCCTTTTTCACAAGGGTGTTTACCTTGCGGCTTTGTCGCGGCGTCAGCCGCTTAATCCCGGTCATACTTCATCAGCAGGATAAACGGAAAGTTCTTTGTACTCGGCGTCGGTCAGCGCGTTCACTTTGGAAAGGGTGCGCTTTGCAAGCTCCCGTAATCCCGCGTCCATGTAAGGCAGCGCAGCGGTCATGTTCTCTATAAGCTGCGCCTTGCTTCCCTCATGGTAAATGCTCAAAAGGTTTGTTTCCTCAACAGTAAATCTATTCATGCTCATACCTCCAAATCGTGATTTTTTCTTTTTGCCGCTGCCTTTTTCGGGGCGGCTGTTTTCTTGTCTGCGGTAAGCTGCGCCCGGACAGAGGGGCGCGGCTTTTTAATCCCTTTGTCCCGGTCCTCTCCCTTGTCAATTAGCGCATACGTCCCATGTCTGCCCTCGATTTTGGAAAAAGAAAGGGTCTTGTAAGGCAGCATGGAGAAAAGGCGGTCAATGTCCTTTGTGTTCGCAAGCTGCATGAACGCCGGGGAAAACTCCACCATGAAATGGGTCTTGTTCGGGCTGTTCGGCGTGTCATGCCGCTTCATTTCCCGCACAATGCGCCGCGCTTCCGTTTCAATCAGTCCGTCATGCAATGCGGCGATATGGGCCTTAAAATCTCCCGGTGGAAGTTGCTCCCTGTTGCGGTGTTCCTCCCGTAAGAGCCATTTAAGAGCGTCCAGGTCGTTGGGTATGGCTTCAAAGCGTTCAAACTTCCCAAGCTGCGGGTCTGGGCTTCCGTTGAAATATTGTCCGGCGGGGATTATCTGCTCCCCACGCTCATAAATTAGCTTGACCGTATCGGCGGGCAGCCCCTTTTCCTTGACGCGCTTATAATGGCGGGAATAGTCAAGCTCATACAGATTGCCCTTGATTTTTCCATGCTCCCTGTCTGTCAGCTCGATTGCATAGGCAAGAATACGGTCGCTTGTCTGCTCCATGTAGAAACGCCATGTGTTATGGGGCGCGGTGTCCTTTAGGAACACGTCGCGCTCCCGAAAGCAATGCGTCCCAGACGGTCGGCAAAACCATAATAGGGTCTTATCCTCTTTACTCGCACTTGCCGCCGCTTTTGCGATAATCTCCCTGTCAATATCAAAATCGCTTTGAAAAAAGCCTGTGTTCTGCTTCATAATCTCATTGAGGGAAGCGAACACGTCTACATCTTCAAATTTATTTAATTTGCTCATGCGTCAGCTCCTTTCCAAGTCCTGCGACTTCTGCTTTGCGTTCTTCTTTTTCCCCGCCCGTTCTTTATCGGCTTTAAGCTGCGCCCGGATAGAGGGCTTCTCTTTGCCGCGTTCTTTGTCTGCCTTAATCGCTTCCGCAAGGTCAACAAGGGAAATTTGTTCCCCGGCTTTTACCTTTGCTTCCAGTTCGTCAACAGTAGGGGTGTTGTTGATGATACCGTCAAAGCTGTTGTCGTTCTGCTCGATTGTGTCCTCAACGTGCTTTAGCGGGTTTATCTTTTCCGGCTGTTGTGTCTGCTCCTGCAAAAACTCCGGCACTTCCTTGTAGCCGAAACTATCAACATAATGCGCCGCGTCCTGTCCGTTCTGATGAAGCACTACCACGTCGGAAACGGAAAGGCTGTGTCCCTTAAAATCTTTCGGGTGGTCGATATTGAAACGGGTGTAAATATCTTCAAGGGAAGTACCCGGCGTAAGCTCTGCGGAATAGACAAGCTCATAGTTTGCCTTATCAACCACATTTCCCGCCGCCTGCAGGCGGTCGTAAGGCTCAAAGCGGAAGTCCCGCGTTTCGTCCCCTTGCTTTAGCTGATAAATGGAAAAGGTGTCTTTGTCGGCTTCGGCTTCCTGCGCCTTTGCATATAGCTTCTTTACTTCTCCCTGCGTCAGCTCTCCGGCATTCAGCCCGCCCATGAGTTCCCGGCATTTTGCAAGGCTGCCGATATACAGCACGTCCCCGATTTTTGCCCTGCCGTTTTCCTGCGGGAGATAGGCTTGCAGGAAAAAGCGGTCGTTGTCGCCCGTTGTGCGGGGGTTGGCTTCAATCTTGTAAATGTACTCCGGCATGGCGGCTTTCTCCCTCGGCGCGTCCTGCGCCTGTTCCTTTTGCAGTTCTGCGATATGCTCATCAATGCTGTTAATGATTTCCGCTGCGGTGCTGCGGATTGTTTCAAGAGAGCTTTTCAGTTCGGAAAGCTCCCGTCCGGCACTCCACCCGGCAACATACCCAAAGGAATAATCGGAAGTATCAAGCCCGTAATGCTGGCACACGGTATAGGCAATGCTTTCTGCCTGTACCTCACGGGTGCGGCGGTCGGGTCTGTTCTCCAAGTCTTCTAAGGGTGCGTTAAGGTCAATGTCGTGCAGCTTCGCATGGGCGATTTCATGGATAAGGGTCTTTAAGGTTTGCAGTTCGCTCATGCCCTCGTCAAGTGCAATGCGCTTGTCTTCCAAGTGGTAGTAACCATGTGCGCCACCCTCGATTTTTTCAAAGCCGACAGGAACAGGAGAAGTCTTTTCAAGGGCAGCGAAAACGTCCTTGTAATGCTCCACGTCCCCGGTCAGCATATTTACGGCAATGTCGGGGATTTCCTTTCCCTCGGTCTGCGATACGTCAAAGACCGATACCACCTTAAAGGCGGGGATTGTGATTTCCTTTTCTTCGGTTACGGGCTTTCCGTCCTTGCCGATAATGGCTTTTTGTGTCTGCGGGTCGATTTTCTCCATTTCTTTTTTAATCTTGAATGGCGACGGGGCAAGGATTTTGATACCCTTTTGTCCTTTCATCACGTTTCGTCCAAAGTTGTTTTTCCATGCGGAAAATCCGGCGATAAGGGAAGCGTCGGGCTTTTGCATGGCGATCAGCAGCGTATTGTTAAAGCTGTAATTATGAAACTTTGACATGACGCGCAGATATTCCTTGTAACGCTCGCTGTCGAACAGCTCCGTAATACCCTGCTCCAAGCGGTCAGTTATTTCTTTGAGCTTTTCGGCGGGTTTCTCGGAAGTTAAGACAATGGGGATAACCGGGCGTGGCTCCTGCGGCGTTGCTTCGGGAACAGCCGCCTGTACTGCCGGGGCTGCGTCCAGTTCGACGGTCGGCTGCGGGTAGCTCATAATGCGGTAGTCCTCCGGCACATCGCGCCCCTCAAAGTGTTTCTCCCATGCGTCGCCGCTTTCCACAAGGTAGCCGTATTCCGTAAAGCTGCCTTTTTCCTGTGCGGCGGCGTTTCGTCCAAAGGCGATAAGGTCAATGCTGTTTTTCCATTCAGCGGGCATTTGTACCATGCCGGATTTGTTAAGGTAATAATCGCCCAATTCGCGGGGATTATGTACTTCGGGGATATGCACGAAAAAGTCCTCGTTATAGGTAAAGTCAATGAGCTGCCCGATATTCTTAAAACCGTTCTTTCGCTGTGTGGCGGCGTTCAGCGCGGCAATCCCGGAAGTGTCAAGGGTTTCCAGTCGTGCCGCAAGGAAATTCAGCTCGTCCACCTGTGCCGCGCATACCATGTCATACGGCAGGGCAATGTGTCTGTCCTCCCGGTCAGAGTAGCCGTGAATGAAAAATTCCTGCGGGTTGTCTGCGGTAATGCCGACGCTTTGCATGGCTTCGTGAAGCTGCTCTTTGGTGGCGGGCATGGAAAGCCAGTAGCCACCCGGTTCTCCCGTTTCAAAACGGGTGCGGCTGTCAATCAGGATTGCAAACTGTTCCGTTTCCTGTCCCGGTTCGGTTCTCGGTGCAGCGGCGGGAATGTCGGCGGCGGGCTGCTTGATTTCCTCGCCCTCTACGGTGTAGCCCGGTAAGAGCTGCCCGTTTACCCTAAACTGTTCCGCGTATTCCGGCGGGATAGCCGGGGAGATTTCCGTAAAAAGTTTTTCATACGCCTTGATACGCCCATTCAGATATTTTTCCATAGCTGCCCGGTCAGCAAATACCTTTCTGTCCTGTCCGGCGATTTTCGCCTGTCCGTACCCGTGGGGGCTGTTGGTGTAGATGTTCCAAGACAGCGTATAGGAATACGGGATAGATTTCTGTGCTGCCTTGTCGTATCGGGTATTTTCATACACATGGTAGCTCATTTTATATACCCGGTTGCTGATGGTGTGGCGGTCGTTGTCCTCGTCCTGCCACTTGTTCGCCGTATGCTTCACTTCGGGTATTCTCGCATACTCAATCGCCTTGTCAAATAGCAGGGTCTTTCCCGCCTGTTCCTCCCATGCGGAAGCCTGTACTTTCAGATTTTCAAATACGGTCTGCTCCGCAGCCGCGCTTTCCTCCCGCAGCTTCATAAGCTCGGCAAGGGGTAAGGCGGTCAGCGGGGAAATGTCCGCGTTTTTCGTGTCAAAATAGATACCGCGCTCAATCTTCATCTTGTCTGCGGCGTCCAGTCTGTCGCGGTCGTATGAGGAATAACCTGTTTTCCATTCGTCCATTTGCTCGCTCCTTTCTTTTTCAATCATGCGGTGCATAAGCTCGTAGTCCTCAATGCTCATGCTTCCGTCAAATATATAAGGGTCAAAATCTTCCCCGTCCCGGTAGGGCTTTTCGGAAAAGGGAAGCCCCGCTGCATGGGCGGCGGCTCTTGCTTCCTCGATAACCTCCGGGGGAAGCCTGTCGTCATGCGCCCCGATAAAACCGTCAATGTCGTTCATGCTGTTTTCGTAGTGGTAGCGCACTCCGGCGGTCAGCTCGTCAAGGCTCATATCCTCGCCTAAATGCCCGCAGTAGTAGCCATTTAGAATAACGGCGGCGGGGTCAGCCGCTTTGATTTCCTCTAACCGGCTCCTGTCAAACGGTTCTAAAGTACCGTCCACTTCAAGATGAAACAGCTCGGCGTTCCATGAACGTCCCTCTTTCCAAAATGCTACCCATGCAATACCGTCCCTAAGTTCCTCTTGATAGTCCTTTACGCTGTCGCGCAAACTTGCCATGTGTAAAACCTCCTTTCGCGTATGGCAGCGCGGACGCTGCGTTTGTGGTTACATAGTCCTACTACGGTGCGCCCGCATTTCTGCCAAAGATTTTTGAGGATTTTTAGAGGGTTTGGGAAACTTCCCAACAAGCAAAATCCCCGCCAAGCTCGGTAAGAGTGGCAGGGATTTTACGGAAGTGGGTACTCGCTTCCTATGCTTGCTATTCAAGTTCTTTGCCCTTTGAAATGGTTACTTTATAATTCACATATTTGCCGCCCGTGTCGGCTAAAAGTACCGTTCCCTCATAGGTCTTGCCTGTTTTCGGGGAATACAGTTTTTTGATTTTTGCCTTGCCGGATTTAAGAAGTGCGGCGGCAATCTTCGGCGTAAAGACAGTTTTGCGTTCCTCAAAGAAGCGGTCATTTTTCCACATGGTAAAGCTGCACTCCTTGTTGGAACAGTAGTAGTTTTTCTTTCCCTCATAGACCGGGGATTTACAGCGGGGGCATTTCCCAAGTTCTGTTTTCTCTGCCTTGAAAAGCTCCTGTTTCTCGCCCAACACGGAAGCGTAGGTTTTCACAAGCTCCCTTGCCATTGCTTCAATTCCCTGCATGAAAGCGGCAGGGTCGGCGTTGCCCTTTGTAATCTGCGTCAGATTGTTTTCCCATGCAGCCGTAAGCTGCGGAGAAGTTAAGCTATCCGGCAGGACGCAGACAAGGTTTGTGCCGTCTTTGGTGGGAAGTAGCTGCTTGCCCTTGCGCTCCACAAAACCGCCTTTGACTAACTTTTCAATGACGGCGGCGCGGGTGGCAGGCGTACCAAGCCCCCGGCGTTCTGCGTCCGGGTCGGTGTCCTCGTTTCCGGCGCGTTCCATAGCAGACAAAAGGCTTGCTTCATTATGGGGTTTCGGGGGTGTGGTGTCATGCTCCGTCACTTTTGCCGCCGGATTTTCAAAGGTCTGCCCCTCGGAAAAGTCCGGCACATCTAACACAAGCTCGTTTTCGTCGTCGCTGTCCGGCTTCTTTTTGATGGTTGCCCGGTAAAGACGTTCCATGTCTTTCCACCCGGCAGCGATTACCGTCCTGCCCCTTGCCGTAAAATCATGGTCGGCGCAGGAGAAAACCGCCGTTACCGCTTCGTAAACGTGCGGCTCTGCGGTCGCCATGAGTAGACGCGCCCCGGTAAGGATAAGGATATTTCTTTCACTTTCCGGCAGCGTAGTAAGGTCAGTTTTTGCAAGTTCCATAGTGGGGATAATGACGTGGTGGTCTGATACTTTTTTGCTGTTCAGAACGCGGGAAATACTCTGTTCATAGGCTGCGCTCGCCATAAAGGGCAGCTTGCCGCAAAGCAGCGATACGATACTCGCCGCTGTGTCGCCCATGTCGTCGGTCAGATAGTTGCTGTCCGTTCTCGGATAAGTAAGCAGCTTCTTTTCATAAAGTGTCTGTGCAAGGTCAAGGGTCTGCTTTGCCGTGTACCCGTAGATACGGTTTGCTTCCCTTTGCAGAGAGGTAAGGTCAAAGAGCTTCGGCGGTATAGCGGTTTTATTTTCACGGGTCAAGGAAGTGCAGACAGCCGCCGACGCTTCGCAGGCCGCTTTCAGTTTGCCCGCTTCATCAGCGGCGCAGATCTTCGCGCTTGCCGCTTCTGCGCCGGGGAGCATAAGGCGCACATGGTAATATTTTTCTTTCTTGAAGTTCATAATGGCAGCGTCCCGGTCTACAAGCATTTTTAGGGTCGGGGTCTGCACACGTCCCACGTTCAAGGTTTTTCCATACAGGCAGGAGAAAAGGCGGGTCGCGTTAATGCCGATAAGCCAGTCAGCCTTTGCCCTGCATAATGCGGAATGATAGAGAGCGTCATACCTGCGCCCGTCCTTCAGATTGTCAAAGCCGCTTTTGATGGCGTCCGTTTCCATAGAGGAAATCCAAAGACGGGTAAAGGGCTTCTTGCAGCCCGCTTGATGATAGACAAAGCGGAAAATCAATTCTCCCTCGCGTCCTGCGTCGCAGGCGTTCACGACTTCCGAAACGTCGCTGCGCTGCATGAGGTCTTTTAAGATTTTGAATTGCTTTCCCTTGTCGGCAGCTACGGTGTACTGCCATTCCTGCGGCAGAATGGGTAAGCTGTCATAGCTCCATTTCCTGTACTGTTCCCCATAGGCGGCAGCTTCCGCAAGTCCTACCAAATGCCCGATACACCAAGAGATAACATAACCGTTCCCCTCGATATATCCGTCTTTCTTCTCCCTTACGCCAAGGGCGGCGGCAACCGCCGCCCCGACGCTGGGTTTCTCACAAATCACAAGTTTCATTCTTCCTCGTCCTCCTGTTCGGTGTCTGCGCTGTCAGCTTCTTCCGGCTCGTCCTCGTCGTATTCGTCAAAATCGAACTCGTCAAGGTCGGTGCTGCCTTTCACGTTCTGTTTCGGTTTCATAAACTTAACGTAGTAGAGGGCTGCGCCGCCGCCAAGCAAGCCCACGACAAGGAAAATCAAAAGCCCGCCCATGCCGTTCTGGGGCTGCTCCTGCTCGGCGGGTTCCTCCGGCGTGGCTTCCTTGCCTGTGCAGCTATCCATGTTGACAGAGCAGACGGGGCAGGCGGTGTTTACTTCGCCCGCCTTGCATTTCTCGGTACAGTTGCAGACAGCCGGGGGTTGTTCGGTCTGTTCCTCCCCGATAATCGCCATAAGGTCGCTTTCGTCTACTTGATTTAGGAAGTGGACGGAATTTTCCCCCTCGGCTGCCCGGTCAACGATAATGTAAAAATAGTTGCCGCCTTTGCTTTTCACGACGATAAACTGCTTATCCTCGGCAGCGTCCCCGTCAATGTCGTCCACAAGGGTCATGTTGCCCTCCGGGGTCAAGGGCTGCGGCTCGGTTTCCACGATTACGCCGCTGTCGTCGGTTTCTTCCGTCGGGGTCTGTGCATAGGCGGTAACGGAAAAGCCGCCCACAAGGACAAGGGCGGCGCAAAGTGCGGTAAGGCTTGCAAGGATTTTATTCTTCATCTGCATTGTCCTCCTGTTCCTCATAGTCTGCGGGCATAGGGGCAATGCCCGGAATACCTCCGCCCGCAAGCATGGCGGTAAGCTCCTGCGGGGTAAGGCGCATAGAGCGCACAAGCTGAACGATTTGCAGATTTTCCGCTTCGGTTTTCTGTGCTTCCAGTCCGCGCAGCTTGTTCTGATACTCCGTGATTTTCTCACGGGTCTTTTGGATTTCCTTGTCAATTCTTTCGATTTTACTCATTGCCATAAAATTTTTCTCCTTTCGATTTTCAAAAAATATGTCAGTTCCAGTTCATCAGCCCGTACCCTTTGATACAGGCATAGTCAAGGGGATAGCTCTTAATCTTGCAGGCGTCGCCGGAATTGCCCTCCACGGTATAGACGCGGCTTTCGTCCCTGCCGATAACAAGTCCTACATGGTCTGCGCTGCCGTCTAAATCCCAGTCAAAAAAGATAGCGTCGCCGGGGGCAATGTTTTCATAGCCCCGCGCTCCCCATTGTCCGTGAGAGGTAAACCACGGAATACCCTGCGACTGGCAGGCGGCAAAGCGCGGCTCGGAAAGTCCCATTTGCCCGTAGCACCAGGACACGAAACAGGCGCACCATTCCACGCGGGAGTTGAAGCCGTACCAGCTCCAATACGGATAGCCGCCCACATTTCCGACTTGCTGCTTTGCAAGGTCAACGATAGCGGTATTGCCGGGGCGCGTTCCGTTCACAAAATCCACGCCGCTTAAATCCTCGGACGCGGAAGTATCGGAAGAACCGCCGCCAAAGATAAGGGGCTTGTTTCCGCTTGTCTGTAAGTACACCCGGTACATTTCAAGCTGTTCCGGGGTCAGATTGTTTTCTGCAATCGTGGATAACGGGGTGTTCGTCAGCTTGACGTTTAAGATGTAATACTCATAAGGCACTTGTACCGTGTAGGTGTCGCTATGCTCGTTGCCGTCCTCGTCTGTCCATGTGTCGGTGCGTTCTTCCTCCCGGTAGCGTATTTCCACTTCCTCGGTCAAGGTCAGCTTATATTGCTGATTGAAAATCCGCTGTAATTCGCTTTGTACCTCGGCGCGGGTGTAGCTCTGATATTTTGCGGTCAGATAGGACGCTAATTCGTGTGGGTTATGTCCGATATTTGCAAGGTCATAGCGGTACTCGTCATAGCCCGGATTGTCGCGCTCGATATTGTCAATCCTGCTTTGCAGCTCGTTTTCCAATCCGGCGTAGCTGTTTTCCACCTCCACAAGGTCGCTGTCCTCGGAGGTATAGGACGTTCCAAGCACGCCGTTTAAGGTGCCGGAAAACATTGCACCACAAGAGGACAGCCCGGACATAACCATGATAAAGAGCAGCAGCACCCCGACAGCGATTGCCACACCCGCCGGGTGCCTTGCCACAAATGCTGCGGTCTGCTTCGTTTTCTCGGCGGCTTTGGCTGCCGCCTTGCGGGTGCGTTCTGCCGCGCCCTTGATACCCTTTGCGGTATTGCGGGCTTCCTTTGCATACTGCCGCTTGATTTTCTGCTTCTGCCAAAACCGGGAAATGGGGTTACTGGTTAGCTGCGGATTCTCATGCAGGGTCTTGTGATACTGAAAATCCACATTCGCCCGAAAAGCCGCTTTTTCTGCCTTTGCCGCTTCCCGGTAGGGTTTCAGTTTATGGCTGCGGTAGCCCTGCTTGATTTTCCGCGCCCCGTACTTCAATCCCCGTTCTGCGGCTTCCTCGCTCTTGTGTGCGCCCTCCACGCCGGAATTATCCTTTTCGACAGAATGGATTTTGTTATGTACCAAAATCCCGGCTTCCTGTGCGGGGCGGGATAGCGGGCTGTGTTTTTCCTTAAATCCGGGCGGCTTGTCCTTTTCCTCAAAGTGCAGGCGGGTCTTGCCTTTCCCGGTGGTTTCGTCAAAGGTGCGCTCTTTTACCAGTTTCTTTTCTTTGGGGATAGCTGCCTTTGCCTTATCCAAGCGGTCGGCGGCTTTATCGGATTTCTTGATATACTTTTCAAGCTCCGGGGCAGCGCGTTCCTCGTCGGTAAATTGCAGCCGGGAAGATTTCGTCCCGGCGGTAGCTTCTGCCTGTGCCTTTCGTACCGCTTTTTTAGACGCTTTGCGGGTATGGGCGGCTTCGATATGCTCCATGACGCGCTCCGTTTTGCCTGTGTCCGCTTTGGGGGCAGCTCCCGGCACATGGGGCAAGGGAGAAGTCGGGGAAGCTGCACCTTGTAGCTGCGCTGCGTCCTGTGCTGTCTGTTGCTCCGGGGATTTCTGAAAATCCGCGTCCTGCGTCCGCTTGCTGATACGTTCCGTGTCTCCCGTGGTCTGATTTTCTGCGATAGCCCCGTCGCGGGTCATTTTCTGCGTGATTTTATCACGGGGCTTTAATGGGTCTTTCAAGTGTTACCACCTCCAATCCGCGCCCCTGCAAGGGCGCAATACTCGGCGTTCAGTTCAATGCCGATATAGCGGCGGTCAAGGCTTTTCGCTGCAAGCCCGGTGGTGCCGCTTCCAAAAAACGGGTCAAGGACAACGCCGCCTTTCGGACAGCCCGCCAGTATGCACGTTTCCGCGAGCTTCGGGGGATAGGCGGCAAAATGCCCGCCCTTATACGGTACGGTATTGATAAGCCAAACGTCCCGCTTGTTCCTTGTGGTCGGCATAAGAGCGTCGTCATAATAGCCGCCGCTGCGGGTTTTATTGATACCCTGTACCTTGCCCTGTCCCGGTACTTCCTCGGCGTATTTGTGTCCTGCGCTGCGCCCCTGTCGGTACCGCGCAGCCGTTCCCGGCGCGATCGGCTCCGCAATGGCGGCAGCGTCATAGTAGTATTTCTTTGATTTCGTCAGTAAAAAGATATGCTCATAGCAGCGGCTCGGACGGTCGCGGCAGCTTTCCGGCATGGGGTTTTCTTTCAGCCAGATAATATCGCTCCGCAGATACCACCCGTCAGAGCGCAGGGCAAAAGCAAGCTGCCACGGAATACCGATTAAATCCTTTTGCTTGCAGCCCGCTTTCATGCCTGTGCCGCAGTATGTGTCCGCGATATTCAGCCAAAACGTCCCGTCGTCTTTGAGTACCCGGCGCAGCTCCCGGAACACTTCCACAAGCCGCCCGATATACTGCTCCGGCGTGTCCTCACGTCCAATCTGCGCGTCAAGCCCGTAGTCCCTTAGTCCATAGTAGGGCGGGCTTGTGACGCAGCAGTTCACACTTTCGCTCGGAAGCTCCCGCAGGGCATAGAGGGCGTCGCGGTTGATGATTACGTCTGTGTTCATGGCTTGCTCACTTCCTCCGGCTTTGTCGTAAGCAGACGGTAAAGCTCGGTGTCCGTCGGGAAACGGTCAATGAATGGAAGCACCACATTTCCGTAAAAGATAAGCCCCTCGCCCGCTTCGGTATGGGTTACATATTTCATCTGCTGCGGGGAGATATTAAGCTGCTTTGCAAGGATAGCCCGGTCGCCCTGTGCCTGATTAAGCATGAGGACAAAATCGGAGTTTTCAAAGATATTCTCGACTTCGCGGCTGCTTAAAAGGTCTTTGACGTTCTGCGTGATAGCGGTCGGTATGCCGCCCCATTTACGAAAACGCTTCCAAATCTCCACGCTGTACGCGGCGGTCTGTTCTTCTTTGAGCAGCAAGTGAAATTCGTCCATGTAGTAACGGGTTGCCTTTTTTTCGGCGCGGTTGACGGTAACGCGGTTCCACACCTGGTCTTGCACAATGAGCATACCTAACTTTTTGAGCTGCTTTCCAAGCTGCTTAATATCAAAGCAGACAAGGCGGTTTGAAAGCTCCACGTTGGTACGGTGGTTAAAGACGTTCAGAGAGCCGGAAACATAAAGCTCCAATGCCGCCGCAATGCGGGCAGCTTCCGGCTCCGGCTGCTTCAAAAGCTCGTTGTAAAGGTCGCCCAAAATCGGCATTTTTGCCGGGTTGGGGTCAGCAAGGAAAGGTCGGTACACGTTCCTCACGGCGCGGTCAATGACGGTTTTTTCTACGGGCTGCAAGCCCTCCTTGCCGCCAATCACAAGCTCGCAAAGGGAAAGGATAAAGTCGGATTTCAAGGCAAGCGGGTTGTCGTCCTCGGAGTAGTTGAGGTTAATATCCATAGGGTTCACATACTGGGGCTTGCCGTCCATGCCTTTTCCTGTTGGTGACAGGCGTATCACTTGCCCGCCCAATCGCTGCACAAGGGAAAAATATTC
>ERZ650918.1459-NODE-1459-length-20215-cov-3.952927_pt1 | contig 20215 bp, 9 predicted proteins | sample MGYA00514758_ERZ650918 | MGnify/ENA metagenome assembly ERZ650918 | reverse complement strand
GTTTCCGAAGAGCAAGCATCAAAAGTAGTATCCTACATGATGAAAGGGAACAAGATAGACTATATGAGCGACAATAAAAGGAAAATGTTCGAAGAAATATATATCCGCGTCATGAAAATGAGAGAGGAAAATCCGAACATACGACTATTCCGGCTGGTAGAAATAATAGTTTCTCAGGAAGCCCCATGCTTCTATATGACATCTGGATCAGCAAAAGTAATAATCAGTCAGATAAAATCAAAATGGTGCAAACGAAGATTACAATTATTGCCGTTCTTACGATAATATTTTTCTTGAGAATCCCGTATGAGCCATATGGGATTTCCTCCACTTCTCCTTGGTGGACACATTTCACATACCTGTTTTTTCATGGAGACATCATACATCTCCTATGCAATTCATACGCTCTATGGTTTTGTCTGGATAAAAAACGTTTCTCACCGAAAATCATCATTCCGGTATATCTCATCACCGTAGCAGCATCTTTCATCATATCATCCCCTATTCCCATCATAGGAATATCAGGAGCCATATTTTCCATTATAGGCATCAACCTATCAGCAATTCCCACCAAAACTAATATCATATATACAATTATAATACTTGCTACCGGATTCTTCGTTCCGCATATATCAGGGCTCACCCATTTAGTATGCTTTATCATGGGATTTATATCATCAGTCATCTATCGAAATATAAAACGCTTTAAGAATGACTATTGCTGACATCATAAAAGAGGATAAAAAGAGGCTGAACGCGATCAATAGCACATTCAATCCGTTGACTGGAGAAGGAGCACCATTAGAACGCATTCCCCTAAGACTAGCTGATTATGCTCTTCCCGTCCAATACATCCCTAAATCAATGAGCAACAAAAAACTCGTGATTGAACTTTCCAAATACGGCTCCATATTCAAGTTTTTAAAGTCCATCAACGTCCCCGATAATGAAATGGAACAGGAACGGGAGAATCTGATAAAACAATTTGTATTATTAAGAATAAAGCACGACTTCCCGTTTTGGGCATATTCCTATGTCAAAATAAAAAATAAATTAGGGGGGAAAAACATACCATTCAAGCTCAACCGCCCCCAACGAAAACTGCTGCTGGTACTTGAGCAAATGAGACTGGCCGGAGTTCCCATTCGCGTCATACTTCTTAAAGCCCGCCAATGGGGAGGATCAACATTAGTTCAGATATATATGGCATGGATTCAACTTGTTCACAAAGAAGGATTCTATTCCGCCATCGTAGCGCAGGATGCCGGAACTTCACGCAAAATACGAGCCATGTATTCCAAGATGCTGAAAGAGTATCCACCTGAATTGCTTGAACTGGATTCCTCCCGAAAATTAGAATTAACGCCCTACGAAGGTTCTCACAATGACACCATTATTTCCCAAAAAGGAGAAGTAGCCCGAGATTCCGTTATATGTATAGGAACAGCCGAACGTCCCGATTCTATCCGCGGAGGAGACATATCTCTGGCACACATGTCCGAAGTAGGACTTTGGAAAGCCACTGACGGAAAAACACCAGAAGACATCATCCGGTCTGTATCATCTTCCATCCTTCTTGAACCTCTGACAATGGACGTTATAGAATCAACAGCCAACGGGACCGGGAATTTTTTCCATACCGAATGGTTAGCAGCCAAAGACAAAAAATCAGATCGAACACCGATATTTGTCTCATGGTTTGAAATCGACATGTACTCCAAGCCATTTAAGTCCGAACGGGATAAAGAAGAGTTTGCAAACTTCATCATAGATGGAAGAGAGAATACAGAAGAAACATCCCGTTCCGAAAGCGGACGTTACCTGTGGAAATTATGGAAAATGGGAGCCACACTTGAAGCCATCAATTGGTATGTCACCAAACGAAAATCTTACAATTCACATTCAGACATGGCAGCAGAATTTCCGTCCGATGACATTGAGGCATTCAAACACTCTGGGAAAAAAGTATTCGACCAATATTCCGTAGAAGAATTACGAAAATACTGCCGTGATCCACGTTTCAAAGGCGAAGTCAGGGGAGATGCTACAGAAGGGAAAAAAGCACTGTCAGGAACAAGATTTGTGCAAGATAACCAAGGATTATTCAAAGTATGGGAACTTCCCGACAAAGAAATAAATGTCAGCAACAGATACCTGGTAGTAGTCGATGTCGGAGGACGTTCCGACGCTGCCGACTTCTCCGTCATAACCGTATTAGACAGATTCTGGTTGATGTACGGTGACAAACCCGTCATAGTAGCCGAATGGAGTGGGCACATACGTCACGACCTGCTATCATGGAAAATGGCACAAATAGCCGAGTTCTACAACCGTGCACTTCTGGTAGTCGAAAGCAATACCTACGAGAAAGACCAGGACACCGACGGAGATCACACCGAATATATCCTTAATCAGATAGGAGAAGTATACTCCAACATGTACAAGCGTGAAGCCTCTGAGCAATCCATCAAGGAAGGACGTCCCACCATGTGGGGATTCCAAACGAATCGTCTGACCAAACCTCTGATTATAGACAACTTAGTGAAATACATTGAAGAACAACTTTATATAGAAAGAGACAATGATACCATCGACGAATACCTCTGTTACGAAAAGAAAAAGAACGGAGCCTTCGGAGCAATAGACGGCAAACATGATGATAAGCTGATGACACGGGCCATCGCTCTTCACATCTCCAACAATATACCGATACCCAAAATAATAGAAAATAAACCCAAAGCAGCCAAAAGAAAAATCGTATCTGCGGCTACTTTATAAAAACATAACAGTATGATCAAAACATTAGTAAATTACATCCACTACAACGTGGACGAATTAAAATTGAAGTTTGCCATCCGTATGGCAGACAAAGCGCATTCCCAAAACGGAAAACGCTACTTCGTTATGCCAGACGAAAAAGACAAGCTAATAATTATGCACCGCCCATCATTCAAAAAGCTGAAAAATACCGGACGGATGTCATACCATGCCAAAGTAGCAGATCTAAAACGTGAAAGTTTCTATTTCACACCGTACTCTGTCAGTGTAAAGAAACAAAATGATCACCCCTCATTTTGCGAATACAAAGACAATGCATCTTTCCTTACGATCGAAACAGAATCCATAACTCCCGGCATTCAGGAATCCAAACGCATCATGTTCCACAAATACATGAAAGAATCTCGGCTCCAACGAAAGAACAAATATCGGCTACCACTTCTCACCCGTTTAAAATTAAAGTTCAAAATACTAGCCGTCCAGTACAAGATGGCAGTCAGATAAAACAAAACGGGTAGCCTCACCAGCTACCCATTATCCTATTTCATTGCAGCCTGCAACTGTTGCACAGCCTGTGGATTAGCGTTCTGAGCTACCTGTTGTTGAAGTTCCGGTGAAATTCCTTGCGGAACCTTCCCATTCTCTATCTCCTCCCGCTGGCTCTTTATACTTTGTAACAATCTGTCTGCAAAAGGAAAATTCCCATTTTCAAGCAATTGTTCTACACTGATTTGTCCCGCCTTCCATATTTCCATCAGGAAATCATTGGCAATCATCCGATAAACAGGAGTATTAGCGCTCTCTACGATAGAAAGGTCAAACTCAACATCATTTATCTTCTCAGGATCATACTCCGAAACACCATTCGCATTCTGTCCCACAATATTGAGCACCCGTTTACTATCATAAAATTGCTGAATGTTCTTCACCTTCTTTATACTCGACTCAATAATAAAGCTAGAAAACGACTCTAGCAAATCAAGCAAAGAAGAAGAAGAGTTCTGCTGCTGTTGATTATATAACGAAGCACTCATACCCGAATATCCGGGTTTTCCCTGAAGTGCTCCGGTCACCCCCGTCACATCCTCCATCAAGTTCATCTGCATCTGCAACATTTCCGAAATCCCAATATTCGTACTCTTATTCGCAACCTGTGTAGGAACCTTATCCGTCTTCCCCGAAGTATAAACAATCACCCCATTAAAACGTGCCCACTCATCAGCAAAATCCTCCACAGTCATATTCTCAGGTATACATTCCTCCGGAATCAGCAGTGCTCCCTTGGCACTGGCTCTGATTATAAAGTCATTCAGCGTAATCAATCTATTCACATATCTCTGCTGATCAATAACATCGCTCACAAAACTATGAATCTCCCCATCAATGAAAGGATACAATTTGATCGTGTATGGATGACTTCTATGTTTATAAGGAGTCTCCCCCTCCATCAGACATTGCCCAAAAGGAGTCAGAAAACGATAATACCAATAATCATCCATAAACCAGTCATACTCAATCAACGGGATATCATCCTGATCCATACCAGCAGCTATACCCTCCTCTATTCTCGCCTGGTTCTCGGCCTCTATATTGGAAAGATTCTCCACCTCATCCTTATAATAATCGCCATTCAAATAGTCATGGCACCTATATCTCGGTTTCTGTTCTTTCCTCCACACCTCTATCACCCGACACAGGTTTGTATCATATGGAGATAGAAAATCAATATTTTCCAATCTGCTCTTAGCTAACCGATCCGCATACTCCGACAGAAATTTCCTATCAGCAGCCAAATTATATATTTCCCGAAACCTCTTATAATCCTCCGGAGACCTGGCAAAAGACACGCACAACCGTTCAAAAGTCAAATCATGAATCTCACCGATAAGAGACACATCCCAATGCCGCACATCCCTCATCACCCCATCAAAGAAAATATGATTCGGACTGACCATATCACTCCAGCAGTCCATCTTGTCATTCCTCCAGTCATACGTCTCCTTCTCAAAAGCTCCGCCACTGATAAGAAACTCCTCAAAGATTCTCCCATTCACCTCCTGCATGCGGTTTGCTTTCCAATTACATTGCAGGGCAATACTCATTGTCTCCCCCAGCTTCTGTTCATCCCTGTCATTAGCCGTACAAGTAGGCTCCTTACTTTGCCCTCTATACACTCCCATTACCGTACGAACCAGCCTCCTTATCAGATTATTTTTCAAAGGAATACTCCCCTGTTCCATGATATACTTTTCCTCCGTTATCATCTTCCCGTTCCCATCTTCCACCATATCACTCCATTGGTCCCCGTAAGTATATCTTTTATTTCTGGAACGTTCCTCACGATAAGGTCTCAACCCATCCCAGCAATGTTGCGCCTGAAGCAACACATCAAAATTATTTCCTAAATCCCTGCTACTCTCTCTTTTCACACTGTCCAGTTCTACATTATCCGTAATCCTCGACTTGGGTATCAACCTTCTTTTCGCCATGACATCATATTTTCGGCAAAGGAAAACAGAACCTGACAGAAGCACATTCTATCCATTAATCATAAGGGGCACCACTATCAATGGCACCCCTCATTCCAGCTATCTTATATCCTTTAGCTCATCTATCATCTCCATCTTCATTAGATTAATCTCCATCTCAATTTCTTTCTTCTCCTCCGGATCAGACTCCTTAATAGCCCTTCGCATGTCATCTATCACCGACTTATATTCCTTCATCACCTGATATCGTTCATACTCCTTAGAATCATAAAGAAAATCATACTTCTCAGCATACTCCTCAATACCCATCTCCGCTTCATTCTCATAACCCCTCAAACGCTGTTCCGTCTCCTTCAGTTCATCCATACATTGATAATAAACCTCATTTACCTTCCTAAACTCTATTTTATTATCGCTACCAGACACGAACCTGTTAGCCACCGGGACATTGCGCCACATCCGCTCATCTTCATCCCATATCATTGATATAGTCTTATACAATTGATTAGCCGTCTTCCCCATACCACCTAAATACCCTTCGAAAAGATGTTCAATTGTAGCTGGATTCAAATCAACATTCCCCTGCCTATACTTATCTCCACCTGATACTTCATTGATAAACTCCGCACTGTTTACCATCCATTTTGCGGTTCCGCTATAAGCCTTTGTCCACGCTGGCATCAACTCATTATAGTCCCCTTTCTTATAGATTGGCTTACCAAAGAAATCCCTGTTTGCAAATACCTGGTACAAAGGTTTCCCAGCATCAGGAACAATTACACTAAGTGCGTCACCATTGCCACCCAGTGGATTAATAGGAAGTAACTCTGTTAGTTGGTTCACCATATCAACAGAGGCTTTTTTTACGTCTACTTTCCCGTCAATCCCGTTCATATTGCCTTTTCCCATCTGATACCACATTTCCCCCAATCCGTAAAACGCTCTTAATTCAATGGGTAAGGGAATAGTTATAAAGCGCTCACCCCCTGTCCAAATACAAAAGTTACTTCGTCTGACCCATTCAGGAAGATTATCATAAGCATCCCTTTTTCTTATCCATTCCGCTTGTTCTTCATCAGTCATGTCATCATCACCATCACCTATCAGCATTCCGATAATAGCATTATTAATCATTGGCATCAATATACCGGCAGCTGCAAATCCTCCAATGGAAGTATAGAATTTAGATTTACTCCTCCCATGAAGCTCCTTGAAGTTATTCAACGACTGTACTGCTGCATTGAAAAATAAGAATAAGCTCTTAAATGTTCCGGCTCCAAGTCCACCCGCCCCTTTCTTATTAAAATTCACTGTAACCTCTTTAGCATCCTCGATAGATTCAGAGATACCCCTCCCCATTTCTCGGCTAGTCTGATAAGTCGTAAATCGACTCACATTCTCAGCGCAACGATTCATAAAGCTAACAGCATCAACAATAGCATGCATACCGGAAGATACGCTCCCCAACGTTCCATTCGACTTCTTCACATGTCGATCCATCTTCTTCTTGTACTCATTCACATTATGCAATGCAGTATATCCGGTTTCTCCGCCATTTTCCAAAAATTCAAGGAAATGCCTGTCTCTAGAATTACGCATGTCTAGTCTGCCTGATTTATACCGTGCCATTAGTCCGGCAATAGCACCAATATTCTTTACTATATTCTTATCGAAACGCTTAGCATACTTCCAATCCTCCTTTACCCAGATAGCAGATGTAGAGAAGATAACATCCCTACTCATATTACTCAATACAAAAGCTGGATTCCTAGTAGTAAAGTTAGCGGCCAGTTGTCTGTTCAATCTTCCAATAAGTTGCATCATTTTATGATCCGATGCGTCTGGATTAGTCAATCCGTTAATAGCTTGGGAAGCTCTCGGATTACCATTAATATAAATCACATACTCTTTTCCTCCGCTTTTCACAACTACTGTATGTTCATTCTTCTCACGTGTAGAAGCACGATAGTCAAGCTTTATCCCATTGATAGATTTGGTAGCCATCCCATTCTTTCTCAACTCATTCATTCTCGATTCATGAGCTTCAATAGCATTACCTATTTCATCCGCTGTAGCATCAACAGAAATATCTGGAATAGACTGTACCCATTTAGGATTTTCGCTGGAACCGGCGTTTTCATACCACATCGTCTTCACCGTAGTCAAAGACGTAGGATGGTTCAGAACCATATTGAGGAACTTCTGCTTCATCAGATTCCTATTCCCCTGCAATATACCACTTTCAGCCATATTCCCAATATTAGCAAACGGATCATCAGCCTGAGATTCCCTACCTAAAGCAGCTTTTACAGGAGCCTGAAAAGCGGAACGCTCAGATAACATATACTCATACACATCACTGGCTATTTTATCATTCCATCCACGCAACGGAACATAATACTCAAACATATTTCTCACCTTGTCATAGGTACTCCTTGTCATTAATCCGCTTTCGTATGACTTCTTTAGCGTATTCTTTGTCGCCAGATTAATCTTCTCCCAAAGTTGATCACATAATTCTCCATGAGCCTCCTCGAATTGGTCCACAATCTCCTTTGCAGCCTCTTCATAGTCTTCCTCTTCTTCAGTAAGTTGTGTAAGTCCCGAATAATCCCTCATGCGGTTCATCATATATTGCTCCTCATAGAAATCCTTCTTCTGAATATTCAATCCATCTAACTTTTCCTCCCACTCATCATAGCTGATATCACCCTTATCGAGTAATCTGTTGACATCAGAGATCTTTTCATCAAACTCATCGTTAGCAGCTTGTTCCGCATCCCGTTTAGCAAACACAATATTTCTTTCAAGTCCATGTTTCGCCATCACATAAGCATTGACTTCATCACGATTCACCTTTTTATCCGTAATCGCTTTGATAGCATCCAACATCGGACGAAGAAACTTATCCTTATACACTTCTGTTTCAAATGCGCTCTTGCTGCTCATTTGATTTTCCGCCATATAAGCATCCTCGAAATATTTTAAGACCTCTCCCGATTCTTTAATGATGGCATCCTGTAGTTTTTTCAGCGCAAGCATACTGTCTTGATAAGCCTCTTTCCATCGATACATTCTATTCTTTGTCTTATCTAAAGCATCCTCATACTCTCTCTTCGCAATATCTTTCTCCTCCCGCTCATCTGTGTCTTCTTCCCTGAACCTAAATATCCGGTCACTCACCTCACGATCTTTCGCAATCCTATCCGCCTTCTCCACAATGCCGTCTCCATCTCTCAGACGATTCATTGATTTCCATAGAATATACCTCAAATCCTCATCTCGTAAAGACTTCGGCAATTTAATCCCCGCCCGTATAAGCATATCAGAGAAAAACTTCTTTATCTTCTCCCAAACACTCCTTTCATGAACATCCTCAAATCCCCGCTCTGCAAGAGAAGCTAAATACTCTTCCGTAGCAACTCGGATATCAAACTTATTTTTATGAACCAAACGATTAATGCGATCTCGTATTTCTTCGCTTCCCCCCCTGTATACATCATCCAAAAACACATCAAACTCTTCCCCGAACATTTCGCGAAGTCCCTTGTGAGCCACTACCTCATGAAGTATAGTAGCTTGTGCATCTTCCACACTATTCGCATTCGGAAGCACAAACACAACTTCACCAGTCTTCGGGTCAAACCACCCTTTAGATTCCTGTTTATGTTGTAGCATATCACTATCTGAATCCGTCAGTTCATTCACATCCCGCACAATACGCACAAGAGTATTCAAATCACTGGATAGAGACTTTACAGAAGAGCTTATTTCGTCTCTTGCTTCGTTTCTTTTTCTTTCAGATTCTGCTCCATCTTCTTCTCGTATTCTTCCAGAGTCAGTCCTTCCGCTTCCGCTCTTTTCCTCATTGCTATGCGGAGCTTCATCGTCCCGCAATTCAGCATCCGCTCCCAATTCTTGTCGAAGTAATCTTCTTCCTCTTTCATTTTCTTTTTCATAACCAATAAAATCTAGTATTTTAGTTACAACCTCGTTGTTCTGTATGGGGCCAAAGAATTTATCGAATCCTTGATATATCCCAACCTCTAATGAGTAGACAACACATTCCTCCTTAGCTGCCAACTCACTTTCTCCAAGTTGCTTATAAACTTCTAAGGCTTTATCAAACTTTGCTTTTTTCGTTGGATAAACAAGCGCAAACAATCCATTTATATCTTCCTCTGATAGTTCTAGCTTGCGAATTGCCCGATGGAAGTTTTCATGAAATAATGAAGACTCATAATCCCCACTTCCATTCTCTGCAAATATAAGTATTCTATCATAAAATGGAGAATAGAACGCAGATGTTTCCCCATCGGAAGCTATTTCTTTTATGTCATTCAAAAAACGATCATCAATAATACCAACCGCTTTAGCCTGTTCCACTGCCGTATCAGCATCCTTGATAATAAGTATATCCCCGCTATTATAACGAGATGCGAAATCATTCTGTACACGAATAGCCTCATCATAACGACTTTCATTTCCATCTTCAAACCGAAAACGAATGTCACCATTATCGCCGGAAAATTCGCCATTATTATCCGTCGCCGATTTTATCTGTGCTGGCTCCATGGCTATCCAAACCCGATGTCGAGTACCATCTTTATCATTATATCGGCCACCACCAATATGGGTAACGCCGTCATAACCTAATGATACAGGTAAATCATACAATATCTCTTGCGCCTCGTTTTTTGGATATTCATTATATTCAAAAGATTCTAAAACACTTTTATATACACTTTCATTCGTAGAGTCTTCACCTATCTCCACGCTAATATCATCTGGCAATGCTTCTTTCCAGCCTTCAGCAATATTATGGCTATTTATGTCCAACGGGTGACGTATATTCAAGAATACGCCATACACCTGCTTCTTGTCACCCTTGCCCTTATCCGTATAAGATTCCGCGACTTCACGGTCATTAGTAAAGTAAGAACCTTGCCCAAATAACCCGAAATTAGAACCATAAGTATTGAATATTGTAAATCCACCGGTAGATGTACCATGATAAACCACCAAAGGTTCCCCATTCTCATCCAAAACTTTTGAAGCATTCTCCGGATCATGTTCCCAGTCACCAAACCAATCCTTAAAAGCCTCTGATCTTACTTGAATCCATTGCCTTTCATCCAGCCTTGAAGGTCTCCCATTCGGAGCTTTCATATGCCCCGCATCCTTTTCCACATTGACAGGCTTCACACTCTTATACTCTGCAAACGGTTTCGTTTTACGACGGGAAGAATTAACCCACTTTTCGAATATCTCCTTAGATACGCCTGTGATATTTCCAAGGCCTTTCCATCCTGGAGAATAATTGGAAAGATACGCTTCTTTCGCCTCATCCATAGAGTCGAATCCATACATAACCTTATGCTCGTCGAAAGAACCATCATCTTTAACCTGGTCCACAACATACACCCCATCACCTGTATCTCCGAGGAATATATCAATATGATCACCATCCACACCTTCAGTACCCCGAATATAGCCATAAGTGTTATTCATCTTGACGCTCCATGACTTGCCGGCAGCATCTAAGCCGCTGCGCTCACTACCTTTTGGATTTTCAATAGTAATATCGAATCCATCAACCTTTATATGACCCTTCTTGTAATTTCCGGCTTCCTTCTGTGCTTCCGTAGGATTAGTATCTACCTTTTGTTCTTCTTCATGCAAAATATGTGCGTCATTCACACGTTCAGCATATTCAAAAATAGATTCACCTTCTACGTGTTCAGGAGTCGCAAATATTGTTTTCTCTTCTTCTACGTCTCTTCCGGATATGTTTTCTGATGTAGTTCCATCCTCAATACCGCCTTGCAAGCCAGCTTGTACATCTCCTCTTTCGTCTTCGCCTGTTCCAGTTCGCCCGGACGAAGCAACTTCTTCTCCTTGCAGAACTGCATCGCTTTCAGCAGTTCCTCTGTTTTTTCTTTCGGTGTCATTATCTTCTTTATTTAATTCTTCTACAAATCTACCATAAAATTCATCTGCATCAAAGTCTTTATAACGTTCCCCAACAGAAGGAATAATCTGTTCTTCATATGTCTCGTAATCCTCAGGTGACATGTGGAAAGACTCATCACACCAACGCTCATACGCTTCGTATTCCGCTTGGCGTTCGCGTTCAGCCATAGCCTCCCGTCCTTTATTGATGTAGTTGACTAAATCCCCCTTGGTACGAGCAGATGACAACACCTCAATGATTGCATTACGTCCAGCATTCGGATCATTCTGATCAAAGAAGTTAGTACCATTCTCCAAGTCCGCAAGCATCAATTGTTCTCCAGCTTGCTCAATAGTCATACCACCATTTTCTTTGGAAGCAAACATCCCAAACATACCACGGGCATCTGTATTACTAAAACCAGTTTCACGCTTATAATCACCATATAAAAGAGGAAGTTTCCCGTTACCAAGCATTACAGCTGCCAATTCTCCACCATTCAAAGGTTCTCCCATAGATTTTATTTCCTCAGCTGCCACATCTCCCGGCTGTTCACGGGTAGCTTGTATCTGAGCTTCCATTTCAGTCCAATAGTCATTCTGTGCTTGTGCATCCGCCATCTCATCGGTCCATGCTTTCTTATCCATTTGGTACTTCTCAAGATTAGTACCCACTTTCGGTTTTCCCTTTTGAAGCTTCTCAACCCTTTTAGCGGCCTCAACCTTCTGTGAGTTCACAAACTCATCCGTTTCCGCATCGTCAAGACCATAAGCACGCATATCTCCCAAAGATACTTCCACAGGAACTTTATGATAAACCTTATTCCCTTTCTTATCAACCGGAATAGATACCACCTGATTCTCTTCAGCAGATTCCGTTTCTGTAGCGGCAGGATCAACCACCTGTTCCTGAGCAGGAATACCTTCAATAGCAGTTTCCTCAATAGGAACAACATCTATTTCATCGGCAGGTTGTTTTCCCTCATCATCTAACACATTGCTTTGTTCATCCGGCACTATCTCATCATTTACAACATCTTCTCCCGTCAAAGCATCAGAATTTGTATCATCTGGAATAATGATAGATTGCACTTGTTCATCAGACAGTTCGATGATTTGTGACTTTTTCCCATTATATTCAATAGGCTCATCAAATTGCAATATAGTAGAACCATCACTTTTTGATTGCACAGTGGCAGTAGCCTTGATACCTTGCATATCAAGAGAAATAACATCACCAGGCTGAATAGATGCAACTTCCTCCGCTTTCTCTTCCTCGCTGGGAGTTTCTATCTCTTCAGCGTGCCTTGCTGATTCTTGTTCACGTATACTTTGTGCAGTAATATCTTTCAATTCATCAGCATTGTTAGACGATTCCAATTTATACAAATCCTCAACAGAACGCATCTCAACTTTACCCGTATTATCACGAACAATAAAGCGACTGTCAGATTGTTTCCTGTCCACTATCCCATTTTCATCAAAAACGATCTTCCCGCTAATAGGAAACACATGTTTCTTCTCATCTACTGTAAGGGTCACATCATAGACATTCCCGTCTTGATGGGTAAGGTTCGTGATATATTGATTTGATTTTGCAACTTTCCCATCTATCGCATCACGAATACCCAGAATCATTCCATCTAATTTTGATTGAGAATTTATATAAGCAAGCTCATTCGATACATCTTCTCCTGCATCTGCACGCTGTCTGACAAGATTATATCTATCCTCATCCGATGCATAAATGAATTCATCATCTAGCTTTCGCTCCAATTCATTCATATTCCTTAATGCGCTCCTCTTTTCTGACCGGTCAGCTTCAGCAAGCTTATATCCCTCATCGAAGTTCATCTGAGATTGAACGATCTCATCAGGAGTATCCCCTTCCGTCTTTCTCTTCAAGTCCGCCAGACTTGCACCATGATAAGCTTTCAATCTTCCAGCGTATAACAAAATGGCCTGCTTGCTATCATCCCTTATATCATCATTTCTAAATGTTTCAGAAAGAATTGATACCAATTCAGAATCATCAGCCTGATTAATCCGTTCTTTCAAATCATTCCAATCCAGCTCATCAATCTCACTATTATTAGCCGCTGAACGATCTGCTTCATTCAACTTCTGTTTAGCTGAATATTTATTTTTCGCATATCCAAATGTCTTAATTCCCGAAAATAATCCGCCAAGTGAAGATACACCAAGAAAGGTATCTATCTGAGTATCCACATCAATAAAATCCGATAGATTATTATCTCCAACAGTTAATGCATTCATAGCCATCCCTGCCTGTTCTTCCAAATACTCCCCAATTGTTCCGTTCCACTGCGTTTTAGACTGGAAATCATCAAGAACTCTTGCTATATCACTCGATTTTATATCACCAACAACCTTATTGACCTTCCCTAAACCGATTTTACTCATACCCTTCCTTGCACTAGTCCCAAGTACACCACCTATCGGAGCAAGGTAATTACCAAACATTTCAGAGAAGTTTTCAATCGTACTGGCTCCATAAGCTTTTACTAACGATTTTCCCAAGCCTTCACCCCCTTCAGTACCACCGAAACGATAATATCCATCACTGTCAATGATGGGGGACACATCTCCAATCATCCTATCAACAGCATCAGCAGAAGTTCTCATCGCACCAGTAGTACCAGACATTATCCCTGCACCAGCAATATCTCCTGCTACACGTACTGAGTTACGAGCTATCTTTCCAATCGTACTTTTTGCTGCTTCTTTACCAAAATTGGAGATGATCTTCTTTGCAGCAGCCTTACTAATCGCCTCTCCTGTTCCCGTTGCAGGATTTATCATGAATTCAGCCATGAAAGGCAGAGATTCAGCAGTTGTCATTCCCGCTTTATAACCACGTCCCAAATCTCCAGAAAACTCTCCGTTAGCCGCTGCTTCCAATGCCACAGCATCAAGAAGGTTCTCTTCTTCATTACTCAACGGTTGCCCAGATTCATATTTTTTTGCGGCTGATGCTATAGCTAGATTGGCCTGCATATCTCTTCCTCCGAAATCCCAAGTACTAGCTTTTGATACTTTTTCCCAAAAGCCACGCCCAAATCCTGACACAAATGAAGTATTACCTTTTTTTCCTGCTTCTTCGATCATATTAAACGCATCATCTGCACGCTCCGAAGCCGCTCTGGTCAGTTCCACTTTCTTTTGTGATTTGGTCTGTTCTGGTGTTTTCATCTCAACACCCATCATTGGATCATTTATAGTAAGAAAAGGATTATTCATCACAGCATCATAATCCGCTTGCACCTTATCTCCCATCGCAGAAACATGTTGTTCATCAGCTTTTCCTTTGATAGATGAAGCCTGTTCAGCCATTTGCTTCCTTTCTTGTTCTCTCTCCTCATTCAAGGCCTTTTGGTAATAGTAAGATTGACTTTCAGGCTTCATTTGAGCATAAATACTATAAGGAACACCAAATATTGTAGTATCCTTCCCTTTACCTTGCACGAAACGAGAAACAGGAATATCAGTCTTCGACTCAACCATTCTATACCCTTTCTCTATCGCCTTCAAATAATTCGAAACAGGAAGCATCCCTTCTTCATCCCCGTTTATCGCTTTTATCTTCGCATCCGGATATTTTGCGGAAATAGCCTCTATATTCCCGTCAAACTTATCCTTGTCAATCGTTCTCTCCTCACCATTTATAATAACTGTATACTTTGGCATACTCCTATTCTTTTAATCAAACAACGAATCCACATCATCACTCCCCTTTCCTGACGACAAAGGAACAAATCCTAAATCATCAGTGTCGCTCTGCGGCAATGATCCGGCAGTAGCCAATTCATACCGCTTTTTATAGTCCTTCTCTAGCTCTATAGCCAATTGTTGAGCACGAGGAGAACTCATGATATATTTATCAACAATAGCCGCTGTTTGCTTTGCATCAGCCCCTTTCTTGCTTCCGTACCCATTCAATTGTCTGACTAGCTGTTTAGCTAATGCCGGATCACTCACTTCAATATCCTTTATGATTTCACTGGCAATCTGTCCCGCATTCTGCTCCCATGTATGTTTACCTACATAAATGCTACGAGTGCTGTTTATTCGCTTAGGTTCAGGAGAACCATTCGTTTTTTCGAATTGATACTTAATGTATTCCTTTTGCTTTTCCTCTTGCGCTTCAATGCGTTTATTCTTATATTTAATTTCTTCCCATCCACGAGCAGAAACATCCTTTTGCGCTTCCTCTTGAATTTCTTGTGCCTTTTTATGCAACTCGTAATTTCTGTCTCTATCAGCTTTGTTGAATTCATCAAGTACCTTATTTCTATCCTTAGTATCCTTATAACGCTCATTATCTGTTGTAACTTGCTCCTTATGCCATTCACCTGACCTCTTCCAGTTTGCATCATCACGATCTTTCTGATAATTAAAACCACGATCTCTATAATAAGCTTCCAGTCTAGCGTCATCCCACTTCTCTTGCATTTTCCTACGCCTATCAAGTATATCCTGATAACGTTTTGCATTAGCAGCACTCATAGATGTTTGTTCAACATTCTTAGCTCCTTTTCCTGTAAAATACAAATTAGAAATGGCGGAAGCTCCATCAGCGATAGCAGAAATAATACTCCTCGCTCTTTCTCTCTTCCGCTCCTTCTTTAGTTCTTCTTCAGTAGGCATCTTATCTCTCCAATATGCGTCTACCACATCTCCCATACTATTATACTGTTTAGGAGGCTGCTGTTCCTGCACTTGCTGGGATGCACCTTCTCCACCACTCAAATTATTTCCTTTAGATGAAAATTCATCCAACCTCGAATCATTTGGAACGGATGCCGGTTTAACTTCTGGCTTTGATTCCTCCTTTATTACAGGAGGAGCAACGGCAGGTTTCAACTTTTCGGTTTCACCTAGTATCATAGATTGTATTGATCCCATATCACTTATTATCAGGCAAAATAGAACTCATTATCCCAGCACCAGCAGAAGACATTCCACCAATGGCTCCAGCTATATTATTAGACTTTTGCTGTTCATTTCCCAACTGCATACCAAACAACTGCGCATCACGAGCTTGGTACTGCGCTTCAATAGCATCTTTCCTTGCTTCACCATTAATCGCTATATTACTTAAAGTATCGGCCATGGCTTTATTCTGCGCCTCTTTCTCAACAGCCAAACTCTCTTCCGTCCCTCCCATTACAGCAGCAGTTCCAGCAGCAGCGGCAGTACGATCCTTCATCGCCTCACGCATCTTCGTTATGGCAGCTTGTGCCTCTGCACGCTGAGTACTATCTTCGTTATACCTTCTGTCAAACCAAGCCTGGTTCTTACTTTTTTCGTCCGCAATCATACGTGCCTGTTTACGTGCAGACTTAGCTCTCATGATATCGCCAGCCACAGCACCACCTATTTTCATTGCTCCTCCAATAATTGCTCCTAACATATATACATATTTATGATTAATATTTAGAATGATTACACGAAAGTATCTGATTTACTTTGCGTGATAATTCTAAGTATTAACCTAATGCAGTCGAATGCAAACGATTGTTGTTTACATTAAGAGAGAGATGCCACAGCCCAAAGGAAAAACAGGAAATCCAAATGGTCGCCCTAAGGGCTCCATTAATAAGTCCACCCAAAAGATAAGAATGGCCTACACCAAACTACTGGAGGACAACATTGATAAGATGCAAGAAGACATTAATTCTATTGATAAACCGGAAATAAGGTTGAAACTTCTAATTGATATAAGCAAGTTTGTCGTACCTGCCCTTTCTAGCGTTAACATAGATACCTCCGAAAATGCACGAAGTTCTTTTGAGGACAGATTTAAGGAATTAGCGGCAGAAGAGGAAAAAGAAAAAGGCAGCCAATAAGCTGCCTCTTTTTAATGATGATCATTTACACAGATTTTTCCACCTTTTACCATCCGATTATACACTCTCATTTCTCCAGTATCGGCATTCTCAATCTTAATATCTACTCTTGTCATTTCTGGAATATCATCTGGCAGAAATTCGTTCATTTTAGTCATTACCTCCTTGATATTATTAAATCCAACATCTGCAATTTCTCCGATCTTTTTCTTATTGTAATATAGGGTAGCATATATAAGGGATTTGTAAGATGACACTATTCTATATGATCTTACCTCATTCTCCTCCGAAACATTGCAATTTTCTAGTTTAATGCCATTCACGACGTAATTGTAAAGAGACTCACACATTCGAGTTGTTCTGTACCAGTCTTCGCGAATATACCCTTTAGTTATCTTATGCCCAGAGGAATGGTTCATAGCAAATGCCACATCATCATCACTATACCCAAGCTCATTACGACAGATAGTAGCAAACGAATGCCGAAAAACATATGAGCTCATTTTATCTAGTTTATGGTATTTACACAACCTGTATATGCCAACATTAACACCTGCATTAAAACTCTCCATGGTGCTGAACTTCTCATGAAAGTTAAGATAAAAGCCAGTATCTTTCTTTCCACGATATTTCTTCATAAGAGCTTTCATACATTCAGGAACTGGCATTTCACAATATGCATTATCTCTTCTGGAATTCCTAGTTTTGCACCTATTGTATCTAATAACCTCGTCGTCACACATGTCTTCCTTCAAACAATATAAATCTGCAGTACTTATGCCACCTAAGAATAACATAAGAGTAGCAACATCTTGAGCAATCTCTTCCGACTGAACAATCAAATTAGTTGGAGGTAGCTCTGCTTTTATAAATGATCTCAAAACATCAACAGATACAGATTTCTTTTCAGGCATATCAGATTCCGGAATTCTAATTCTCAAAAAAGGATTACTTTTGATCCGGATAATATCTCGATCTTCATCATTCAAATCAAGCATAGCTTTTCTGAACACTTGCCTAATACATACTGGATACATTTCCTTTGCCCTAGCTGTACTAGATAATGACTCAATCCACTGTTCTAGAACCTTTCTTGTAAGTTGAGAAAACATCACCCTATTGGTTCCTATAAACCTTTCCAAGTGTCCTATTGCCAAATAGTAGTTCTTTGCATTCCTTTCCTGTCCACGATTATACATAGCATCTGTGAATTTTTTCGCATACTCGCTAAAACAGACATCTTCGTCAATCGAGTTAAGATAAGCAATAACCTCTTGTACAGTCCAGTTCTTCGAATCAACTTTATTAAGTTTCTCTACATATCCGGCAATAACATTAAAGCAGTATTTATTGATATTTACATCTTTAAATACGCCATTAACATCTGGAGAGTCTGATATCTTATCAGTCTTTATGTACCCATTTTTTCTATTTTGCACAACTTTGACGTATACAGAATATAATCCGTCATTTCTCTTGTATTTAACACATGCCTTAAATGTTGCCATATCTATTTTATTAGTGCGCTCTTAGTGCGCACCACCTTGCAAAGATATTAAATTTTAGTGCGCAAACAAGCATATTCCGCACAAAAAAGCGCATTAAACCATCCATAACAAAGTAGGGCGACTAAAGCCCTAACCTGCTTTAATCGCCCTACAGCACGCTTGTTTAGCGATTTCTACTATCCTTCTATTGCTGCCTGCGCCGCTGCTAATCTTGCGATAGGTACCCGGAACGGAGAGCAACTAACGTAATTCAAACCTACTCTATGGCAGAACTTCACTGAAGACGGTTCACCACCATGTTCGCCACAGATACCGCATTTCAAATCCGGACGGATAGCACGGCCCTTTTCTGTAGCCATACGTACCAACTGACCTACACCATTCTGATCGAGCACCTGGAACGGGTCTACTTTCAGAATCTTCTTTTCCAGATAAACCGGAAGGAAGGAAGCGATATCGTCACGAGAATATCCGAAGGTCATCTGAGTCAAGTCATTCGTTCCGAATGAGAAGAATTCAGCAGATGAAGCAATACGGTCAGCAGTCAGAGCTGCACGAGGAATTTCAATCATAGTACCTACTTTGAAATCAATGCTGTCGCCCACTTCTTCAAACAACTTGGCAGCCTCTTCACGAATCACCTTCTCTTGTTCCTTGAATTCATATAAAATACCGGTCAACGGAACCATGATTTCAGGATGTGTCTCTACTCCTTCTTTCTTCAGTTCAAGAGCAGCACCCAAGATAGCACGTGTCTGCATCTGAGTAATTTCAGGATATGTATTTCCCAAACGGCAACCACGGTGACCCAACATCGGGTTGTGTTCGCACAAGGATTCTACACGTTGCTGGATATAATGCAGACTTACGCCCATTGTATCCGCCATTTCCTGCTGTCCCTTCAAATCGTGGGGAACGAACTCATGCAAAGGAGGATCGAGCAGACGTACAGTCACCGGACAACCTGCCATTGCCTTGAAGATACCCTTGAAGTCAGCCTGCTGGTATGGAAGAATCTTAGCCAATGCTTTCCGACGTCCATCCGCATCTTCTGCCAGGATCATTTCACGCATAGCCTTAATCTTCTCACCTTCAAAGAACATATGTTCCGTACGGCAAAGACCGATACCCACCGCACCGAAATTACGGGCTACTTCCGCATCGTGCGGAGTATCCGCATTGGTACGCACTTGCAGACGGGTATATTTATCAGCCAATGTCATCAATTCGGCAAAGTCACCGGAAAGCTCGGCAGCTTTCGTCTCTACCTTACCATTATATACTACCCCCGTACTTCCGTTCAGAGAGATGTAATCGCCTTCTTTCAGCACCACACCGTCAATTTCCACCGTACGTGCCTTATAATCAATATTCAATGCGCCTGCACCCGACACACAGCATTTACCCATACCACGGGCCACCACAGCAGCGTGAGAAGTCATACCGCCACGAGCTGTCAGGATACCTTCGGCAACTGCCATACCTGCCAAATCTTCAGGAGAAGTTTCAATACGAACCATCACTACACGCTTTCCAGCAGCATGCCATTCAGCAGCATCGTCGGCGAAGAATACAATCTGACCGGTTGCAGCACCCGGAGAAGCCGGAAGACCGCGAG
>ERZ650918.1458-NODE-1458-length-20230-cov-5.259232_pt1 | contig 20230 bp, 18 predicted proteins | sample MGYA00514758_ERZ650918 | MGnify/ENA metagenome assembly ERZ650918 | reverse complement strand
AATTTTTTAGTCATAGTTCACGGATCAAGTGATTTCTCAGGCAAAATTGATATTTCATTTTCCGGACATAAGAAATATTATGGGCATACATCAATTTGAGGTATGGGGAGTCTTAGTATATAAATATAAAAAAGTATATGATGTAGTGAAAAGCCAGCACAAAATATAGTTTTTCCCTTTTAAAATATAAAGGAAAATGTTCGTAACATAAGTGGAAGTCAATGAAAATCAATTTGGTACGAAAAGAGGAAATATATGCGTGGTACGAAAAAGAAAAGAAAATGGAGTCACAGGAAGTGCCGTTTACTGCTGATGTGGTCAAGTGTTATATTTGTTGCGGCGGCATTGCTGCTTTCGACGGTCTGGAGTCATAATTACCGGATGCGCAGGAACAATACTGTGGCGAAGAACGATCCTGTCAGGAAAGCAGAGACTACAAAGGTGCCGAATAAGACAGCAGAGCCGATGGAAAGTCCGACGCCTTCCATGAAACCGACGGAAAAGCCGGATGAAACGAAGAAACTGTACACGTATCTTCAGGGACCAAAGTCCTGGAAGCGGGGCATTGACTGGTCCGGTGAATGGGGAGAGCAGTATATGGATGGAGGCTCGTTTGGCGGCTTTGGCTGCGGTCTGTGCTGTATGGCAAATGTGTATTCGTCATTGACAGAGTATCAGTGTTCTCCGGTGGATATGTATCGTTTTGCCAAGAAGCATACCGGCTATGGCGGTGGCATGGCAATTGACTGGGGATATATGCGAAGAAGCCTTACCAGGCTGGGATTTCAGTGTCATGTCGAGCATAAGCAGGAGACATACCGACAGTTTCGACAGAATATCAGCGATGCCAAATGTGCGATTGTTCTCGTCTCCAGTAGCAACTCTACGGTTCACTGGAAGAATACACCGGGGCATTATGTGACGATCTTTGCTTATGATAAAAAGCATGACCGGGTTTTTCTGGCGGATTCCGGAGATCCGGATCACAACAGGAAGTGGATCTCGCTGAAAAAGATTTATCGTTCTCTGAAAACGGCAAGCAACTGGCAGTACCTTTTGGTTGAGGGTTATCAGAAATCGAAGGATATTTGGAAGCATAAGACGGCATCCGGAGTATGGAACCGGCCGGCATATCTGCAGAAATAATCGTGCACAGTGCTGTGCCCGGCTGGTCAAAGAATGTGATAATGCGGTAGCGGCATGTTGAGCAGAATATGCCGCAGAAAGTCAAACAACAGGATGGAAGGACCGGACAGGAGAAACCAGAGCGTGCTGTTCAGCAGACAGATCTGCCCTTGTATATTGTACGGGCGTCCAGTGTAATCCCAGACGTTTAAATGGAGCTGGTGATTGACAAGAAGTCCTACCAGATATTCGATAGTTGTGATCATCAGACCACAAAGAAGCATTTGCAGCAGAAGGGAAAATCTGGCATGGAACAGAGCTTCCACCGCACCGATCAGCAGAAAGCAGATGCCGGCAGTGAAAAACATGGAAATATGCGTGTATCCCCGGTAGAGAATTTCGATTCCACAGTAAAGAAAGCCCCCTGTGAAAAATATAATGGAATATGCCTGTATTGGAGTAAGTGCCATAGAAATACCATGCCTTTCTGATTCATATTACGTGCCTTTAGTATGATTATTTTTTTGTTTGTTTATACCTGTGTATTGATGAATGGGGCTGGAATATGTTACACTAATAAGAGTGATCAAAACGGGAATAAATTTTTGCATATGGAATTTATTCTTCGGCATACCCGACACAGATCCGGTATGTGCGCAAAATATGTTTAGAAATGAGGAATGATATGAATTACGATATTTTAAATAAAGCGGACAAGGTCATCCGCGAGCGGATTGAAAAGGATGAGATCAAGGGAGCGAGTCTCTGTGTGATCCATAAAGGAGATACCGTATATTTCCGTTCCTTTGGTATGGCAGATGTGGCAAGAGACATTCCGATGACGAAGGATTCTATCTTCCGTTGTTATTCCATGACAAAGCCGGTTACGGCAGCGGCAGTGATGACCGTGGTAGAGAAGGGGCTTCTTTCCCTGAGCGATACGGTGGATATGTATCTTCCGGGGTTTCAGGATCAGAAGGTGTTAAAGGACGGCGAGCTTGTGCCGGTGCAGCAGAAGGTGACGATCCAGCATTTGTTGAATATGACAGCCGGTGTGACATATCCGGATGCCAGTTTTCCGGCGGGAACTTATATGCAGAATATGATCGACAAGTATTATGCAGATCTTGAGGCGGGCAAGCCGACGAGTACATACGATCTTGCTAATCTGATCGGACAGCAGCCGCTGGAATTTGAGCCGGGAGAGGGCTGGCGTTATTCCTTCTGTGCGGATGTGCTTGGTGCTGTGATCGAAGTGGTGACGGGTAAGACATATGGTGAATATTTAAAAGAGACAATCTTTGAGCCGCTCGGAATGGTGGATACCGACTTTTATGTGCCGGAGGACAAGCTGGACCGTTTTATGGAGAATTACGAGTTTAAGCCGGAGACAGGAACGCTGGAACCATGTACATGGCAGCATCTTGGACTTTCCTATATGCACAAAAAGAAACCGGCATTTGAGTCCGGTGGAGCGGGACTTGTATCCACGGTGGGTGATTACTCCAGGTTTGTCCGGATGATGATGCACGACGGATGCTATGGTGGTGTCCGTATTTTGGGGCGCAAGTCGATCGAGCATATGCATATCAACCAGCTGACACCGCAGCAGATGAAGATGTATGACTGGGAGGCACTCAGAGGCTACGGCTATGGTGATCTGATGCGCCATATGATTGATGTTCCGGCATCCTACGGACTTGGCTCAGAGGGAGAGTTTGGATGGGATGGATGGCTCGGCTCTTATGTGGCGATGGATCCGGCGGAGGATCTTGCGATCATTTATGTGATCCAGAAGTGTGGCGGTAACGGATACCGTGATGTGCAGCTTCTGCGCAACATTATTTACAGCGCACTGTAGGCAGGAGAGAGGTGGCGTCATGAAGATCATAGAGGGAAAGCAGGCTGTCGTGAAACAGATTGAGACAAAGACTGCCGTACAGAATCATGCAGCGCAGGCAGTGTGTCGCGATGTTCTGGCACCGGAGTATCAGACGCTGCATTATCATGGCGTGAAACAGGAGAAGGGAAAGTCTCTTGCGTTTCAAAAGCAGGTGATACCGGCTGAAGTGTACGCAGCAGACGAAGGGAGAAACGGAGTCATCGGAGCAGATATCGTGACGCCGGTGTTTGCGGAAGAAACACTCGGACAGTTGGATCATGAGACGACATTGAAGGAGCTGTTTGCGGGGGCAGGCAGTCGGAGAGAGGGATGAAATGGTAGATCATATTGTCAGGCTGGATATTAAGCCGTTAATGACATATAACGATGGTAAGAAGCGTAAAACCACACTGACATCTTTCGAAAAGGTGTTAGCGCATAAAGAGAACGGCATTGTCAATGAGGAGGATATCAAGACTCAGGCAAAGGCAGACCGCAGGAAGCTGCAGAGCACGACGGACCGTAAAGCGGGACAGGCAGTAGAGACCAAGACAGCGAAGACATTATATGCTGATCCGGTGACAGGACGGGCTGTGACTTATGAGGATGTTGCGGATACCAAGAAGAGTCAGGCGGATAAGGCATCGGGAACCGGGAGCGTGTCGGCGCAGAGTAAGACAACCACAGCGGACTCCATGAAAACAACAAAATACGATTCTTATTTTAAGAAGGCAGCCGCCAAATACGGAGTATCCGAGAGTCTGCTCAAGGCGATCGCAAAGGCAGAGTCTAATTTCAATGCAAAGAGCGTTTCCAGTGCAGGAGCGATGGGCGTCATGCAGCTAATGCCGGATACCGCAAAGGGACTTGGTGTGACTGATCCTTATGATCCGGAACAGAATATTATGGGCGGAGCAAAATGTATTTCGCAGAAGCTCAAGGAGTTTAACGGGAACGAGAGAATGGCTCTGGCAGCCTATAATGCCGGAAGCGGCGCAGTCAGAAGATATGGTGGCATACCGTCCTACTGCAAATCATATGTTAATAAAGTACAAAGCTACAAGAAGGCATATGAAACCGCAGATGCTGTATGATATTGAAATGTTATGGATTCGGTTATGCGGACTTCCTAAGCGGAAATCTGTATAGCCGAAATTTATTAAAGGGGCGTATTTATGATCACAAAGAAATATATTGTCTGGGACTGGAACGGAACGATCATTGACGATGTCGGGATCGCGCTGGATGCCGTGAATGATATGCTCAGAGAGAAGAAGCGGCCGGAAATCACACTGGAGCAGTATCGTCAGGCGATGGATACGCCGATTCTTCGTTTTTATGAACGGTTTTTTGATATGGAAGAGACCGATTTTGACTGGATTGCAGAGAGGTTTCAGGAATATTATGAGGCGCATAAGCGGGAGCTTTCTCTGCATGAGGGAGTGGAGGATCTGCTTCGCCGATTTGAACAGGAAGGGTGTCATCAGATTATTTTGTCCTCCTCTGCAACAAGGATCATAGAACAGCATGTTAAGAGATTTGGACTGACGCATTACTTTGATGCAGTGCTTGGAGCCAATGATCTGCTGGCAGCAGGGAAGATTGAGCGGGCGGTCGACTATTTCACACAACAAAAAATACCAAGAGATGAGACGGTCATGATCGGAGACTGTGTTCATGACTATGAGGTGTCTCATACACTTGGTATCGATTGTGTGCTGATGAGTGGTGGCCATCAGGATCTTGCAAGTCTGAAAGCCTGTGGATGTCCGGTGCTGTCAGGATATCAGCCCATGATCCGAAGTCCCTTCGGATAGTGGTTTTTCAGCATACCGTTCTGTGCCTTGCCCCAGCCGAGGGTACAGTTGTCAACGATGACAAGAACCCAGCCCTTGAAGGACGGATCACAGGCGATTGTTTCGCCGTGAAGATAACGGTTGGCATCTTCATAGCTGCAGGAAAAGCTCTGACATGCCTGTGACGGCTTCAATGCTTTTGCCAGTGCGTGTGCCGGTTCAAACCGGTTCTTTTTGAGTGTACCAAGCTGAAGACCGCTTCTAAGCAGCTTCAAGCCGGCAAGCGAAGGCGCTGCGGTCGGCAGCAGATAAAGAGAGTCGCCGAATAACTCCATTCTGCCATGTGCAAACACTGGATCATCCTGCAGAGGTGTCTGCAGGTATTTTTTTTCAAATTCTTTATAGTCGGTCAGATCGACCGCCTTATCGCGCTGTTTCTTTTTGGACTTCTTTGCGGAAACGGTCGGCAGGACTTCGCCGGCCGGCTGTGGTGTACCTGCTTTGACGAGACGTGCAGCAAAGTGTCCTTCTCCATGGAGCTTGTGTGGCCAGAGACGCAGAACGCGGGATGAGATCTCGTCGGGGTATGCGGCAATGCCGCAGGAAAGGCCGCCGTGATCCGGAAGGTCTGCTACGCGTTGTCCAAGAGCAGTGTCGTGCCAGTCCGTCAGAGTATAATCCGGATGTGTCTCTAAAAACCACTGAATCATGGCTTCATCCTCGTCCGGTGCAAAGGTGCACGTTGAATAGACGAGAACGCCGCCGGGCTGCAGCATCTGGTCAGCCTGCGTAAGGATCATCCGCTGGCGGTCAGCACAGATCCTGACATTCTCAAGACTCCATTCACTGACGGCGGTATCATCCTTACGGAACATTCCTTCGCCGGAACATGGGGCGTCGACAACGATCCGGTGGAAGAACAGCGGAAAGTGAGTGGCAAGACCCTCCGGGGACTCGTTGCAGACAAGTGCATTCGGGATTCCCATGCGTTCGATATTCTGTGAGAGGATGCGGGCACGGTTCGGGAAAATCTCATTGGACACCAGCATGCCCTGCCCCCGAAGCAGAGCGGCAATATGCGTACTCTTGCCACCGGGAGCAGCACACAGGTCACAGACAAGTTCGCCGGGCTGTGGATCTAACAGGCTCACCACAGACATGGCACTTGGTTCCTGAATATAGTAGGCACCGGCTTCGTGGAGCGGATGTCTTCCGGGACGCTCCTCCGGATCAAAATAATAGCCATCCTCCGCCCATGCAACCGGCTTTAATGAGAAGGGAAGCGTATCACAGCCTTGAAATGGATTACGCCGGAGCCCGTAAGCTCGCGGCGTATCATACGACTGTAGAAAATCTTCCCACTCTGCACCAAGGATCGGTTTTCTCTCACGGAGAAAATCAGGTGGTAAATTTCTAGACATATTTGACTCCTATCGTGATTAGATCAGATCGATGATATCGACATTCTCTCCGGTAATACCAACCTGAGCACCGTCAGCAGCCTCGGTTGAGTCCGGATGTGCGATGAGCCATTTGTTTCTTGCCCAGAGATACTTGTCGTTATCATTGACAACGGAGATCTCAGGAGCATCCTCGTTGGTTCCCTTCGGAAGAACGATAACAACACGGAAGCCCTCGCCCTTCCTGGCACTACAAGGTGCATAGTGAAGTGTGGTTGCGTAAAGCTCTACGCCGGTTCCCTTCGGGCACAGGAATGCCTCCGTCTTAGAGGAATCAATCTTGCCGTCAATAATGTCCTGCTGTCTTGCAACAAGAAGGATCGCATCGTCAGCAGCAATATCGATCTCGCTGTCTCTGTGATACTCGAAACAGTTTAATTTTGTGTTGGTTCCGTTGCAGTAACCGATCTCGATCGGCATACCACCGTAGCAGTTATCGCGAAGCTGTGCGTAAGCAGGGGTATCCTCAAGCTCTGCGACCGATGGAACATATACAACACTGTCTGCCGGCTTCGGCGTATTGGCCTCCAGACGCTCCAGAAGCAGGGAGTAATCGTAACTGTCAACAACTCGTCCGTATGTACGGAATGCATCATCAAATACTGATTGGATCTTCATATTAGTGTCCTCCATTTCTATGCCTCAAAGGCAGTTATACATCGTAAGAACAGTATAGCATACTTTTGGAAAATGGGGAATGCTTCTGGCAGAAGTTTGGTATTGCCATATGGGTACGATAAATATATAATAAAGTAGAATATGTGAAAAAACTGATACTACAGCAGTAGAATGAACAGGGGGGAGTGTGAAAACTCATATGAAAATTGCATTAGGACAATTAAATATGGCGTGGGAGGACAAAGAATTGTCCCTGCAAAAGGCACGGAAGCTGACGGCTCAGGCAGCAGCCGGTGAGGCAGATCTGATCGTGTTTCCGGAAATGTCACTGACCGGCTTTTCGATGGATATTGACCGGATCGGAGAGGATCCGGATCAGCCGGAGTCGGTGGAACGGATGGGAAGGATCGCCGAAGAGTATCATATCGCCATCGGCTTTGGATGGGCGGCACTTCCGGAAGCCGGACAGACAAAGGGGACAAACCGGTTTACCGTACTGGACGCAGAGGGGAAGGTGCTTGGAGAGTACAGTAAGCTGCATCCGTTCCGGTATGGAGGTGAAGCTGATATTTATCAGGGCGGCGACCGTCTTGTTACTGTCCCGTTTATGGGACACACGATAGGTCTGTTTGTGTGTTATGATCTGCGGTTTCCGGAGATTTTTGAGCTGGTATCGGAGCAGGCGGATGTGATGCTTGTGATCGCGGACTGGCCAGCTTCGAGAGCGGATCACTGGCTGACACTGTTAAAGGCGCGGGCGATTGAGAATCAGTCTTACATGGCGGGAGTCAATTGCACCGGAAGCCTGAACGGGCTGGATTACAGCGGAGACAGTGCGGTGTTTGATCCGTTGGGGAATCTGCTTGGCACGCTGCACGGACAGGAGGGCATCGTAATCTGTGAGATCGGTCAGGATGTACAGGCACTGCGGCAGAAGTTTCAGATGAAACAGGACAGAAGAAACGAATTTTATATACAGGAATATCAAAAATAAGGAAGGTACATTAATTATGAGCAAATACGAAATGGCGGTAAGAGTTTCACAGGTGCAGAGTCTGGTTGAGGAAAGAAAGTACCGGAAGGCGGCGGCCGTTCTCTCGACGATCGATGTGCGTCAGGTTAAATCACAGACAGAGCTGCAGACCTTTGCGGAGGTTTATGTGAAGACAGAGCAGTTTGAGGCGGCGAAGGCAATTTATCTGCGTATTTATAAGCGCAATCACAATAAAAAGGTGCTGTATCGTCTGATCTATCTCGCCATCCGGACCAACAATCTGGATGAGGCGGAGCGTTTTTATGAGGAGTTTCAGGATCTGAACCACAGTGAGCAGGAGAGCCTTATTCTTCGTTACCGGATCGACAAGGCAAAGGGAGCACCGTTTAACCGCCTGATCGAAACACTGGAGCGGTTGAAGGAAGAGGATTATGTCGAGGAGTGGGCATATGAGCTTGCAAAGCTGTATCAGCGTGCCGGACGCGAGGAAGAGTGCCGCAGAGAGTGTGAGGACATTAAGCTCTGGTTTGGCGAGGGTGAGATCGTGGAGCGTGCACAGGCACTGCTTGATTATCTGGATGAGGATGAATCTATTTACTATGAAGATAGAGACTATACGGTAGCCCTTCCGGAGGAGCCGAACCCGGATGATACCGGTTCACTGCCGGATCTGGGACCGGAGCTTATGAAGCAGGAAATCGAGAAAATGAAAAAGAAAAAGAGAGAGGAAAGACTTCGCGAACTTCCGGAAGAGGAGCCGGAGGATGAAGAGTTTGTCGATGACTACGAGGATGAGGACGAAGAGGATGAGCTTTTAGTTTCGCCGGAGGAAATCACCCAGAAGGCAAAGGGAGGCTTTCATTTGCTGCGTGGACTCTGGAAACGCGGCAGCAAGGACAAAGAGGAGGATGCTCAGGACGAAGAGGATGCTCAGGAAGCAACTTATCCGGAGGGGATGGAGCCAATAGAGGAAGATATTGCTCAGGTAATGCCGGAGGATGAGATGGCTGCTTCTGAGGAAGAGTCTGAAGCGGTTCAGACTGATGAGATGGATCAGTGGAAGCCGGAAGAAAATAAGGCAGAGACGGAGGAGCAACAGAATACGGCTAAACCGATGAGCCGGGAGATGAAGAATACATTGGCGGCAGCAGTGGAAAATGTTCTGGCAGAGCAGGCGGCAGCGAGTGAAGAACCGGAGAAGCCTGAGAAACCGTCGCAGTCGGGTCTTGGCATCACGCAGGATCTGGCAAAGGAGATCACGGCAATCTTTGAGGCGGAGAAGAGAGAGCAGTTAAAGGAAAAGGCAGTGTCAGTCATGGATAATGCGACCGGAAAGATCAGCGATGTGCCGAACCTTGCTTCCGATGTACTGGGCCGCATGACACAGGCGGTTCAGAGTAAGGTTGGGAAAACATATATTCCGATGGACATAGCGGAGCCGCAGGAGGAAGCGGAAGAAGAGATGCAGACTCTGCAGGAAGAGCAGCCGGTATCATTGACGGAGGACGGCGAGATACAGCGTCCGGTCGGAATGGAGGAGATCATTGCATCCGGCGTGCTTCCGGTGAAGGAGGATGATGTTACGATGATAGAGCTGGATCAGATCATGCCGGAGCCGGATATTCCGGAGCTTCGTCAGGTGATGCCGGAGGACAGCCCGGAACTTGGCAATCTGCCGGAGCTGGAGGAGAGTGAGCTGCCAACGACAAGAGCACTGCATCATTCCTTCAATGATATTCTGACCCTGATCGCCGGAGAGCTGGAGCCGAAGCATTTTGTATTGATCGGTGAAGGTGAGGAGAAAATCCTTGGAATCACGAAAAAGATCGTTCGCGTGAATCACGACAAGGGCTTTTTGTCCACAAGCCAGATCGCAAGGATCAGTTCCACACAGTTAAATCAGATGGATCTGCTGCGTGTCTGCAACCAGATCAAGGGTAACTGTCTGCTGATTGACAATGCATCAGAGCTTGCATTTACGACGATCACAAAGATATTTGCCGTGATGGATGCATTCCGCGGTGACTTTATTGTAGTTCTGGCAGATGACGGTAATACACTGGATGAGCTTTTCCGTGTAGCACCGGCACTGGCAAGACGATTTGAGTATGTAATTGATATCGCACAGTATAGTGAGGAGGATTATCAGTAGAATGGCAGGAGAAGAAATACATGTAATCGGTCATATTAATCCGGATACGGATTCCGTCTGCTCGGCGATCGCATATGCCGATCTGAAACGGCAGGTGACAGGTCGGTCTTATATTGCAAAGAGAGCAGGGCAGATCAACGCAGAGACACGCTTTGTGCTGCAGAAGTTTCATGTGCCGGAACCGGACTATTTAAGTGATGTCCGGACACAGGTTTTTGATATTGATGTGGTACAGGTGCCGGGAGTTGGCAGCGATATTTCCCTGAAAAAGGCATGGGAGATCATGAAGGAAGGTACACTGGCGACGCTGCCGGTCGTACAGCAGGACGGCATGCTTGAAGGTCTGATCACGATCGAGGATATCGCAAAATCCTACATGGATGTGTATGACAGCCGCGTTATTGCAAAGGCACAGACGCCGTTTCGTAATCTGATCGAGACTCTGGAGGGCGAGATGATCGTGGGGGATCCGGATGAGATCATTTCCTCCGGTAAATGTCTGATCGCCGCAGCAAATCCGGATCTGATGGAAAATTATATCGAGAAGGACGATATTGTGATACTGGGTAACCGCTACGAATCACAGCTTTGTGCGATCGAAATGGATGCCAAATGTATTATTGTCTGCGATGGTGCGCTCGTATCCTTTACGATCAAGAAGCTGGCAGAGAGCAAGGGCTGCTTCATTATTAAGACACCGTATGATACTTATACCGCAACGCGTCTGGTCAATCAGAGTATGCCGATCCGTTATTTTATGAAGGCAAAGGATCTGATCACATTCCGGCGCAACGATTACATTGATGATATCCGAGAGACAATGGCACAGAAGAGATACCGTGATTTTCCGATCATGGATCTGAATGGCAGATATTATGGCATGATCTCCAGACGAAGCCTGTTGGGTGCCCGCAAGAAACAGCTTGTGCTTGTGGATCATAACGAGATTGCCCAGGCAGTGGACGGTCTGGATGAAGCAGAGGTGCTGGAGATCATCGATCATCACCGTATCGGTGGGCTGGAGACGATGAATCCGGTATATTTCCGTAACCAGCCGCTCGGCTGTACGGCGACGATCGTTTATCAGCTTTATCGGGAGCAAAATGCTACGATCGACAAGCAGATCGCAGGTCTCCTCTGCTCGGCAATCTTATCGGACACATTGATCCTTCGTTCGCCGACCTGCACGGAGACGGACAAGAAGGCAGCCTACGCACTCGCGGAGATTGCAGGGATCGATCCGAAGAAATATGCCGAGGAAATGTTTGCGGCAGGCAGCAATTTGTCATCGCGCACGCCGGAGGAGATATTCTATCAGGATTTCAAGAAATTCGTGGTGGACGAGGTTTCCTTCGGAGTAGGACAGATCAACTCCATGACGCAGAAGGATCTGGACGATGTGAGGGCGCGACTGATTCCGTATATGGAGAAGGCACTCACTTCGCATGCGATTCCGATGCTGTTCTTTATGCTGACCAATATTCCGCAGGGAACGACCGAGCTTTTGTGTGCCGGCAACGGAGCCCAGGAGCTTGCCAGAAAGGCATTTCATCTTTCCGGGGATGAGGATGCGATCATTCTAAAGAATACCGTATCTCGTAAAAAGCAGCTGATCCCGGCACTGATGCAGGCGATTCAGCAGGGATAGCAAATATGATGCAAAGGGCAAAAAGTCTTTTGCCTCCAACATCATAAATATAAGAAAATTGACAGAAATTTGACATAAAATGGAAATAAACTAATGCTAAAATATGACTGCCGGATTGCGGAAATTGCATGGCGATGGAGCAATCCGTGACATCATTTTTAGGGGACAAAGACATTTTGATCCCAATATTATTACATCGCAAAAGGGGGAAAGAACGCGATATGCAGCTAAGGGGAAAATCAGAACACAGAAGAGGGAACACCAAGACAAGGATCATGGCAGTCGTCATGGCTGTCGCAATGCTTTCGGTACAGCTGTTTAGTGCAGCACCGGTCAACAAGGCTTCTGCCGAGGGGGATACGGCAGACCTTCGTATTATGTTTACGACCGATCTGCACGGACAGGTTGTCGATGTGGACTATTCCAAGGGAACACTGTTTCCGAAGGGAGGTCTTTCCAAGGCAGCGACATTGATTAACCAGGCGAAGAGTGAGGTGCCGGACGGCAACACGCTCTTATTTGATCTGGGAGATGTCATGTATGACTACACGACAGATTATATTTATGAGCATGATCAGTCAGAGACGCAGCCGATCTACAAGGCAATGGCATCGTTAAACTATGATGCGATCATTCTCGGCAATCATGACTATGAGTACACACTGCCATACATACAGAAGCAGTACGAGACAAGTGGTCTTAAAGACAAAGTCATCGCCTCCAATATTACAGATGCCGTGACCGGAAAGCATGTTTTCAATGAGAATAAGATCATTGAAAAGACATTAAAGACAAAGGCAGGAGCCAGTGTGACAGTCAAGGTCGGAGTGATCGGGGAGTCGATCCCGACACTTTCCAAGAAACGTTGTGACTATACCGGTGTGTTAAACGGAGAGGATATGGTTGCCAATGTAAAGAAGGAGACCAAGATCTTAAAGGATGCCGGAGCAGATATCGTTGTGGTACTGGCGCATTCCGGCGTGGGAAGTGAGCAGCCGGCACTGATGGATGAGAATGTCGGATATGCACTGACACAGATCGAAGGTGTGGATGCGGTGCTGTGTGGTCATAAGCATTCCAATTTCTGTGCGGATGGCACAACACATTATGATACTTATCCGGGGGTGGATACGAAGACAGGTCTGGTCAACGGCAAGAACCTTGTTATGGTCGCAAACAGCGGTCAGGGTATCGGAGTGATCGATCTCGGCGTATCAGCCGGCAAGAGAATCGTGACCAGAAAGTCACAGATTAAAAAGACACAGATCAATACGGGGATCAATCAGACGATCGCAGCATACATGGACAAGTGGGGCGCCGTTTTCGGGGCAGACAGTACAGAGATCCTGGCTGAGCTGAAATCTTCCGCAAGATGGCAGAACTACTTTGGCACGGTTGAGGACAGCAGTCCGATCCAGCTTCTCAATGATATGGCGATCTCTTATGGCCTGGAATATCAGAACAATGACAATACAAACTGCAAGGGACTTCCGGTTGTTGCCGCATCACGTTATTCAAGATACGGTGCGGGCAGTGGACTGGATTATTATGATATTAAGGACAATTTTACCAGTGCGGATCTTTATCAGCTGATGAACTACAGGATTCAGCTCTGGCGTTACAAGGTGACCGGGGCACAGCTTAAGGAGTGGTTGGAGTGGGCAGCGAGTGCTTACGAAACAGCGGGGAGCAACGTTATCACGACCGGTTCTGCAATTTCAAGTCCGTCACCGTCGCCGGCAGCAACAGCGACACCGTCGGCGACTTCGGCAGCAGATCCATCCGGGCAGCCACAGGATTCTGTTCTGACACAGTCTGCCAATAAGGGAATTTCCCAGACAAGTGACCTGTTAGCCGGCATTATCAATTACAAAGGAAGCAAGCCGTTGCAGTATTCGCTGCAGGAGCTGTATCTGACAGATCTGAGCCGTTTCTATGTGATGGACGGTGTGGAATATACGATTGATACGAAAGTGGCACCGCGTTATAACTACGATGGCAAGAAGGTCAATGATACCAGACGTGTTACGAACATTACAAGAAACGGGCTGCCGGTAAAGGATACGGATGAGTTTCTTCTGATCGTCAACCGTCTCGATTCGACAAAGGTGCCGGAGATGTTTACGACACAGGCAATGACCAAGCTCAGTGCCGCAGATACAAGAGCTTACTTTAAGAAGTATATGCAGAAGCAGTCCGAGTGCGGTACACTGGGTAATCTTGAGGATAACAACTGGGATGTGAAGTATTCCGGCCAATATAATTATGTATTAAAGACCGGTTCCGGTGCGAGTGATCTGATCGGGCAGAGATCATGGATCAAGGAGAAGCTCGATTCGTCGGAGGATTTTGATTATTACAGAGCGGAGTTGTCGAAGAAGAGCACACAGGATACCTCCGGCCCGGATCTGAACCTGGCAGCATTAAATGAGATAGAGACAAATCATCCGGTCCGCGTTGCCGTTCAGGCAACAGACCGCTCCGGTATTGCGTCCCTGACCTATCTGCAGGGCAAATACAACGATGCCTCTATCGCATGGAACAGCGCAAAGGCTGTTGAAAACGGGTATATTTCCTGTGATAAGAACAGCATTTATTCGGTTCGTGCTGTCGATGGCAACGGCAATACAACGATCCGTTATATCCGGATCAATAATATCAATGAGGGTGTTCTGGAAGCACCCAAGGTAGACACTTATACAAATCGTAAGGTTTATATCACAGGTACAGCCGAGCCGGTCACAACAATTTATTTTGAGTTGGAGGATTCCACCGTCTACAAGACAACCGTACCGGACAGTGGCGCATTTAAGTATGCTCTGCCACCGCAGAATGCTGGTAAGAAGGTATTTGTCTACGTCAAGGATGATGAGGGACGTTGTAGTGCAAGAACGGTTGTTACGGTAAAGAGAACCGGTCCGAATAAACCGGTTATGGATAAAATGACAACAGCGGTTCGCACGGTTTCCGGTGAGCTTAATGATAAGAATGTATATCCGGTATTTATTCTGGAGAGTAAGAAAACGGTATTTATGCAGGACGACGGAACGGAGGAGCTTTATAAGCAGTCAGATATTTACAACAAGGATTATAAAGTTGAGAAGCTGAATATGAACATTGCCGGTGATGGAAGCTATAATTTCCAGCTTCCGTATCTGCTTACGGCAAAGACAGAGTTCAAGATGCGTACGATCGATGTGGCAAACAGAGTCAGCATGGGAACGAAGCGTATTGTAAAGCAGACAGTTCCTGCAAAGCCGACCATGCAGACGGTATCTAACAAGTCTACGATGGTCAAGGTATTTTCCGAGGAGAAATGTAAGAGTGCGACGATCACGGTAGGCAAGAAGACCTACACGATCAAGACGAAGAAATACATTTCTTCCAAGAAGATGTACCGCTACCAGAAGAAGATCAAGAAAACCAATTCCGGTGTCAAGGTCAATGCATATGTGACAAACAGCAAGGGTAACAGTCCGGTGTTAAAGACAAAGAAAACAGAGGTCGTACCGGATACGCCGAAGACAGATAAGATCAAAGCCGGAGCAAAGAAGATCACAGGTCATGTGGATGTCGTGGGCGATGGCAGTGAGGAGGACGGCGTTACCGTTGATAACACCAAGACGAAGGTGTTTGTCATTGTCAACAAAAAGAAATATACCGCATCCATTGATTTCGAAGGCAATTATACTGTGAAGCTTAAGAGTAAGCTTTATTCCGGCAATAAGGTGACGGTTAAGGCACGCAATAAAAAGGGAATGGGAATTGCTAAGAAATATACCGTCAAATAATCAGAGGTCATGTATTTAGCAAAGGTTTCTGCTACAGAAATGTGGCAGAAACCTTTTTGATTTTAACGAAGGAATATGGTATAATCAGTTCGATTATATCTGTAATTGAACAGAGTTTACGGAGAATTATTGTATAGTGAGGGGACGATATGGAACAAAAGGAAAAACTGATCGGGATCTTTGTGGCCAGAGCGTTCGAGGAAAACAATCTGAATTTTATTCATGCGCTGCATCGCATCGGAAAGAAGCAGGGGTATAAGCTGGTCATCTTTTCGCTGGATACCTGCGTTGAGAGAAATCTGGAAATGACATCGGCAGAGCTGGAATTTTGCGGACTTGCGGCATATCTGCCTCTGGAAGCCTATGTGATACTGGGAGAGACAATCAAGAACCGAGATATGATCGACTGTATAGCGGGGATCGCTGCAAGGCATAGTATTCCGTGCTTTTGCATGGATCGGGAGGCAGAGGGCTGTTATTTGATCTGCCACAATTATAATTCCGGGTTTGAGCAGATGGTACGCCATGTGATCGAGGAGCATGGTGTCAGACGTGTTAATATGCTGGCAGGCTTTGAGGGCAACGAATTATCCGATGCCAGATTGCAGGTCTTTAAAAAGGTATTACAGGAGAATGGTATCCCCGTGGAGGAAGAGCGGATCGGATATGGTCAGTTCTGGGACACACCGGCACAGCAGGAGATGGAGCGTTTCCTGCAATCGGAGCTTCCGATGCCGGAGGCTATCATCTGTGCGAATGATGCGATGGCACTTGTGGCGTGCAATGTGCTTGAAAAGGCAGGATACCGGGTTCCGGAGGATGTGATCGTGACAGGCTTCGACGGTATCAATGATGGTAAGTATTATCTGCCGACATTATCGACCTGTGTACCGGATTACGATGCGACGGCATGGTTTATTCTGGATAAGGTGCTGGAATGGCGGGAGAGCGGTCAGGTGCGGCCGGAGGCGTTTACCATTAATTATGTGGCAGAGAAGAATCAATCCTGCGGCTGTCAGCCCAAGGATAACGAGAACCGGAATGAGATCATTCGCAGACTGGCATACTCTCTGAGAGACTGCGCATGGCATACGCATGCAATGAATGAGATGGTGACCGGTGCTTTACCGTTACAATCCATGGAGGAGCTGACACAGATTCTCCCGAAGACAGAATATATTCCGAAGCAGTATTTCCGCTATGCGGCGGTGAAGCAGGAGTTGTTTCGCAGGAGTACCGGAAAGGATGTGCAGGGATCGATGGTTTCTCTGCTTTGTGGCGGGGGTGGCCGGTATTTTTCTTCCGGGGAAAGCTTTGCGGTGAAGGACTGGTACGCGTCGATTAGCATGCCGGATGACCGGTGGGAGATCATGCTTGTGCGTCTGCTAAATGCCGGTAAGACGATCTATGGTTATACCGTGGACGGCTTTAAAGATATTGATCAGAGAGATATGCAGCGCTGTGACGAGTTCAGTATGTTTTTGTCGAACACGATCAATCTTGTATTACAGAACCAGCAGTTAAATATATTAAAGCATAATCTGATGCAGGCGAATAAGGAGCTTGCCAGTCTGTCAGAGTTAGATGCCATGACAGAGCTTTACAACCGCCGGGGCTTTTATAAGCATTTTACCAGAATGGCGGCAGAGACATCGCGCAAATATGCCGTGCTTGTCTCTGTGGATATGAACCGGCTCAAGTATATCAATGATAATTATGGACATAACGAGGGAGACTTTGCAATCTGTACGTTGGCACATGCTGTACGCGAAATCTGCGGGGGTGAGGCTGTCTGTGCACGGTTTGGCGGAGACGAGTTTGACTGTATTATCTTTGTGGATGATATCGCAGAGCTGACGGAGGAAGTTCTTGGCAGCAGACTGCAGCAATGCATTGATCAGACGGAGGGTGTTTCGCAGAAGCCGTATTCGATCACAGCCAGCATCGGTGTGGTTTCCAGAGAGAGAACGGATGAGCTGGATGTGGAGCAGATGATCGGTAAGGCCGATACGTTGATGTATTCGAACAAACGCAAAGCCGAAGAAAACAGAAATTGATACATCGGTATTATGGTATATAATTTATAAAACAAAAAGCAACGCAATTGACAGTCAATCCGTCAGCGTTGCTTTTGTTATTCGTAAGAGATATTTTCATCTAGTTGCTCTTTAGATTTTTCAGTGCGGTGGAAAGCTTGATCGGATTACCGTAGCGAAGGGTACCCATGCGGTAGATCTTGGCAGCAAGCCATCCCGCAGCGATCGTGGATGCGAAAAGGATCACGGCGGAGATTACAATCTCTGATGTGGCGACACTTCCCATGCCGATCCGCACAAACATGGCGGAGTAGGAAGAAAATGGAAGGAAGGAGCAGATCTTCATGATCGTGCTGTCCGGTGTCGGAAGCTGGAACATAACAATAAAATAAACGATCATGATCAGCATCTGCAATGTGCCGGCAGATTTGTTGATATCCTCTGTTTTGGAGACAAGTGCGCCCATGGCTCCGTACAGGAATGCATAGAACAGGAAACCGCCGATGCCGAAGATGGCAAAGCCGGCGAGCACGCTGCCCGGTATCTTGAGCAGCATATCCAGCTTATCGCCCCAGTAGGTGTGGTTGACGCTGTAGCCTGCCAGAGCAGCCAGAAGGACAGAGCCGAGCTGTACGATGGCTGCCGTGGCACCGGCAAATACCTTGCCAAACAGAAGGTATTTGGCATCGACACTTGTGACAAGCACCTCGATGGAGCGGTTGCTTTTCTCGACGGTAACAGAGGTGGCAACCATAACACCGTACAAAATGATCATCATGAAGATAACAACAACGAGAGCGTAGCAGTACCAGTAATTATCACCGGCATCCTTGCCGAGGATACGCTCTGTGCAGTTGACCGGAGCATCATAGCCGGCAGAGAAGGAAGCGTAATCCAGATCGTTTTGTTCACAGTAGATCTGCTGATGAACCTGAGAAAGAAAGCTCTCGAAGATCGCCTGATTCTCATCGTACATGTTCCGGTTCAGAACATAATATTCATAGTTCAAATCGTCTTTCACATCAAATCCGGCAGAGATTTTTTCGGATTTGACTGCCTTTTTCAGCTCTTTTTCGCTTTTCATTGTGACAATCTCCGTATCGGAAAATACCTGCTTTAGAATGGACAGATCCTTAAAAATACCGGTTTCATCCACCAGACCGATGGTGCTGTCCGCTCCGTCAGAGCTGTCAGAGGAGACATCGCTGCTGGCGGAGGTATCATCGTTTGCGGCGTTTCCGTTGGTTGGCTTATCAAGACCGAGTATGTCAGACATATCGATAAAGCGTGGCAGAAAGGTTCCGGCGCATAAAAGAACGATCAGTAAAAGTGTGGTTATGGTAAAGGATTTGTTGTTAATGTAGCTTTTTAGTTCAAACCCATATATTGTAAAAAAACGTTTCATAGAATCCTCATTTCCGGCATAAAGCCTTATGTAATATAATCCTGTGCGTTCGTGTTATTCCTCTGTTACGGCGTAAAGCCTTAAGGAGCAGATCTCACGCATTCCCCTCATTCTCCGGCTTTCGCTACAAAGATGTCATTTAATGACGGTTTGTATGTCTCAAAATGCTCAATGGTGCAGTCGGAAAGCTCAGACAGTTCGCGTAAAAGTGTCTGGCGGGATACGCCCTCATTTAAGCGGACGATGACATCCTCCTTAGTCTGTCCCGTTATATGGACACTGTCTGCAAGCTTTGTGCGAAGCAGGTCCGCAAAATCCTCCGGAGGCATATCGACAGCACTCAGAACAAGCTGATCCTTGCCAAAGTCACGCTTGATCGTATCGAGGTGGCCGGACAGAACGATCTCTCCATGATTGATGATAACAATATCCTCACAAAATTCCTCGACATAGCTCATCTGGTGGCTGGAGAAAATGACGATCTTGCCGTCGCGGATCAGCTCCTGCACAACATCCTGCAGAATCTGGGAGTTGACCGGATCAAGACCGCTGAAGGGCTCGTCTAAGATCACAATCTCCGGATTGCAAACCAGCGTGGAGGCAAGCTGTACCTTCTGCTGATTTCCTTTGGATAAAGTTTCTAGCAGTTTATCTTCATATGGAAGAACCTCTAATCGCTCAAGCCAGTGTCTGGCGTTTATAACAGCGTTTTTGCGGCTGATGCCGCGCAGCATGGCGAGATAAACCATCTGTTCCAGAATCTTTCGTTTTGGATATAAGCCTCTTTCCTCCGGGAGATATCCGATCTGAACCCTGCGGGGATCAAACGGTTTACTGTCCAGTGTGATCTCTCCGCTGTTCGCATGGAACACATCCATCAGGATACGGATCGTTGTAGTCTTGCCGGCACCGTTGCGGCCGAGCAGACCGAGCGCCTTACCGCTTTCCACGGAGAAGGAAATGCCCTTCAGGACATTTGTCTCACCAAAGGATTTGGTAATATTTTTCACTTCGAGTTTCATAGAAACCTCCATTCATTTTTGAGAAGCTGCTGCAATCGGTTCCAGGGGAACAACAGCAGTTTCTGTTGAAATATACAGTCTTAATAGTCAGTATAAAAATTACCGGAAGAAATAGCAAGTACATTTTTTGTATGTTGTACCTATTTGTAAGAATCTAAGACTTCCCATACCTCAAATTGATGTATTCCCATAATATTTCTTATGTCCTGAAAAGCGAATAGACATTTTGCCTCGAAAAACATGATGATCCGTGAGCTGTGACTAAAAAATTGACGCAGATCAGTAGGATTTCTGAAAAGAC
>ERZ650918.1454-NODE-1454-length-20264-cov-19.555396_pt1 | contig 20264 bp, 26 predicted proteins | sample MGYA00514758_ERZ650918 | MGnify/ENA metagenome assembly ERZ650918 | reverse complement strand
CAATTCTCTCTCTTCGCCGACTTTAGCCAGCAGCGGCAGTCCCATAATTTTTCCTCCTTGTAATAATATAAGTTTAAGCAATTGGGCCACAATATGCTTTGCCCGTCACATATTGCTTTATTGCTTACATCATATAAGGAGTGTTGGATTACTCAATTTGTAAATCATTCCGTGCATTGTGTATATAAAATCTTTCTCATTATTAAAATTTTACTGGCTATTGCTTTTCGAACGCCAGATGAGAAAGATTCATTACAGCTACGCCGTTTTGTTATTTTCCTCCGGCCAAGTCAAAGTTGGGTAAATATCTTGCGCCAGCTCAGGCTTACGCTGGACATCACCATTGTCGGTAATCTCCCAGCGTCCAAGAGTAACTTCGCATTCGATATTTTGAGTATCCTGATAGGCAATGGTCAACCATAGGGCGTCTCCCCGTCTACACGGCACTTCTATACGCTCCGAACAATAGAGGCCGCTTTCTGCATCCCGTGTAGCAGGCGCTACCTTGGTCAAAATGCCATTGCAGTACACACGTAGTTCTACGGTACAGCTACCATCTTCGTCGCCCTCTAAACAAATATCACTCACTTCGCTGGTAATAACTCCGTTCCTGAGATTTCCCGCTTCAAACTTTGGGGTCAAAAGATTATATTTTCTAAAATGCACCGGAAGCAGTGTTATTGCATTGTCGCAATCACGAAGGCGCTTTTGAACAGTACCCTCATCCGTCAGGTAGAGCTGAAAGCTGTTTGGCTGATCCAAGGGCACCCTAAAAGAGCCGATGAATAAACCGCTTTTTGTCTCCGTTAAGGAAATTTCCGTAGAGGTATCCTCCGTTTCAAGAAGCAGAGCAGGCTTCTTCCAGCCTTTTAGGGGTACAGCGGCATCTAGAAGAAGTTGATGATTTTCTACATCAATTCCCGTAGATGTTATCCTGACATTCGCCTCTGGCGAGTTATCAATCGTTTCCTGCAACTTACCAATCGTCAGTCGTACACCTACCAGTAGTACTGCAAATAGGAAAAATATCACAATCTGCTTTTGATTCTTCTTGAAAAATTGCATATTCAATGTTCTCCTTTTTTGAAATTATTTATCCGCTTATACTACCTATGTTGTACCAGTAACCCCCGCTAAATCAACAATTCCGTATTCCACATAAGTAACTTCCTCCGCAGAATTTTTGATGATAGCCAACCAGTGCAGCATTCTTAACAGAACACTTGTTTTTATTTTGGTTGCCCTCCTCAAATAAAGCGGTTAGCATGCCATCTTCACTGGACCCCACTTCGATTCTCCCGTCTCGTAAAATCCTCACTGAATCTCCCATAGCGTTGTATATGACGTATATTGTATCTTCCTACAATTCTATATCAACACTGTTGCCTTCTCTAGAAATGATGTGCCAACCTACCATGCATTATATATAACGACTAATGTTCAAAATTGCAACACTTCTTCAAGCGTGCCTCGGTCTTCACCATCCGGAAATATATCCAATCTTAGTATTGATGCATTCCAGATTCAAAAAGGGCGTTTTGCCCATCATACGTTTACCTGCCGAAGCGATCAAGTTCGCTCCGGCTTATTTTTTTTGCAGGAGGAAATATAAATGGACAAGCAAAATGATATGGCGCAGTTTCGATAACTTGAAGAAGCCGCCACGATTATTATACGCCTTTAGCTTTGACGGTTACTCAGCATCCACCACAGCCCTTTTCTATCCAAGAACATCTCACCATACGTAACTGGCAGTGTAAACATATTACCAAAATTAACCGTATAACGGTTTACCCGTTCACATATAAACGGGTAAACCGTTATATAAGAAGAGGCTCCCTCGCTTTCTCAAGAGAACCTCTTCTTCCATCATGTCGTCCTTTGCAATTGCATTCGAACAAATAACATGGTACTAATAATTGCCTGTCCCAAAGGTATTGCATAAAACCACCAACTTTGCAAGAGCCCTTTGTATATCCCCCCATATACTGGAACAAGCAGTCCAAATGGTATATAAGCGATGATTGCCCATAGCATATTTTTTATATCCAGGTTAAATTTGGTCAACAGCATAGTCAAACAAATCGATACAATGGTCATTATCCTAACGATAAATGTTGACCAAATCCATCCTTTTCGTTTTCTTAAAACGTATGTTGCTACAAGCCATATCGCCAGATATGAATAACTGCATATAGCACCCCAAAGCGTCGCTTCGCCAGCTGGCGAAAACATATGAGGAGCATTGGCTATTGTTGAAATAACAAATATAAGTACAGTAATAATAAAAAGATAATCTTCGATTTTTTCCTTATTCTCCTGATATATTTTCATGTTCCTTTTATATTTCTTACAACGAACCCAATCTAACCATGTAGTCATTTGCTTGCTTTCTAGGTGTCAATTGAAATCCGCCATGTTCTTCAGTATAGGCCGTTCCCACACGTGAAATATTCCAATAAGTATCATCCCCGTAGACACGAATATCGTTATATTCATAAGCATATTCAACGAAACCATCGCATCGAATCGCCAAAATGTCATCGATAGGATATTTTCCAAAAGCCGATGAAGAAATACTATAAGAAATCGGGTTCATAAATACATAAGGAATTCTTGCGTAGGCTAGGTCTGTAGCTGTCGCACACACTGCATCTCGTTGTGAACTTGTTAGAGTTGTGCTTGCAGGTCTGTAATATCCCTGTGGATCACCATCTCCGATAAAATCGGAATAACTACCCAATTCCGTCGTTGCTCCAGAGCCGCGTGCGTGTGCGAAAATATAATACATCATACTCGTTTCTGTGCCAGTAATTATTGCAGCATGCCAGTTTAAATTTAAATTTTCGCTTATAACTCCGTCACGATAAGCTGCATATCCTTGAAAACCCGTAGCTCGTGGAGTCACAGTCAGCGGAGCAACTCCATCCTCTGATAGACTTTCCGTAGCACGACTTATGGCATACCGTACTTCTTCATTATCCGTGTTTGAAAAAATAATTGCACTGCGGTTAATGAATTCATTAACGGTTATCGTTTCAGAGCTCATCACTCTGCTTTGAACGCTGCTCCCAAGATGGTTTGACAGCACCTTTGCAGCAATGCTTATTCTAGCGGGAGTTTCCATCTCGTAGTTTTCATAGATTGACACCGCAATGCTAAACGCTGCTTCCGGTTGGACACGTTCAAGCGCTTTTATGGAATTATAGGCTAGGTTATCATCTGCATTATTCGATACACTAGTTAACATCGCAACATCAGACGTATTCATAAAGTCTGCCAACAACGAAACTAAAATCATTCGTAAATCGGCGGCCTCACTTTCATCCGCAATAATTGCATTAATTCGATCATCTATTAATGCAGGCTGTCTAAATGCATATGTTTCAACAGCAATACGGCGCAAAAAATAGGGGTTACCATTATCAGAAATCAACTGAACTAACTCATCGTCAGTAATATCACTTCTGTTCGACAGCGCAACTCCCACCACCGTAATCTGCGCTGGAACACTTTCTTTGCAAATCTCAGAAATCGCAATTAAAAAATCATTCTTCGTTTTCTCCATTAAATAATCATATAACTGCTCATCGCTAAATGTGTTAATGTTTATATCCGCCTTAGCATAAACCGGTAAAATCATCACACTAAACAACAGAACACTCGCTACAAAAAAGACTGCCAATCTCCTCACTCGCGTCATTTTTCTTCACCTCTTTCTAATTTTAGACCGTATTGTGGTCTTTAGCAATATATTATCACATCTCCAATTCTTGTGCAATAGTAATACAATTTTATTATACATCTCTCGGAAATTCATCATTTTTACTTTTTCATCTTATTGTCTGTTGTCGGATTCGGTATTGTGTTGGCTTATGCCCTCCTAATTAGAGCAAATCTCATAAATGTAAACCGCTTTCGGTTTACATTTATGCAATCTATGATTGCCTTTTCGATTTTTTCTTGTTTTTACAGATATTTTGTCAATCCCGCTCTCAAAGCGTCATTGACGGACTCCGTCAGATTCTTATCTTCCTCCAGTGCCATCCTGCGCAGCGCCTTATCAATGTCCCGATCCAGATAATAGGCCCGCTGCACCCAGTCACTATTTTTCTTTGCATTTTTTTCTTCAGCAATAGCCGTATTCTCGCTCTGGCGACCTACTCCGATGATAGACTTAAATGCAGACTCCTGATCAAACTTCACTTTCCCTGCCATTATTCATTTTCCCCTTTCAAAAATTCATCAATAAATGCTTTATAGTCTTCTGCCACCGTAGACTTGTTGGCATAGTCAAAAATGTCCTGGCTGTTCGCCTGGGCCTCCTCCACCACTACAGCAGATCGAATGTATGTCTTGTAGATCGGCGCAGAAATGTATTCGCCAAGCTGCTCCGCCAGTTCCTTCATCTGCCAGCTGATATTCGCCCGCGGATTGAATCTCGTAAACAAAATTCCTCTCACTTTGACAGCCGGATTGCAATACTTTTGAACGCTGGTGACGGTCTCGTTGAGCTGGGAGATCCCGGCAGTCGCAAAAATTCCTGCCGTTGTCGGAATCAGAATATCGGTAGCACAGGTAAAGGCATTCACCGTCAGCACCCCAAGGGAAGGCGGCGTGTCAATCACAATAAAATCATAGTCACTGGCCAACGGCGCCACGGCCTCCTTCAGCCGGTGTTCCTTGCCGGTCTGGGAGAGTTCCTGCTCGGCTCCGGCCAGCATAATATTAGCCGGTACAACGTCATAGCCGCCCTTCGTGTGCTGAATGGCGTCCTGGATGCTGTCCGCTCGCTTCATAACCTCATAAATCGTCTGGACATTATAGTTCTCTGCTCCGCAGGCCGTAGAAAAATTTCCCTGCGGATCGAGGTCAATCCCCAGAACCCTGTACCCCTTCACTGCCAGTCCTGCAGCCAATGCCTGGGACGTGGTTGTTTTGCCGACACCGCCCTTTTGATTTGCTACTGCAATAATCATGTACTCACACTCCTATTTTTATAGTTTCATATTTTTGTAGATAACTATATTTGTAGTTTACTATATTTATAGATATATAGCAATATAGAAAAAGCGGAAGAACACGTTGTTCTTCCGCTTTTTCATTACTGCCAAGACATTTGAATTTTTCTGCGATTGTCCGCACAATCCCTCAAATAGAGATTGATAAGGGTCTGATACGGGATTCCATCTACTGCCGCCATAGACTTAAAATAATCCAACGTGCTCCCTTCAACATCAATAGTAACCTTTACCTTGCTCGTGTACGGATTTTTACTTGGATTCAGTTCTCTGATATTATACTCGTCCCTCATAGCTAATCTTCATAGTTTAGTCCTGTCTTTCACGTGCCCACAGGCCCACCGGAGACACATCAGGATGCCCAGGCATATACCATCCCTCATCATTGTACTCGAAGGATACAGCCCGCCATGTGCCTCCATCGAGCCGATCTGGGAGCAACACATCCATACCATGGCCACAATGAATATCCCAGCCATCCCAGGTCAGGCGATCACGCTCCGGCTCGTAGCCGATCTGCATCACTTTTCGAGACATGGTTTTCCCTCCAATCAATCCTCATAATGCCCCCGGCATGACAAAACGATAATGTTGTCATTTTCAGCGGTATAGACGAGCCGGTTCGTATCGTCAATACGTTTACTCATGCCCTTGATTTTCCGCAGCAACTCCGCTTTTCCTATGCCTTGTACTGCCCCGTCACGCTGCAACTCTTGGAGCAACTTATTGATCCGCTTCAGCGTTTTCTTGTCCTCTGACTGCCAGTACAGGTAATCCGCCCAAGCGTCAGGCGAAAAGGTAATGTTATATGCCATCGCCCACCATCGCTTCCAGCTCCTCCATCGTTTTCACAATCCCAAGGCCAGCGTGAACCTGCTCCAGCCCTCTCTCCAATTTTCCAAGATAGACAGCATTCCGCTCCGCTTTCTCCAACTCGTTAAAGCGTTCCTCGCTAATGATTACAACGTTTTTTTCAGCTTTTCTGGTTACAATTACCGTCTCTCCTCTGTCTGTCACCCTATCACAAAAATCCTTCAGGCGACCACGGGCAGTCGTAAAGTTAATAGCAATCATAAAAGACACCTCCAGTCTATATTATGTACCGTTTCTTGTCCTTTTTATTGTACCTTATTTATCAATTCAATTCAAGTCTTTTCTTTCTCTTGTGATGTAAATATCATCCCACCACTTGCGTATCGTCTTAGGATCAAGGCCTGTGTCCCTATGGCAATCTGCCTTGCGCCCTTCTGGGTGCTGCTGCCGCCATTCGTACACTTTCTTCTCTGCAGTCCCGCTTCCTTTTGGTCTCCCTTCCTTTACAGATTCTCCCAACTGTTTCTTCAATGTTTTCATAGTATTCATGACATGAACATGATCTCTTTGTTTTCTCCAATTTCTCTTATTAACCGGCATAGACATTCCAGAAATTTTTGCAATATCATCCCTGGGAAAGGTCACATAATCTTCATTGAACATTTCCAGAGCGCACACAATATCATCTTTCGTAAAACGGTTGATGTCCTCCACACTCATATCATCGTATCGCTGGAGTAGTCCAAAAGCATCCTCCCGAAGTTCGTCCTCGTCTATATCACATTTCTTCGCATAGATTGCCAGCGTCATAATGCCATAAAAACGATGTCCTACTTTAATCTCGTCAGCAATCCGTCTTAGCCACCAATCATAAAGGTCTCGCTTTACCGTCCAGCGTCCTCTGCGCTCCTTCTTCACAATCCTGCGCTCATACCAGTCTGGATACTTCTCTCTGGCCTCAGCCAAAGATAACCGGCTCTTTTTCATAAGCGCCTGCAGGTGCTGCCGTTCACCATTGCTGGCAGGAATATAGTCCAGTAGCTTCTCCAGCTCTACCGCACCACCAAAACGATACGCCACCACAGGATAGTCCCGTCCTAACTTGGAACCGGAACCAACTACACGAAATCCCTGCAAAACGCCCTGCATTTGCGGCTCCTTAATAGACGAGGTGAACCTGTTCCATATCTGCCGGGTAAGAGAGTATTTCAGTTCTTTCAAAATCTTCTGATTGTGCGGATACATAGGGACCGGCTCCGTCAGCACATAATACAGGTGCAAACCTGTTCCGCTGTTTACTATAAAGGTTGCCTTGGGAATAATATCCTTATTCATCTGGTGCAGCGTGTCCCGGAGCTGTGGCATATAAACACCGTCCAGATCGAAAACCAAAGCATAGAGATAGCGGGCATTCTTACCACTCCGCTGCCTGCCAAAATACGAAATAGGAGACATGATCGTAAAATCCGTGTTCTGGATCTCACCCAATTCCTCCAGCTCATCGGTAATCAAATGCCTTCTTGTCTTACCGTCTCCCTCAATTTCCAGCGCAACACCATTTTCCTGGCTATCCTGTTTCTTCGGTACTGTCAGTGCAATAGCGTTGCCTTTGGCATCTTCATAATGACCTTTTCGTTCAAAAGAACCTTTCGGGAAGATCTCCCGATAAAACTCATACGGCTCCACCGGCTCTAAAAACTGATCCAAATGAGCGTTCTTCTCTCGGTAAAGCGCCCGCTGCCGTTCCAGAGCGGTCTGCTGATCCGTCATTCAGTCTCCCTCGCTTTCTTTCTCAACCGCTCCCGTTCATCCGCAATCAGCTTTACATACCTCTGGCTAAAAACTTTTCGATCTGCCCTAAAATCAGCCTTTTCCTCTTCGGTCATTTCTCTGGTGTTTTCTTCAGAATAGTAAATCGTCTGCGGCACATCATAGTAATTATCCCAAATATACTGCGGCTTCAACGGATCAACCGGAATCCGCCCCCGCAGCCCCCATTGATTAACCGTTTTACTGTTTTCCGGTTTTATTCCCCGTTTCCTCGGTTGTTTCATATAAGCACCTCCAAAAGAAAAAAGAAGCAAAAAAGAAAATCCGCTGCGGCGGGGAACGCCTGTGGGCGGGAAGGGGGAAAAGGGGAGCCAAAGAGCGCCGCCAAAGGCGGCTCAAGGAGAAAGTCACCTCCCCTTTTCCCCCTCGCTCCGGGGCATGGAAATATGGAAAACCCAATGGGTTTACCACATTCCCACACCCCTCCGCACCCCCCCTTTTTCCCTCCGACTTTCTCCCTTTTTGATAGAAAATTTTGTTTTTATTTTTAGGTACGAAACCCTTAAAGGGGGGCATATATTATCAATGAGTTAATTCCCTATTTTTGATTATAAGTATAGCCTGTCCGAGAAAAAAATTCAAGCCCTTCAGACAGGCTATTTTTACAAATAATATTCTACTCACCGCTTGCATAAACTACGATAGGCGTGGTATAATAGCCATAGCCTAAGAGATTAGCAAAATTCCAGCATAGCGAAAGCCGGGAAGGGTGCCACCTTCCCGGCTTTCTTTCATGCTTAGTTGCCCTTGTTTCGGTCATCAAGCCATTTACAAATGTAAGTGCCAATTACACTTGCTCCGATGCCGATTAAGAGATTGCAAAATGACTCCAGCATAGCATTCACCTCCTTCCCATTACTGGGCCGGAGTTGGGCAACATTGGCATTTTAGCACACTCTGTCGAATTTGAAAAGCCGCTGTTTGATACAGCGGCTTTTTCTCATGGCCTCATATCTTTCGGAACCTGTGGTATCGGCTTCTGATGCACCAATATGATGTCCCAAAAGCCGGTCTTCTCCCCTCGCCGTGCCTGATAGTTTGCACGCAGCTGATACCGAACAAGAACATTTTCATTTTCCATTATTTCATTATATTCAAATGGGTCACAGAACTTCGGATCGGGCTTCTCACAAATTCCAATTCTGCTTAACGCCCACTCTTTTCCATCTTCATGCTGCATTAGATCTTCATGAATCTGATATCTGGCCTGTTCTTCAGTGAAATCTACAGAATAGGGACTCTGCAGCACCGTTTCCCATAATGTGATTGTGTAATAGCCCCGACTGTTCTTTCTCTGCAATTTCTTTTCCTGCATATTCATCACAACATATCCGGTATGCTCTTTTTTCGGTTTTAGTCCTCGATCTGCATTGGCTCTTTCCCGAGAGATCCGCAGCAGGTTTTCATTTAGGTGCCGTTGATATGCTGCATCCTTCTGGGCCTGCGCCAATGCTCCCTGCATTTCTGCGATTTCCTTGACCGCCTGATCTCTCACTTGCCTGATTTGGTATGCAGCATTGTTTTTTTCTTCATTCATTTGGCGGTCAGCATTCTGACGTTCAATGCCGACCGTTCGGATTGCCTCGTCCCTCTCCCGGACAATCTTTTTATACTCGTTCAGCGTCAGAATCACGTGGGTACAATCTGGGTCCGAGCTGCCGCCAGGAACATCTTTATAACCCACTATCGTTTTCTTTACAAACTCGCTCACGGCAGCGCACCTCCTTACAGGCCCCGAATGTAGTTATCCGCTACAACGCTAATACGGTTATGCCCCAGCGCCTTGCTGCAGATCAGCATAGCAGCCTTGTCCAGCTTCTTCCCCGCTTCATCTTTTCGGCAAGTATAAACCTCGCTTTGATAACGCCGCCCGGTGCCACGGTTTACCCGGTCATAGGGAATCTCTTCGATTGCCCTGGCATGAGCCTTGTAGATCGCCGTGGCATACTCCGCACGATAACCGTGGATGTCGGCGCAATTATGGACGTGCTGCCACACCTTCTCCTCTGGCGGTGTATCAGTTATCCGTTCAATGATCTGCCCCGCATTTTTGCCTATAATCGGGCTTAAACGCTCTCGTCCGCCCTTTCCGTTGCGGACATGGATAAACCACTCCTCTGAGAACAAACGTGCGTCCTGGAGCATTTCAAGGCGCTTTGTGACGCTCGGTGCTCGCTGCTCCTCCGGGATCTTCTGCAGTTCGGAGATCTCCGCCTCAATTTGCGCCCTGGACACCAGATCCTTCCCCCGCAGTTCCTGCAGTTCCTTTCGCCGCAGACCGGTTCCTCTGCAAAATTTTATCAGTTCATCGTTATTAGTCTTGGAGAAGTGCTTGTCTCGCACCCGATCCCCTCGGCTCCGTTTAATCTCTTCACGGTTTCGCTTGGGCGGCTTAAAGTAATTCTCGTCATCCGGGGAAATCCCATATAGCTTTCCCAACGCTTTCGCTTCAAGCTGCACCGTCCACGCGGAAAGTCCCTGATCCACTCTGGTCTGAAGCCATTCATTGGCATACTTCTTTGCTTTCTTCAGCGTGGTACACTCCGGATGCTTCTCCTTGATGTACTTGATAAAATATTTGGTATGTTTCCAGTAGCTCTTATAGGTGTTGAACGCAAATATTTTATCTTTCTCTGTGCCATTGGCTACCGCCTCTTTTTTGCTCTCGCCAAAGGCCTGCATCCCGGTAAGCCGGTCATAGGCTTGCTGGTGCAGATCCTTGAAGTACGCTTTATTTCTACGCCCCATTCCGACTTCCTTTCGTGCATAATGTCTATAATGTATATACGGTAAATAAATGATATAATTTATATATGTTATATCATCCTTATTCGTTTTCATTTCATGTTCAAGCTAAGCCGCCTCCTGTCAGCTCCATTCGGAGACTCGGCAATCGGCAAAATACACTTTTTAACGTCTTATGTATGACGGGTTTGGGATTGCTCCCTACACTTTTTTTAATCTGCTTATGTGTGCAGCTCTGATTTATTGAGATCTACGGCAGTTCAGATTCTGTCGGCTTCTTTGTAGAGGAAGCAGCTCTCCGGAAAATCTACAGTATTCCGGCTACTATCAGAAGATGGATAGGGATAGATACGTTTTACTTACCGACACTTTCAAAAGGATTACTCATGCCGGGTCCATGATGCGCTTTCCAGTTCACAAAGGTTACTACGGCAAGCCCACGCATCACACAGGTGTATCGTACCTGAAGTGGCTTCTGATTAGCAAATTGCTAAACCCCCGACCGGCAGATCTGCCAGCCAAGACGCTCTGGGCCTAATTACTATTTACCCTCGCCCAGACGAGCTTCATTCTTCACTTCTGCTGCCAATCACACACCACTCGCAGCCGCCATCCATACCCCCTTTCTTTCAAGGCTTCGATCCAGCGTCTACCGCAGCCTTTCCTATCCAAGAACATCTTACCATACGTTGCGGAGGTTGTCAACATAATCACGAAATTAACCGTATAACGGTTTACCCGTTCACATATAAACGGGTAAACCGTTATCTAAAAATATTGTGGGCAGAAAACACATCTTCTGCCCACAATATTTTATCTCTGAAAAGCGAATCCTGTGACAATACTGAGGAGAACATACATGATGTAGAATGGAATAAATGCTACAATATCTCCGTTGCTACTCTTATATTGTTTCTTACCGCCAAGTAATGAGGGTAATAGGTCTCCCACTCTTCGTTTTTAGAAATTTTATTACAGCTTCCAGCCACCGCCACCGTTGGTAGACGATTCGCATTTATCAATGGTTACAGAAGAAACACCAGGAAGAGACTGATTCCACTCATATTGCCGAATATTCCAATCATCAAAGTCCCGTTCGGTGGCCGACCAACCCGACTGCCCCCAGTCATTGTCACAAATCATCATGTAACGTTCAGTTGCGCTATACGTTCCACGAATGTATTTGCAAACAGGCTTTGGGCCATAGATCCCGAGTTTGTATCCGCTTCCTTCCAACTCTGAAAGAATGCCCTGAACATAGGGGACGATGTATGTTGTCATCTGTGACTTCGTCACATCAGTATCAATGCAAAAATAAATTGGGTTTCCTGTAGGCATTCCAAGGTCTTCAGCCAAAGAAATAGCCTCCCGTGCATCTGCAATTCCATTCGAACGGGTAAAGTGGCTAATGCTCGTGCCGGAGTCTGACTCATAAAGAGCACAAATGAATACGCCCGCATTAGACAAACGGTTCGCTTCGCTCACTGTAAGACCATTTCGGACACCCGCAGAATGGTTCAAGTAGCGACCGATAAATGTATAGCCTTCATCAACCAAAGCATCGACCCGAGATTTATAATCAAAATCCCAAGACGAATCGCAGCCTTTAGCCATTGAACACACATCCTTTCTATAATTGAAATAATATATCAAAACAATAAGTTGCTACAGTGGTCAAATGGACTTAACATATTAACTGCTTGTCCAGGTCAGTCAAAACGGGCCACCGTATCTGCTTATTGCAATGACTGAACTGTAGACCAAGATTCTCCCAAGTCAGAAGACTTCATCACCCATATTTCCGCATCTTTCTCAACAGTCATAGTAATTAGTTCGTCTGTTACCTCAATCTTTTTCACTTCTGCCTTCTCGTCTGGCATTTCTATCTGCTCCCAGCTTTCACCACCATCTCTTGTAATATAGACTGGTGCTCCAACAAAGAGTTTTTCAGCAATTATCAGACAGTCTTTGTTTATAAATCCAACTATATCTGGAACATATAAGAGATCAGGGGTGTTGGTTTCTGCCCAAGTGTTCCCTCCATCTGCACTTTTGTAGACATAAGTATCTCCCCTGGTATACGTCAAAACAAGCCATCCATCTGTCGGAGATACAAGCTCACCTTGCACATCTGGTTTTCCATTCAATGTGGATGCATCATTGCGTCCTCCCAAATCTTGGTCTTTCCATTCATCCGGCGGCTGGATTGCCTCGCCAAGCTTGGTGGAATCGCCTTGTTCATCCATAGCATAAGGAACTCCGTTTTTCAAAATAATTTCTTGTTTTTTCCATTCTGAAGCATCTTTTATCTGCTCACCCGCCTGTTCAGAAGCCCCTTGATTTTGATTACAAGCAGCAAGCAATACAACAAGTGCTATTATTAAAAGAATAATAGTTACTTTATTTTGAAATAACTTCCGCATACTTTATACCTGCTTTCAATAAATTATTTCTGCGCTATCTACTAAAGATTCCTGGAACTCTAAGAAGTAATCTTGTTGAAGGAAGTTTGTATATGCATCGGTAGCGAGTTCCCTATCATTATTGCTTAAATCTGAATAGTTGACTCCTTTTTGACTACAAAAGTCAATTACACTCTGTTCATCAACAGAAGTGTGTTCACTCCAAAACAAATCAAAAACATATTCCTTTGTCTTTTCATAAATGATGCGATATTCTATTCCTTTACGCAAACCATCTTCGCCAAATAGGTCTAAAGCAGAATCATAGATTGTAGGGTAGCTATTTTCATACTCATTTAGTTGTTGGTCAATTTCCTCTTGTGATGCAGAACACCCATTTTTCTTTCCGTATTGAACAACAACAAGCTGATTTATAGAATTGGTAATAACCTCAGATTCTGATATTTTTATATTAGGTGATTGATTTACAACAGTGTCAACTTCTTTTTGGTAAATTGGTTCACCGTTAACTGTTACTACTACTTTAGGATCATCCATTAGTAAGGCTTTTGTTTCATCTGAAGGAGATTGCGTGCTTGACCTATTAAAAATATCATATTGCCAAAATAAAATAGCAAGAGCAACAATGATTAAGTTGCTTATAGCTATAGATAAGGCGGTTTTTTTTCGTGAAAAATATCTCAATAGGTACACCTCTTTTATACAAGAAGGGGGGGCAACTATGCACCCCTCCTTCTTATTTAGTCACTTATCATATCGATTGCCATACCAAGTGCTGTAGCACGTTGAGCAAATGTCATTAAATTGGTTGTAACAGTCATTCATGAAGCAGACCGGAGGATTCGGATCGTTGTACTGATCGGGGCAACCATAATTGTGACCAACTTCATGACGTGCAACGCTGGCATTAGCAGGATAACCTTGGTCAATAACAAGGCAACCGGCACCACCAACATAGCCCCATCCGCCGTAAGGGAAATTCTTTCCTGTAAAGGCAATCATGAGATTACACCCATTAAGGCCCTCTTCTGCCCATGCTTCATCGAGAAGAGTGTCACCATTACCAGAGTACGTATTTCCAGTCCAAGCTGTTTGCTTCTCACTGCGCAGGTCAATGGAAAACTTATCATACATTAAGGCATCAGCCTCTTCAATGGCTCGGTTAGCCTCAAACATCCACGTGTCTGGATAAAGCTCTCGCCACTCCTGGTCACATGGGGAGTGGACTGTGACAATGATAGAGCTATACACAGTAATAAGTTCTTCTTGTGCATCACCATACAGTAACTTGGCAGCGGCACTGTCGTTCCAACCATCAGGAGCACGGGGAGTGGAGGATAACATGGGTTCTTGCTCGGCATCGCCGTAAATCTGCTGTGCGGTTGTAGATGTGTTCCAGCCGGCAGGGGCAAGCGGGGTAAAGCTTTTTTCATTGGTAGGGGCTTCAGCTGCGGATACGGACATGCCGGACAGGGATATGACGGCAAGTGCGCAAACGACAGTCGAAGTGATAAACTTTTTTAACTTCATTTCATTTACTCCTTTCTTCGTCATAATTTTTCAATAATAAACATATCCTAAAACTTCAACAGTCTCATTCTCATTGTTTCGAACAGCAAAATAGTACTTTCCAGTTTTATCTATTTGAATGTTGGTTTTGATACTTCCATTACTCCCACTGGTGAAATGGAACGTATCATCTTGAGTGATGAATCCAAAGTCAAGATTGGCTGTTCTTGGGGAATATGTGCAATTTATCGTAACAATCTCGTCTGCCTCCAAAGAGTATGCTGTATCTGCTTTCATAACCGTATCAGGAGAAATGTTCCACTCGATTCGACTGGTGGCTCGAGTCATACTCGGAATGGACATAGAGTCAACTACTTCCACAGAAAGTTCTTCAAAGGGCATTACTTTCGTTCCGATATCAGTTGTTACTTTGTCTGTATCACTTTCTGCGGCTCTAACTGGAGGCATCCCCATACAGCCTATCATGAGTGCGCAAACTAATCCCACCGTTGCAACCGTTCTTTTCATTGCCGCATCCTTCCTCCTTATGAAACTGGTCCACTTTCTACTGCATTGGAATCAGATATCCTTTCATCTTTTTGGAGTTCTTCGAACTTCACCGTGTTTTGTTCTATTGGCTCCGTTTCCTTCTGGTTCAGATATGTAATTACTATCACTGTAATAAGAGCCACAACTACCATAACAATGGCCAACCATTTTGCGGTCTTCTGCTTGCCTTTCTTCCCACCATCAGCTGAGTCTGATATGGTAACCATCTCTCCATCTGGCTCATTAGAAATCCGTCTGTTTTGTTCTGGAGCATCAGCACTATCGCTAAGCAGATAATCTAATGACACACTATATAGGTCGCTCAAATATTTCAAATTCTCAGAAGACGGAATAGCAGCACCTGTTTCCCACCTGGATATGGCTTGGCGGGATACATTCATCTTCTCTGCCAGCTTCATTTGAGACAGCCCTTTCGCTTTTCTCAGAGAAACCAGTTTTTCTTCTAACTTCATCCTTGCACCTCCAAAGTAAGCGAAAGCTCATTAAATGTAAACCGCTTGCGGTTTACATTTAGGCAATCATAGATTGCCTAAGCACCTTTTTTGTAAAACTACACCGAGCAGAACCGGAAAAAACTCCGCTCGGTGCGTTTTTATCTCTGTATCTCTTCATATTCAGCCAGCTCCGCAGCATGGCTCCCTCTGTACTCCTCCATCATAGCAGACAGTAGCTCACTCACACTCCGACGCTGCACATAAGCAATTTTCTGAATGTCATCGTACAAACTCGGTAACACCGACAGACTGATCCGCTTCTTCAGCTCCCGATCTGCTTTCGGTCGGCCCCGACTCCCAGTGCTGGTCGTCTGTGCTATAGGCGTATCGATCATACCGCCGATGATACTCTTTCTTTTGTTCTCCCGATCCTGCAGCTTACCCATGGCACTGCTCCTCCCTCTTCATATTTCCTGAAATAATCATTTCCGCAACTGCCTTGTACTCTGCGGAAATCTCGCTGTTCGGTGCCTGCTCCACCACGGCCAGACCATCATAAATTCCCTTCTTTGCCACAGCCAGCCGCTTCACAACGCCCAGCAGATTATATTCCTCTTTCAATAGACCGAGGATCTCCCGATCATCCGTTACTCGTGTATCGTACAACGTGGCAATCACACCCATCACCTGAAGGTCAGGATTGATAAGCTCCTGGATCTCCCGGATGCTGTCCTGCAGTTGCGTCAGTCCGCGATAGGCCAGGTAGTCCGTCTTGACGGGAATCAGCACCCCATCGGCACAGGAAAGCGCATTGATCGTCAGAATAGAGAGCTGTGGCGGACAGTCAATCAAAATAAAATCGTAATTGTCCTTCACGGGTTTCAGCGCCCGATCCAGAATCTTCTCCCGGCTGGCTCTGGACAGCATTTCCATCTCCATTGGCGCCAAGTCTATAATCGATGTGACAATATGCAAATTATCCCGAAGCCGCTGGATGCACTCGCTGATCGGCGCTCCATCCTTTTTCAGCACATCTACAATGGTTCGCTGTATCTCCAACGGCTCCAAGCCAACGCTAATCGTCAAACTGGCCTGACTGTCCAGATCAATCATTAGCACCTTTTTCCCTGCATCTGCCAGAGCAACAGCAAGATTATGTGTAGTGGTTGTCTTTGCGACACCGCCTTTTTGGTTTGCGATTGCAATTACCTTCACGTTTTTCTCTCCTTTTGTTATTTAATTTATATAACTTATTTCCATTATTTAACTTATATCAATTATATCATATATTTACGTTATATCAAGTAAAAAAACGGTGGGGTAATACCTCACCGTTTTTTTACTCACTTTTCTCTCTCGCCCACAAGCCAATCGGAGACAGACCAGGATACCCAGGCACATACCATCCCTCGTCATTGTACTCAAAGGAGACGGCCCGCCATGTGCCTCCACCGAGCTGATCAGGGAGCAGTACCTCCATATCATGTCCGCAGTGAATGTCCCATCCATCCCAAGTCAGCCGATCACGCTCCGGCTCGTAGCCGATCTGTAATACCTTAGACACCACTGTCACAGCCCCCCTTTACTTATCATCGTAATGATATCTACAAGAAACAACCTCAATGGATTCTCCAGAAATACGATAAACCAGACGATTTGTAGCATCAATCCGACGACTCCAATAGCCACTTAAGTTTTCCCGTAGCGGCTCCGGCTTCCCAATCCCATCATAGCCATTTCTCAAAATATCCTGCAAAAGCTGGTTGATCCGCTTCAGCGTTTTTTTATCTTCTGTCTGCCAATAAAGATAATCGTCCCAGCCACTTTCAGAAAAGGCAAGATTACCCATTGGCCATTTCCTCCAGCTCATCCATCGTTTTGATAACGACCTTGCCCTCATTGATCTGCTGGATGCTACGCTGCAGGTGCTTCATATTGCTCTCCGAATAGAATGGGTCTGACGCCACCACATCAAACGGCAACCGCCGTTCACGAATAAACGCCTTTGCAAACATATTGATCGCTGTAGAGGTCGTCATCCCTACATCAGCACACAAAGCGTCGAGCTGGCTCTTTACATCCATATCCATGCGAACACTTAGAGTTGTCTGTGCCATCAAATTACCCCCTTTCATTGATAATATTATACTTCAATAACAAGAAAATATCAATACATTGTATGATTATTTTATTACGTTGTTGTAAATTCTGTGTCCCACCACTTACGAATTGTTTTTGGATCAAGCCCCGTGTCCCGGTGACAGTCAGCCTTTCGACCCTCCGGGTGCTGCCGTCGCCATTCCGAAACCTGATTCTGAGCTGTCCCACTTCCAACGGGCCGCCCCTGTTTTATCTCCCCCATATCCCTCAAAATTGCCAGTTGTCCCCGTGCCAGCCTTAAATGCTGCTCCTGCTTGCGCCAGTTGCGCTTATTGACTGGCATGGACAGCCCCGAGATCTTCGCTATATCGTCCCTGGGAAATGTCACATAATCTTCATTGAACATCTCCAGGGCACACACCACATCATCTTTTGTAAAACGGTTGATATCCTCCACGCTCATGTCGTCATATGGTTTTAGTAGAGTGAAAGCGTCCTGGCGAAGCTCGTCCTCGCTAATCCCGCACTTTTTTGCGTAAATGGCCAGCGTCATAATGCCATAGAAACGATGGCCCACCCGGATCTCGTCCTCAATCCTATGCAGCCACCAGTCGTAAAGATCACGCTTTACCGTCCAGCGGCCCCGCCGTTCCTTCTTGACGATACGCCGTTCATACCAATCCGGGTACTTCTCCTTCGCCTCGACCAGTGAAAGACGCCCCTTCCTCATCAGGCCCAGGATCTGCTGCTGCTCCCCGTTGCTGTCCGGAATAAACTCCAGCAATTCCTCTATCGTCACCCGCCCGCCGAGCCGATAGGCTACCACAGGATACTCCCGACCCAGCTTGGAGCCAGACCCAACCACTCGAAAGCCCTGCAGGATTCCTTGTACCTGCGGTTCTTTAATCGTGGAGGTATACCTGTTCCATATCTGCCGAGTGAGGGAATATTTCAGCTCCTTCAAGCATTTCTGATTGTGCGGATACATAGGAATCGGCTCCTGCAGGACATAATACAGGTGAAGCCCTGTCCCGCTGTTTACAACAAAGGTCGCCTTGGGAAGAATATCCTTGTTCATCTGGTGCAGCGTGTCCCGGAGCTGAGGCATACCCACCCCGTCCAAGTCGAATACCATGGCATAGAGATACCTGGCATTTTTGCCACACCGACGCCGCCCAAAGTAAGACAGAGGGGACATGATGGTAAAGTCTGTGTCAAAAACCTCCGACAGCTCCGACAACTCATCGGTGATGGTGTAGCGTCTGGCCTTACCGTCTCCCTCAATTCCCAGGGCAATCCCAGCGGTCTTTGGAACCGTCACCGCAATTCCGTTGCCTTTCTCATCCTCGAAATGGCCTTTTCTCTCAAAACTGCCCACGGGGAAGATCTCCCGGTAAAACTCAAACGGCGTCACCGGCTCCAGGAACTTCTCCAAATGCTCATTTTTTTCACGGTACAAATCCCGCAGGTAATCCATGGACGCCTGCTGATCCATAGCCATATGATCACCTCCAAAAGAAAAAGGATCAAAAAGAAAATCCGCTGCGGCGGGGAACGCCTGCGGGCGGAAGGGGGGAAAGGGAGAGCTAAAGAGCGGCCCCTCCGGGGCCTTAAAGAGAAAGTCACCTCCCCCTTTCCCCCCTCGCTCCGGCTATGGAAATGATGGAAAACCCTAACGGGTTTACCACATTACCACAGCCTCCGCACACTCCCCTTTTCCCCTCCGACTTTCTCCCGTTCTGAGAAAGAATTTCAAGGACTTCTGTGAAGGCCTAAAGGCCATAGGGGGGGCATATATTATCAATAGGTTATTTCCCTATTTTTTGACAGACTAAAATTAGGCCTTTTTCTCCCGTCATAAGACCACTTATACGGCATATATTATCAATAGATTATTTCCCTATTTTCGATTGTTATTATAGCCTGTCCAGACGGCATTTACAAGCCCGTTGGACAGGCTATAATACTATCCTCTCATATCCCATGGAACAACCCCCAACGGCCTTGTATGGGAGAATACAGCCTCCCAATAGCCAGTCTTGAAGTTCGCTCGGAAGTGCGGCAGCAGCATAATATTTTCTTCTTTATGCTCCTCCGGTTCATCAGTCTCTTCGGGTATCTCATACCATGGCCTCTTATTTCTGTTCTTCATCATAGCCGCATAGCTGCCAGGATAAAACTCATCAATCCCTATTCTGTGAATCAGGCTGTTTTCGGTCGCACCTTCACATGTTAGTTCTTCTGTGACCTGTTTACGGACCAACTCTTCCGGGAGATCTACACCATAGGGACTTTGTATGACCGTTTCCCATAGCAGCACTCTTCGCATATATTTTCCGGTCCCATAACGGTGCTCTTTCTCTACGGAGAGAACAACACAATACCCAGTATGTCCCTTCTTCGGTTTCAGTTTTCGGTCAGCGTTTGCCCGCTCTCTGGAGATCCGCAGCAGGTTTTCATTCAAACTCCGCTGATAGTTATTCTCAGCCTGCTCCGCCTCCAGCGCTTCCCTCCACTTCTTTATTTCCTGTTTGGCCTGTGAAACTGCCTGGTTGACCTTATAATCGGCCTCTCTCTCGGCTTCTTCTACATCCCGCTCCGCATTGTGCTTGGCGGTCCTGGCTATCTGCTCCGCATCGGAGATCTGCCGCAGCAACTTCCTGTATTCGGCATCCGTCAAAATTACATGGGTACACTCTGGATCGGAGTGGCCACCAGGCACTTCCCGATACCCCATCATGGTCTTTTTTACAAACTCACCCATGGCAGCGCACCTCCTTACAGGCCCCGAATGTAGTTATCCGCTACAACGCTAATAC
>ERZ650918.1435-NODE-1435-length-20489-cov-3.643584_pt1 | contig 20489 bp, 18 predicted proteins | sample MGYA00514758_ERZ650918 | MGnify/ENA metagenome assembly ERZ650918 | reverse complement strand
ATGGCAAAGGCCACCGCAATGGTCTGCAAAACGATCATTTTTCCACTCCTTTATAGTACACAGGGATGCCGCATACCACCCGCACCACCGCATCTGCCCGGGCGGCAAAAGCATTGTTCACCTGCGCCAGTGCCAGCAGATAGCGGCCTGTGTCACCGGCATAGTCGGCCCCGCCGCTGAACACCTCGTTGGAAACAACGATGAGGTTTTCGCACTGGGCTGCAAGGCTTTCCAGCCCGTGCAGGATGGCTTTGGCCGCGTTTTCCCCTGCTCCCGCCGGGTCGTACAGCTCGTTGGCGGCAAGGTTGCCAAGGTCTTCCAGCAAGGCGGTGCCCCGCGCAGGCAGGCGCACATTGTCCAGATGCAAGGGACACTCCACCGTCACAAACTGCTTTGCGGCCCGCATTTTGCGGTGCTTTTCCACCCGGGCGGCACACTCGGCATCCCACACCTGCATGGTGGCAAGATAGTAGCGGGGGCCGGTGGTCCTGAGCACAAGGCTCTCGGCATATTCACTTTTGCCGCTGGCTGCACCGCCCAGCACCAGCGTCAACATTGGGGCGTATACGGCGCAATGCCGCCCTCCGCAAAGGAGTAGCACCCGCCGTATACGGCCAGTGCCATATCCCACAGCGGGATGCTGGCCACCGCGCCGGTGCCCTCGCCCAGATGCAGCCCCGCCGTAATGATGGGTGCCTTGCCCAGTGCTTCCAGCACGATGCGCGCGGCAGGCTCTGCCGAGCAGTGGCTTGCAAACACAGCCTTTGCCGCCGCCGGACACAGCCGCACGGCGCACAGCGCGGCCACCCCGCTGATAAAGCCATCTGCCAGCACCGGCACACCGGCCAGTGCACCGCCCAGAAACACACCGCACAGGCCCGCGATATCAAAGCCGCCAAGCTTTGCAAGAACATCCAATGTGTCTTCCGGGTCCGGCTCATTGCAAAGGATGCCGCGGCAGATGGCATCCACCTTACGGGCAAGCCCTTCGTCCGAGAGGCCCGCACCGCGCCCGGTCATAAGCTCCACGGGCTGGCCCAGCAGCACCGCCGCCACCGCGCTGGAGGTGGTGGTATTGCCAATGCCCATTTCACCGGTGGCAATGAGCCTGTAGCCATCCTCTGCCAGTTCCCGGGCAAGGGCAATGCCCTCCCCAATGGCCTGCACGGCCTCGGCCCGGCTCATGGCAGGGCCTTGGGTAAAATCCGTCGTGCCTGCGGCAATGCGGCAGCTGCGCACGCCGGGCACCGGTTCGCCTGCCATGCCCATATCCACGGGCAGAACATCGCAGTGGGCCGTGCGGGCCATCTGGCACACACTGGTGCGCCGCATGGCAAGGTTTTCGGCCACGGCACGGGTCACTTCCTGCCCGGTCTGGCTCACGCCCTGCGCCACCACGCCGTTATCCGCGCAGAGCACCACCACCACCCGGCGGGAAAGATCAAGCTCCGCACTGCCGGTAAGGGCGGCGGCATCCTCCAGCATGGTCTCCAGCCGGCCCAACCCGCCCAGAGGCTTTGCAAGGCTGGCCCAGTGGGCGTGTGCCGCCGCGCGGGCAGCTTCGTTGGCAGGGGTGATACCCGCCAAAAGTGCATTCAGTTCCGTTTCGGTCATTTTGGTCATCCTTTTGTTTTGCTGTATCGTTCTGCCGCGCGCACAAAGCGGTCCGGCAGGGGCGTGCCCGCCCAGTATAAATGCGGGAAGCCCGCATAGAAATGCTCGTTTACAGATCCGCACCGCCACGCTGCGCCGCCCACCGGCTTTTTTGCCGCGAGGGCCGTGCCGTTGGCGGTGGAATCCCAGTGGTGGAATTCGTGGATGGGCAGCGTTTCTCCGGCGCAGAAGAGCATACTGTCCGCCTTGGCGGTCATTTCGGCATAGCCAAAGCGCACCAGCCTTCCCACCCGGATGCCATCGCCCGGCAGAACGTCTGCCATGGGCCACGCCTTACCGTCGGCATCCTCAAGGCTCCGGCCCAGATACAAAAAGCCGCCGCATTCGGCTGCTGTGGGCAGGCCCGCCTGCACGGCCTGCCGGATGGAAGCCAGCATGGTTTTGTTTTCACTCAGCGTTTTGGCGTACAGCTCCGGGTAGCCGCCGGGCAGATACAGCCCGCCTATATTTTCCGGCAAAACCGCATCCTGCACCGGGCTGAAAAGCACAAGCTCCGCCCCGGCATCCCGCAGTGCGTCCAGCGTTTCGGCATAGGTAAAGCAGAACGCCTCGTCCTTTGCCACCGCAATGCGGACGGATGTGGGTGCAGCTGCTCCCGGCAAAGCTTCCGGCGCAGGCTTTTCGGTCAGCACGGCAAGGCGCTGCCAATCCAGCACCAGTGCATCGGCCAGCAGGGCGATCTTTTCCTGCAGGTCGGCAATTTCATCTGCAGTCTTCAGGCCGAGGTGTCGGCTTTCTACCGCTGCCTGCGGCAAATGGGGCAGATAACCCAGCACCGGCAGGCCGGTCTCCCTTTCCAGCAGGGCCTTGAGCATTTTATACAGCTTTTCGGAACAATCATTGAGCAGGATGCCCGAAACATGGCTGTTTTTGCGGAAGTTCACAAGGCCCTGAATTTGCGCGGCCAGCGTCACGCTGGCACCCTTGGGCTGTACCACCAGCAGCACCGGCAGGCCCAGCGTATCCGCCAGTTCCCAAGCGCTGGCACGGGTGGTCAGGCCCTGACCATCATAAAAGCCCATAGCGCCCTCGCACACGGCGGCACCATGCCCGGCGGCATAGCGGGCAAAAATGGCCCGCACCATATCCCTGTTGGAAAGAAACAGATCCAGATTGTGGCTGTCCACCTGCAGAGCCGAGCGGTGGAACATGGGGTCGATGTAGTCCGGCCCGCTTTTGAACGCACAGGGGTCGGCCCCGCGCTTTTTCAGCGCCGCCAGCACTGCGCAGGCAACAGTGGTCTTGCCGCTGCCGGAAGAAGGCGCGGCGATGAGGAATTGCATCATTTGCGTGTACCCGTAATGAGGAAGATGGGGTTATTGGCCATGAGCAGGTGCAGTCGGCCCGCCGGTTTTGTGCGGCTGACGGCGATCTGCGTTACCTCTGCGGTCAGGCCCCGGGCCGTGAGAGCGGCAATGGCAGCGCCCAGCGTTTCCAGCGCAATGGCCGAAATGCAGATGCGTGCGTTCGGATTCTTGCCGAGCACTTCATCCAGCACGGCTTCCATGCCGCCTTTGGTGCCGCCGATGAACACGGCATCCGGCGCAGGCAGGTCTGCCAGCACATCCGGTGCGCGGCCCTCGATGAGGATGAGGTTGCAAGCATGGAACTTTGCCCGGTTTTTACGGATCAGTTCACAGGCATCCGGTTCACATTCCACGGCGTAAACGCGGCCTTTGGGTGCCGCCAGCGCAAGCTCCACGCTCACACTGCCGGTGCCTGCGCCCACATCCCACAGAGTGTCGGTAGGCATTACCGCCAGCTTTGCCAGCGCAGCAGCGCGCACCTCCTGCTTGGTCATGGGTACCTCGCTCCGGATGAAGCTTTCGTCCGGGAAGCCCGGCGCACGCAGCTGCGGCAGATCAAAGTTTTCCACCAGAAGCACGCTGAGTGGTGCAAAGCTCTGCCCCGCCAGCTCTGCAGCAGAGCCGTAGCGGATGGCTTCCGCCTTGGTGCCAAGGTTTTCGCCCACCACGCCGTGGGCTTCGCCCATACCGACATCGGTCAGCTTCTGGCACAGAGAGGCGGGCGTTTCAGTGCCGCCGGTGAGGAAGAACACCGAACGGTTCATCATGCACTCGGCCACCGGGTCGCAGGCACAGCCGTGGGCCGAGACCAGCTTCCAGTCCTGCCACGGTCGGCCCAGCGCCGCTGAAAGCATCTGGATGCTGGAAACGCCCGGATACACCCGCGCGGGGATGCCCAGCGCCCGCAGCGGCGTGAGCAGACCGGACGCACCGGAGTAAAATCCGGTATCGCCGCTGTAAAGCACGGCAGCATCCTGCCCGGGGTTTTGTGCCAGTGTTTCCAGAATGTCAGCGGGCTGGTAGAGCGCGAACTGCCGGGCCGTGCAGTCTGCAGGCAGGCCCGCCAGCAGCCGCTTTGCACCGAACACAAGGCCCGCGCTGCGCACAGCCTGCTGTGCCTGCGCCGAAAGGGCTTCCCATTTTCCGCTGCCCATGCCGATCAGTGTGACCATTGCAAAATCTCCTTGCAATACGCTAAAATTTGTGTTTCCGTCTCGCCAGTTTCCGGCGGGCGGCGCAGCACCACCAGCTGTGCGCCGGTATCGGCAGCGGCCTGCACCTTCTCGGCAAAGCCGCCCGCTGCGCCGCCGTCCTTGGTGACGAGGTACCGGATCTGGAACTGTGTTATCAACGCCTTATTCAGCGCCAGACTGAACGGCCCCTGCATGGCAATGATATTCCGGTGTGGGACATTGGCCGCTTCACAGGCGGCAATGCCCTCCGGTGTGGGCAGGACGCGCGGGTAAAGCCGCGCCGGTTCCAGCCCGGCAAACACAGCCAGCTCCTTGGCACCGGTAGCAAGCAGGATATTGCCCTCTGTCCCGGCCAGATATTCTGCAGCCTGCACTGCTGTTTCAAACACCGCACAGCCGGGCGGCAAGGGGCTTTGCGCACGCAGCAGGCGGCGGTATTCCACGCACGCCTGCACCGCTGCAGCGCGGATGTTCCTGGTGGCATCCACTGCATAAGGGTGGGTGGCATCCACGCAGAGATCAGCTCCCGCCAGCAATGCCGCCATGGCATCCGGCTGCAGCCGCCCGGCGTGCACCGTGATGCCCGCCATTTCGCCCTGCTCCTCGGCCCCCAGCGGCGTTGCCACGCACACCGTTACCGCAACGCCAAGCTCTGCCAGCTTTTTGGAGAAGCGACGGCCCTCGGTGGTGCCGCTGAACACGACCGCCTTCACTTACGGTACCCCCGCGGCGTGACCATCCGGCCCGAAAGGGCGCGGGTATTGCTGTTGCCGATGTACACGGTGGTGAACATATCCACCGGCGTGTTTTCCAGCTCGGCCAGCGTCAGCACCCGGGAGCTCTGGCCCTCGCGGCCAATGTTGCGCACAAGGCCGCAGACGGTATCATCCGCCTTGCCGTTTGCGCGCAGGATGCGCACTGCCTTTTGCAGGTAGTCCGGCCTGCCCTTGGAGGAAGGATTATAGAGTGCAGCACAGAAATCTCCCTGCGCTGCGCAGGCCAGCCGCTTTTCGATGACCTCCCACGGGGTCAGCCGGTCGGAAAGGGAGATCACGCAGAAATCGTGGGCCAGCGGCGCGCCCAGCACAGCCCCACCGCTGAGGGCGGCCGTAAGGCCGGGCACCACTTCTACGGCAACGTCCGGGTAATCCTGCGCCAGTTCCAGCACAGGGCTGGCCATGCCGTAAACGCCTGCGTCGCCGCTGCACACCATCACCACGCGCCTGCCGGTATTCGCCTTTTCCAGCGCCCAGCGGCAGCGGTCGATCTCCTTGGTCATGCCAGTGGAATAATATTCCTCACATGGGAACTCCGGCTCGATCAGGTCAAGATAAAGTTTATAGCCGCAGATGGCATCTGCGTGTTCCAGAACATTCCGGGCTTCCTGCGTCAGGTAGTAAACATCTCCGGGGCCAATGCCCACCACGTAGACTACCTTTTCCGGTTCGTCGATCTCAAATTCCATCGGGTCAAACATTCTGCCACCTCCAGTCCGGGGCATAGGGCCGCACGGCCAGCGCAAAGGTCACGCCGGTATGGGCATATTTGTGAAAAACGAGTGTCCCGCCTGCGGCCAGCACTGCCGACCGTTCACAGACATTGTCCACGCCGGTAACGCTCTGCACAAAGGCCGAAGGCGTAAAGCTGCCGGGGGCGGCACGCAGCTGTTCTGCTGTGAAAAACTGCACCGGCCAGCTGTGGCTCTTACAGAAGGTCAGCAGGCCCGTCTCGTTTTGTTTTAAGTCGATGCTTGCCGCCGCCGTGATGCATTGCGGCGCAAGGCGGTTCTGGGCACAGAAAGCTGCAAAGGCTTCGGCCAGCGTTTCGGTGCTGGTGCCGCGTTTGCAGCCCACGCCCAGCACGCCAATGCGCGGCACCAGATGCAGCGCATCCCCCGCCGGGCAGAGGGTGAGGGCAAAGTCCGGGGCCGCTGCATCTTCTGCAAGGCCCGCAGGCGGGCTGCCCGCAATGGGCCAGTCGGATGCGAACCGCACCGTTCTGCCAGCCAGCAGTGCGCCACTGACCTTTTTGATGCGCTCCGGCTCCAGCACGGTGCAGTTCTGGTGCTTTGCCCACTCGTCCACCGCAAACACACCGTTTGCGTCGGTGGCTGTGGTGATCACCGGCACCGCACCGCACACAGCGGCAAGCGCCCGGGCAAGGTCGTTGGCACCGCCCAGGTGGCCGGAAAGGATGGGCACGGCAAAGCGGCCGCACTCGTCCAGCACCACAACGGCAGGGTCCTGTGCCTTGCTTTGGCAGTGGGGCGCAATGGCCCGCACCGCAATGCCCACAGCACCTACAAAAACAAGGGCATCGCTCCCGGCAAACTGGCGGGCCGTCCAATCGGCAAGGTGCACCTGCCCGGCTTCATGGCCGCAGCGGGCCACGCTGCCGGGATATGCCGCCGCCAGTTTTTGGGCCAGTGCAAGGCCCTTTGCCGTAAAGGCCAGATAGGCGCGGGTCACTGGTCTGTTCCCTTGCGGAACTCGGTGGTAAAGGCGGGGTCGTACAGCTTGCTGCGCTCATAGTTCCGGCCCAGAAAGCCGCCTGCCACGATGAGCGCCGTTTTGGTGATGCCCGCTGCATGAACGCTTTCCGCCAGCGTACCTACGGTGCAGCGAACCGTTTTTTCCTCCGGCCATGTGGCCTTATACACCACCGCTGCCGGGGTATCCGGCGTATAGGCACCGCCTTCCAGAAGCGCCTGCTGTACTTTGTCCACAAGGCCAATGGATAGGAAAATGACCATCGTTGCCCCGTGGGCGGCAAGGCTTGCCAGCTTTTCTTTTTCCGGCACCGGGGTGCGGCCCTCCATGCGGGTGATGATGACGGTCTGGCTCACGGTGGGCAGCGTGTACTCTGCATTCAGTGCCGCCGCTGCACCGCAGAAGCTGGACACACCGGGGGTATCATCGTAGGGAATGCCCTCGGCGTCCAGCACATCCATCTGCTCCCGGATGGCACCGTAAAGGCAGGGGTCGCCGGTGTGCAGGCGCACGGTGATCTTACCCGCAGCTTCCATCTGCCGCATCACATCCAGCACCTGCTCCAGCGTCATTTCAGCGCTGTTATAAATGGCGCAGTCTGCCTTTGCAAGGCCCAGCAGGGCCGGGTTCACCAGACTGCCCGCATAGATGATGCAGTCGGCTTTCTGAAGCAGGGCCGCGCCCCGCCGGGTGATGAGGTCAGGTGCGCCGGGGCCTGCACCAACAAAATGTACCATAACGTTACTCCTTTACCAAAACGGTGGCAAAATAACCGGCCTGTTCCTGCGGCCGCTCAAGGGAAAGATCCGGGTAGACCCGCTCGTCCGGCAGACCGCAGTTGCACACAAGTGCGCTTTTTTTCAGCTTATCTGCCTGCTGCAGGGTATCCAATAAGACAGGCAATTGCCTGCCGGCTTTCATCAATACCTTGGTGCCGGGCATTTCCAGCACGCGGTCTGTCCAGCCGCCGGGTGCAATGGTAAGCGGCGTATCCATGCCGCCGGTCAGCGGCACATTCAGCCGCGCCGCCGCCGCACAAAAGCTGGGCACGCCTGCCGCCATGGCGGTGGCATAACCCCCGGCCTGCAAGATCTCCTGCAGGTAACCAAAGGTGGCATAGATGGAAACGTCCCCAAGGTTCAGCATGGCAACGTCCTGCCCGGCATCCAGATACTGCCGCACCGCGGCGGCGGCTTTTTCGTGCGAAGCCGCCAGCGCAGCCGGGTCACGGCTCATAGCAAAGTACAGCGGGACGATGGTCTTGCCGTCCAGCGCTTCTCCCAGCGCACTGCGGGCGATGTCCAGCGCCAGCATCTGGCCGGAAGCAGTCTGCGGCGCGGCCAGCACCGGGCACTGCCGGATGAGCCGCACAGCCTGCAGCGTCATCAGCTCCGGGTTGCCGGGGCCGACGCTGACACCGTAAAATGTACCTTTCAGTTCTGCCATTCCTGCATCAGCTCCTTTGCCGTTTTTGTCTCGCCCAGCGGGCCGTGCTGGTTGGAGAACAGCACCGCGCCCACCCGGAACGCCCCGCCTGCCCGTCGGTCCAGATGCATCTGGATGGCGGAAAGGATGCTTTCCAGCACCGGTGCACGCAGCTGTGCGCCGTCCAGAATGTCAAGGCAGGCATCGGTGGTGGCGGCATCCATCAGGGCGGCGCACACCTCATGCGCGGCACCGCACAGCGCCGCATGGGCGCAAAACACTTCAGCGCGGCCATCCGCCGTGTGGGAGTGGGTGTTCATGACCCCTGCCGCCAGCTTGCAGAGCTTGCCCACGTGGCCTACCAGAAGCACTTCCTCAAATTTGGCCGTGGCAGCCATATCCAGCGTATCCCCGATGAAGTTGGAGGTCTTGACCACCGGGAACCGCTCGAACTGCGGCAGAGCGCTGGCCAGATAATCCAGCCCGTAGTTGCCGGGGGCCAGCACCAGCCGCCGGGGGCCGGGGGCATTTTTTGCGCGCAGTGCGGCCTGATTCATTTCCAGCTGGATGGTATCCAGAATGGCCTGCTGGCTCATGGGTTCCACGATGCCGCTGGTGCCCAGAATGGAAAGCCCGCCCTCCACCCCGATGTGCGGGTTGAAGGTGCGCTTTGCCGTCTCGGCACCGCCTTCCACAGAGATGGTCACCGCAAAGCCGCCGGTGTAGGCAGCATTTTCAGCTTCCCGTTCCAGCGCTTCGGCAATCATCTGGCGGGGCACATGGTTGATGGCGGCTTCGCCTACGGGCTGGTCAAGGCCGGGCTTCGTCACCCGGCCCACCCCCTCGCCGCCAAAGATGCGCACGCCGGGGGCATCCGGTTCCAGCACCACTGACGCGATCACAGGCAGGCCCGTGGTCACGTCCACATCGTCGCCGCCGTCCTTGCGGATGGCACATGCGGCACCTGTGTCCGTGCTGCGGCAGTAAATGGGAGCCACCTCCACCACAATGCCCTTGGGCGTGCGCAGAGCCACCGTTTCCGGTTCGCGGCCGGTCAGCAGCAGACGCGCCGCCCCGGCAGCCCCCAGCGCGGCACAAGTGCCGGTGGTATAGCCGCAGCGCAGCAGCTTCTGCCCGCTGCGGACGTAGTGCTCGAACGTGGGCTTTTGGGGCTTTGCCTGCCCGAACAGGGCCGTGTACTGCGCTTCGCTCAGCGCATAAAGCGCGCGGATGTTGTCCGGGGCAAAGGCGGAATCCGGGGTCAGCACGCCGGAAACATGGTCCGGGAACACGCACACCACTGCGTCCGCGATCTTCTGTGCCATGTCCAGCTCGTGCAGGCTCACGATGACCGCAAGGCCCTGTTCATGGGCCAGCTTCTGCAGGATGGTCAGCAGCTCGATCTTGCCCTTGATATCCAGAAAAGAGGTCGGCTCGTCCAGCAGGATCACTTCCGGCTGTTGGCACAGTGCCCGGGCCAGCAGGATGCGCTGGCGCTGGCCGTCGCTGATGCGGTTAAAATCCCGGTCTGCAAGGTGTGCCGCGCCCACCAGCTCCAAAGCTCTGTGCACCTGCTGCCTGTCCTCGGCAGACAAAATGCCCAGCCGTCCGGTGTAGGGATAGCGCCCCGCCGAAACAAAGTCAAAGCAGGTGGTCAGCTCCATCCGGCGGCTGTGGGGAGCCATGAGAGCCAGCTTCTGCGCCCGCTGGGTACCGGTATAGGCAGTAAGATCCTTCCCCGCCAGAAGCACTGTGCCGCCCATGGGGGCCAGCTGGCCCGCCAGTGTGCGCAGTAAGGTGGATTTGCCTGCGCCGTTGGGGCCAATCAAGGTCAGGATCTGGCCCGGCTGCACCCCGAGGCAAATATCCGAGAGCAGCGGTGTCTTGCCATAGCCGATGGCAAGCTCCCGCGCAGTGCAAAGTGCTTTTTCGTTCATCATGCGCCCTCCCGCTCTGAATTGCGCCGCACCAGCAGCCAGATGACCACCGGTGCGCCGAACACGGCCGTGACCGAGCTGATGGACAGCTCCGTGGGCGCGAACAGACTGCGGGCCAGCAGGTCGCAGAACAGGCAGAAAGCCGCACCGCCCAGACAGCACCCGGGCAACACATGCAGCGGCTTTGCGCTGCCCAGCAGCTGCTTGACAAGGTGCGGCACCGCGATGCCTACAAAGGAGATCGGCCCCGCAAAGGCGGTGACGCAGGCCGCCAGCAGGCTGGATAGCAGCACCAGCGCTGCCGAGAAAGGCTTGACATTCACGCCCACGCTGCGGGCGTACTCCTCGCCCATCTGGTAGGCGGCCATGGGCTTGGAAAGCAGAAAGGATGCCGCCAGTGCAGGCAGCACCACCAGTGCCGCAGCCTGCACATTGGCCCATGTCACGCCGGAAAAGCTGCCCTGCGACCAGTTGTGCAGATTGACGATGTTAGAATCCTGCGCAAAGGCCACCACGATATCGGTGATGGCGGAGCAGATATAGCCGATCATCACACCGCAGATGACCAGAATGCTCATGCGCTGCACCCGCCGGGCCACCGCCAGCACAAAGGCCATGGCAGCCATGGCACCCGCAAAGGCAGCCGCGATCATGGTGGCCGAGCTGGTCAGCATCCCGCGGTCCAGAAACACCACCATGGTCAGGGCCACCGCCAGCTTTGCGCCGCTGGAAACGCCCATAACAAATGGCCCGGCAATGGGGTTTGCAAAAAAAGTCTGCAGCAGGTAGCCTGCCGCGCTGAGGGCTGCCCCCAACAGCGCCGCCATGACCGCGCGGGGCAGGCGCAGCTGCAGGATGATGTTCCCCGCAAGCGCATCGCCGCCCTTGCCCAGCAGTGCCGTCAGCACCGCTCCCGGTGCAAGGGATACGCTGCCCCAGAACAGGTTCAGCGCAAAAAGCACCGCCACGGCTGCTGCAAGGGCAATATAGGCGGCTGCAAGGCGTCTGGTACGGGTCATAGGCTTTCCTTTCTGTAAAATTTTCCTTCTTTAGTCCACATGGGTTAGGAATTTCAGGGTACTGGCGGCAGGTGTGCCCTTGGTAAACACCCGGTTCATGTCCACGATCAGGTCTGCCAGCTCCATGCTCTGCTGGAAGAGGCTCTGGGCCGTACACCAGCAGTCGCCGGACTGGACGGCCTTGAAATCTGCCAGCATCGGGCATTTTTCGATGAGCTGGTCACGGGTCTCCATCACGCCCTCGATGGTACTGTTGTAGATGAGGACGTCGGCGTCCCTGGCCCGGGCGTAGAACGTCTCCAGCGGCAGTTTGATGGTAGACTGGGCCGACGTCTCCCCCTCGAGGTCGTCGAAGATGTAGACGCCGCCGGCCATCCCCACCATCTGGGCCACATAGTCGCTGGTGCGGCGGACGGTGATGAGGTTATTTGTGGTGATGGAGAAGAAGGCCACAGTCTTGCCGGTGTTTTCCTGCTCGAGGATGGGGGCCACCTGCTCCACCTTCTGGCGAAAGACCTCTTCCGCCATCTCGGTCTTATTCAGCAGGATGCCGTAGAGCTTGAGCCACTCCATCCGGGCCAGCGGGCCGCTCTCGTAGCTCGAGCGCTCCACGAGGACCGGCACGCCGAACTTTTCCAGCTGCTCCTTGACCTCGGGGTCGTGGAGCACCATGGTGTTCTCGATGGCGAGGGTGCAGCCGGCGGCAAGGATGCGCTCATAGTCCGGGGCGCTGTACTTGCCCGCGTAGGCGATGCGGCCCTCCTGCATGGCCTGTTTGGCCTCTTCCACATACCAGCCCTCGGCCTTCGTGCCGGAGAGGGCGATGCTGTCCAATGCGTCCAGATGGACGAAGAGGTCCATCACCGAAGTGGAGACAAGATAAATATGATCCAGCGGCCGGCGCAGCACCACGACATCTTCGGGCAGGTCGTCCACCTCGGCGGCCTCCTCGGGGACGACGAGGAACCGCCCGGCGTCCGGGATGTCGATCATCACATAGCCGCCCTCATAGCAGTCGGCGGAAAACTGGGTGGCATAGTCCAGCGGATAGCTGTGGTCGAACACGAGGGATGCTGTATTGGCCGGGGCGGTCTTGTGCTGCCCGCAGCCCGCAAGGGCAAGGGCGGCGGCAGGCAGGGCTTTCAGGAAATTGCGGCGTTTCATCGTTACTTTGCCTCGATCAGGGATGCAGAGGCGAAGGTCAGCGTATACTCGATCTCATGCGGGGTGCTCATGGCGACGGTATCGCCCACCACATCCAGCGGGGTGTCGAGAGCAGTGACGGGGATCTCGAAGGTAGAGTTGCCCTCGGTGTTGGTGGGCAGATACTTTTCGCCATCCACCAGCATATAGTCGTAGTTGGGGCTGGACCAGACGATGGTGGCGGTCATCCTGCCGTCGGCCACGGTCAGGGCCGCAGGGCTTTCCACGGTGGCGCGGCCAGAGCCGCCCTCGAGGGTCACGTCACAGGTGTAGGTGCCGTCGGCAGGTGCTTCCGCCGCAGCAGGCTGGGCGTTGGCGACACGGACGGTATGGTCGTACCACTTGCCCTTGGAGCCGAGGATGGCCAGCTGGAAGTCCTCGTCCAGAGCCTTCACCGGGATGTCGAAACCGTAGACCTCATCGGACAGGCCGTCGGAGTAGGTGACGGTGTCGGTGGTGGGCTGGAGCCAGTCGCCCTCGTGGGCCTCGGCGTCAGCGGCCATGCCGACGTAGAGGTTGACGATCTTCTTGGAGACGAGGCTGACGTGGAAGGTCATCTGACCGTCCTTCACAGTCAGGGTCCCCTTGCCGTCATTGGCCTCGTTGGCATGGAACATGGAGCTGTCGGTGTCAAAGTCGGCGGTGTAGACGCCGTCGGGCAGAGCCGACTCAGCAGAGGAAGAAGCAGCCTCGCTCACGGCAGAGGAGGCCGCAGCCTCGGAGGAAGGGGCAGAGCTGGCCGGGGCGCTGGATGCACCGCAGCCGGTGAGAGAACCAGCCAGCACAGCGCCGGCCAGCAGAAGAGCCAATTTATGGTTCAGTTTCATGATGATATACCTCGATGTGTCTATTTTACAGAAAAGATTATAACACGCAATGGCCTGAATTCAAAGCAGACGGAAAAGAAATTGCCCGAAAAGGCACTCCTTTCCGGGCAATCATAGAATCAGAATCAGCCGTTCAGGGAATCGACAGCGGCCTTGGTGTGTGCGACGTAGAGCTGCTGGATGTCAGCGACCTCGCCCAGACCGGCGATCTGGCAATCGACAGAGTCGAATTCGCCGGATGCCTCGAACTGGCTCTTCCAGGAATCCTCGTCGTCGCCAGCCATATCGTTGTTGGCGTGGTCACCTGCAACGACCATCAGGGGACGCAGGACGACCTTGGTGTAACCGGCGGCCTTGACAGCTTCGATGACGTTCTCGCAGGCAGTCTCCTCAGGCTCGCCCTCGACGGTGCCGATGAAGACATTCTTGTAGCCCAGAGCGTTCATCTGAGCCTGCATCTGGCTGTAGCTCACCTTTGCGGTGTGAGAGGTGCCGTGGCCCATAAAGACGAAAGCGGTGCCGTCCGCAGCAGCGGCGTCCAGACTGTCGAAACCGGCGGTCTTGACGGCCTCAGCGGTGATGGCCTTGGCGACAGCTTCCTTGTCGGCGTTGATGACGGTGGCATCGCTGCCCACCTCGCCCAGCAGAGGCTCGGCGATGGCGACGGACTCGAACTTATCGCGGTAGCTGTCCACCATCTCCATCATCTCGTCGTACTCAGCGCCATGCATCAGATGGGTGGGCTGGACGACCAGATTCTTCACGCCGTTGGCAACAGCGCGCTCCATGGCCTGCTCCATGTTGTCGATCTTCTCGCCGTCACGGGCCTGAACATGGTTGATGATGATCTGTGCGGTGAAGGCGCGGCGGACAGACCAGTCGGGGTATGCGGCCTGGATGGCGTCCTCGATGCCCTTGATGTCCGCTGCACGGCTGTCGTTGAACGAGGTTCCGAAGCTGACGACCAGGATCTCGTTGTCGCCGATGTTGTCCTGGTTGCGGGCGTCGTCCTTAGAGGCGTCGCCGGTGTCGCGGCCAAAGTACTCGGGGCTTGCCTCTTCGCCCTCGACCATCTCCTTCTGAGCGTCGGTCAGAGCATCCCATGCTGCCTTTGCAGCCTCACACTGAGCGTCGGTGTTCTCGTTGCGCTCCTGCACATAGATGGCGTCGATGAGGTCTGCCACGTTCTTTGCTGCCATTTCATCAGCCTCCTCGCTGCTTACTTCGCTGGCGGCGGAGCTTGCGGCGGTGCTGCCGGCGGCAGTGGAAGAAGATGCACCGCAGCCGGTGAGAACACCGGCACACAGGGCCAGTGCGGCGGCAGCGGCGGTGACGCGCTGCCAGTTCTTGTTGGTTGCCTTACGCATTGTTTGAGTCCTTTCTGTTTGTGTGGAATGTATTTTTCCGATAGAAAGGGTACGAAACGGGGGTCAGCTCAAACGAAAAAAGAGCCTTTTCACCGCGCGGAAGGCACAGCAAAAAGACCCTTTGAACTTTCGGGCTTTTTGGTACGACCAATTCCTCGTGATCCGGAGCCGGACGCTCCTGTACCAACAGCGGGCAGGTTTCCTGACTGAAAGCTCAACGCCCGCTGCCGCCTTCCCAGAGGCAAAGCCTCCAGTGACCGGCGCTGAGCGCCAAGGCAGCGGACTCCCTTATCACAGTGACGAGATCGCGCGGGACTCGCACCCGCTTCCCTTTTACCCTCCCGGCCGGGGACGAGACCCCGGCGGCAGGCACCTGCTGTTTTCTATTCAGACGAGGTGAAGTATACCACACTCCGCCCTAAAATGCAATATCTCAGCCCTCCTGCGGCACGACCCAGACCATGCCCAGCGCTTCGAGCTTTGCGATGCGCTCTGCCGTCAGCTTTTTCTCGGCACAGGCATAGTTTTCGCGCATCCGGCAGACCCAGTCGCCGAGGCAGAAGCCGTCTTCGGTCTTATAGTTCACCGGCACCAGCAGGTCGCCGTGGGCGGCGCGGTACTCTTCGGCGCGGCGGAACGCCCCGGCCCACTTGGCCTCCCGGGCGTCCCACTGCATCCCGATGGCGTCCAGCAGAGCGATATGCTCCGGCGTCACCTGAAACGATTCGGGCCGGGCCTTGCGGGCAGCGCGGAGGTTCGAGATCCAGACGCCCAGACGGAAGCCGTTCTCGTCCACATATCCGGCAGGCACGAGGAGGCTGCCCTTCTTCTCGGCGTAGAGCCTGGCGCTCTGGTAGTTATCCAGCCAGTTCTGTTCCCGCACGCTGCACGCGGGCGGCACCGGGGCGCTGAGGCGTCGGCCTTTTTCGCCCTTGAACAGCTCTTTCAGGGCCGCACGGCGCTTGGCGGAAAGCTTTTTGCCCTCCCGCAGCATCTGCTTCTGACGGGACAGCCAGCTGCCCAGCCAGATGCCGTCCTCCGTCCGGTACTGGGCCGGAACGGCCAGACTGCCGTGCTCCCTTTTGTATTCCACGGCCAGCTCGTAGCGGTGCTGCCACGAGTCGGTCTTTTCCCAGTTCATGCCCAGCTCGTCCAGCAGAGCTTTCCGCTCCAGCGTCACCCGGGCGCTGCTGCGCTCGGGGTTCTGCCATGCGTACCGCTGGCGGGACACCCACTTGCCCAGCAGGATGCCGTCTTCGTCGATGTACTCGGTGGGAACGTCGAGGTTCCCGTGGGCGGCGTGGTACTTCACGGCGGCCTCGTAGGCGGTCTGCCACTTGCGGTCGTTCCGGTTCGTCCAGTCCACTCCCAGCGCTTCCAGCTTTTCGATCTGGGCGTCGGTCAGCACACCTTCTTTATAAGCGGCACGCTGACTGCCCAGCCAGACGCCCAGCGCCATGCCGTCCGGCGTGACATACTTGACGGGAATTTCCAGCGTGTGGTTTTCCAGATAATACTGGACGGCGGCGGCATAGCTCTTCTCCCAGAGGATGCTGCCGGTGTCCCACACCATGCCCAGTGCCTCGAGGCGTTCGACGCGGTCTGACGGCAGGTTCCCGCTCAGATAGCGCTGGCGGTTGTAGACGATCCACTCGCCCAGTGCAAAGCCGTCCTTATCCTTATAATGGACCGGCACCAGCAGGTCGCTGTGGCAGCCGCGGTACCGCCGGGCCGAAGCACAGCCGTTCTCCCACGCCAGCTCGAGCCGCTTTTTCCAGTTCATGCCGATTTTGTCCAGCCGGGCGGCCTGCGCGGCGGTAAGGCGTCCCTTTTTCTTTCCGGCCCGGACAAGGCGCTGGTTTTCCAGCCAGCGGCCCACGGCCACGCCCCCGAAGCTGTAGGAGCGAGGCACGTCCAGCGTCTTTCCCTCTGCCGTCATCTGCTTTGCGGCGGCATAATAGCGCTCCCAGTCGGAGTCCAGCGCGCGGCGGAGCTGCCGGTAAGCCCGGCGGCAGGCAGAAAGGGGCTCTTCCAGCGGGAAGGCTTCTGCCCCCGCCGCGCTGCACTCCTTCCGCAGCTGCTGCACACAGGTCAGCGCCTCAAAGGCCGCGCTCAGCTCTGCCACCGGCACACTGCCGTAGGCCGCAAGGGCGCGGGCCAGCATCTGCCGGTATGTGGTCGGTTCAGCGCTGCGGCGCACCAGCACCACGCCCGAGATCCCGGCCAGAGGAACCTGCACCGCCGGGCCGTTGGCACAGACCAGCAGCCGGAGGGTGGCCGCTTCATCGGCCGCAAAGCTTTCTGCATCCTTATAAATATGTGTTCCTGCACCAAACAGCTTCTCGGCCTGCTCTGCGGTCTGCGCCGCCGCTGCATCATCCTCGCAGAGGACAAGATACCGTCCGGCAGCATCCGGGAGCCACTGCGCCAGCAGCTGTTCCACCGGCGGAAGCTTTTCTACGGCGAGGCTCAGAGCCTGATATTTCTCGGCGTTGGGGTCAGGGCAGCCCGGCAGATGGAGGTTCTTCACCTCAGCACGGAGGCGGGCCAGCGCATCTTCCAGCGGCCAGAGCAGGGCCGTATAGGAGGCCGGCATGGGCAGCAGACCCTCGGCCATCGCCCCGCCCAGCGCCAGCGGCTCCACGATGGCGTCGGCCAGCATCTCCTCGGCAGCGCGGCAGCTGTCGCCCGGGGCGTCCGGTTCCCCCAGAGCCAGCAGCTTTGCCCCCGGGCAGAGGCGGAACAGAGGCTGGACGCAGTCGGCCCAGTCCTTTACGCTCATCTCCCTCCAGCCGTCCAGCACCAGCAGGCCGGGCCGGAACTCAGCCAGCGCCACCCAGCCCAGCGCATTCTGCACGGCCAGCTGCTCGCAGCTCATCAGCCGCACCCGGCCGCCCAGCGTCCGGCCCAGCCGCTTTGTCAGGGCGCGGCGCAGTTCCAGACGGGCAGCGCAGGACACCACCCAGAGCACGCGCATCTCAGGGTGGGTATCCAGCAGCTCCCACACGATGCAGCCTTTGCCCGTACCCGCCGGGCGCACCAGCGCAGCACAGTTTTTCTGCTGCAGTCCAGCCTCCGCTGCACGGCAGGCTGTTTTATTTGAATCATCTACCAAAATCGACATATCCTATCCTTTTTGCCCCTTCCAAGGGTTCAGAAATTCGCTTTTTCTGCAAAAAAGAAACGCGCCTACGCAAAGCCGACTTTCCTGCCTGCGCTGCGCCTGCGTTTCTCCTGCAAAAATGTTACTTTCATGCTCTATTTTTATCATAAAAGTTTATTTCTTGTCAAGATGATTTGCACAGATTTTTCCAAATAATTTTACATTCCCTTTTTCCGGAAATTCCGGGACCGTTCCCTGCTGCCCGTTGACGGCGGGGACAGTTGGTGGTAGACTTTTTTCATCGGCTCCCCTTTTGGCGGGAGACTCCCCTATTTATGATATGTGAGGTAATCGATATGAACATCATCAGCACCGAAAAAGCTCCCGGCGCCATCGGCCCCTACTCTCAGGGCTACACCGTGGGCGGTCTCGTCTTCACCTCCGGCCAGATCCCGGTAGACCCCGCCACCGGCGCAGTCGCCGAGGGCATCGCCGCACAGGCTGACCAGAGCTGCCGCAATGTGGGCGCTATCCTCGAAGCTGCCGGCGTGGGCTTTGACAAGGTGGTCAAGACCACCTGCTTCCTGGCCGACATCGCCGACTTTGCCGCTTTCAATGAGGTGTACGCCAGGTATTTCACCTCCAAGCCCGCTCGCAGCTGCGTGGCCGTGAAAGACCTGCCCAAGGGCGTGCTCTGTGAGATCGAAGCCATCGCTGAGGCCTAAGCCGCCTTTTCAGCATAAAGAGGGGCCGTCTGCACTCCATTCCGGGTGCGGACGGCCCCTTTTGTCTGCCTTCGATTCCAGTTTTTCATGCCGGCCAATTTTCCCCGCCGGAGAAATTGACTTCGTTTTTTGCTTTTGTTACAATAGAATCGAACTGTTGTAAAAGATTTCCGGTCAAATTTGAAAGAGAGGTCCCTGCCCATGTCCAATTCCCGTGTTGAAAGCCACAGCCGCGCCGAATTGCGCAACAAGATCATCAGCACAGCCACCCTGCTCGAGATCCTGTTGTCCGGCCTCGTCCTCATCGGCCTGCTGCTGTCGATGGTGCCGCTGCTGCAGTGGATGCCCGGCCTGCTGTTCGACGGCAACGACGTCGAGGTGAGCATCTTCTTACAGCGGGCGCTGGACATCGTCATCGGCATCGAGTTTATCAAGATGCTGGCCAAGCACAGCCCCGGCTCCAGCCTCGAAGTGCTGCTCTACGCCATCGCCCGCCACATGGTGGTGGGCCATGAGTCCGCACTGGAGAACCTGCTGAGCGTGGGCGCCATCGCCCTCATCTTCATCGTGCGGAAGTTCTTCTTCGTACCGGCCTTCGGCGCTCATCTGCCCGACGGCCACCCCGCACCCGACCTTTCCCCCAGCCAGAGCGGCATCCCGTCAGAGGAATTCGCCTCCCGGCTGCGCAAGCACCTGCATCATGACGACACCAACACGGAGCTTGAAGTCGCCATCGAAGACCCCAAGTACGAGGACAACACCGACACGCTGCTGGAAGCAGACCCGAAATGAGCCTGACAACGTAAAATGCCCCGCAGGACGCTCGTCGAGAGCTGCCTGCGGGGCATCTTTTTATGCTTAGCTGTTCTTGTGCTTCTGGCCGAAACGGTACTCCTTGCCGTTCCGGATGCGCTGGATGTTGGAACGGTGCATCCAGATGACCATGCCGCCCATGATGGCAGCGCCGACGGTGCAGACCACCACGTCCTGAGTCGGCAGGCCGCGCATGAGGCTGTACACCAGCGTCAGGACCGGGTAGGCCGCGGCCATGGTGATGCTGCCCAGCGACACCATGCCGGTGGGGACCAGGCAGACGAGGAAGATGAGTGCCAGCACCGGCAGCAGCACCGGCTGGACTGCCAGAATGGCACCGGCAGCCACCAGTACGCCCTTGCCGCCCTTGAAGCCGAAGTAGATGGGCCTGGAGTGGCCCACCACGGCGAGGATGGCGGCGAGATAGACGCCCAGATAGGGCGAGACGGCAGCGTCAGCGGGCAGATGGCCGAACAGCCACCGGCCAAGGCAGACGGCCACGACGCCCTTGAGCACATCGCCCACCGCCGTGAGGGCAGCGGCTTTCTTGCCGAAAGTGCGCAGCATATTGGTCATACCGGCAGCGCCCGAGCCGTGGGTGCGGACGTCGTCATGGTACAGATACTTGCTGACGAGGATGCCGGTGTCCACGCTGCCCAGCAGATAGGCTTCGGCAGCGACCGCCAGCACAATGAGAAATGCGGTCATAGAGCCAGTCTCCCTTCCTTATACGTCCTTCGCGCCCACTTCGCCGGAGCCGCGCTCACGCACGACAAGGCGGATGGGGGTGTGCTCCAGACCGAAGTTCTCGCGGATCTGGTTGATGATATACCGCTGATAGCTGAAGTGGAACAGGTGCTTTGCGTTGACGAAGGCCACGAACGTCGGAGGCCGGGTGGAAGCCTGGGTCAGGTAGAAGATCTTCAGGCGGCGGCCCTTGTCGCTGGGCGGCTGCATACGGGCCGTGGCACGGGCCAGCATCTCGTTCAGCACGCCGGTGGGCACGCGGGCACCGTTCTGTGCGTCCACGTCGCGGATCAGCTGCATCAGCTTGTTCACGTTGTAGCCAGTCTGGGCCGAAATGAAGATGATGGGGGCGTAGCCCATGAAGCTGAAGTCCTCGGCATAGCCGCGGCGCTGCTGCTCCATAGTGTTGGTCTCCTTGCCTTCCACGGCGTCCCACTTGTTCACCACGATGATACAGGCCTTGCCCTGGTCATGGGCATAACCGGCCACCTTGCTGTCCTGCTCGGTAAAGCCGACGGTGGCATCCACCAGGATCAGGGCCACACGGCTGCGCTCCACGGCAGCCAGGGCGCGCACCACCATATACCGCTCCAGACCGTCGGTGATGTTGCTGCGCTTGCGCAGACCTGCGGTGTCGGTAAAGATGAACTTGCCGTAGGC
>ERZ650918.1416-NODE-1416-length-20717-cov-8.083535_pt1 | contig 20717 bp, 18 predicted proteins | sample MGYA00514758_ERZ650918 | MGnify/ENA metagenome assembly ERZ650918 | reverse complement strand
TAAAATGCTTATTGAGGATTTTGCCGATTACGGTGTGGCATTGGAGCGGTTTTTTGTTACAACGATAGTAAAACCTGATGGTGATTCTGCATATGAAAAATTTAAGAGCCTGCATTTCAGACAATATGCGGATATTGCGGAAGCAAAGCTTAGACAGCAGGTTGGTATTATAGACCAGCAGACGGAAGCGCAAAAGATGGTTATAGAATCGCAGGCTTTGGCGCAAAAGAGAGCGCAGGAGGGCTATACATATCAGCAGGAACGAGGCTTTGACGTTGCGCAAGATGTTGCAAGAAACGAGGCTGTAGGTCAGTTTACAAATATGGGCGTAGGTCTTGGTACTATGGCAGGTGTTGGCGGCGCTGTCGGCGGAATGGTCGGAGGTATGATGAACGATGCAGTAAATAATGCCGTGCAAGGACCGTCGAACGATATTATTCAATGCAAAAATTGCGGTAATGCGATGAAAAAGGGGACAAAATTCTGCCCTGAATGTGGTGAAAAGGTTTTACAGTCTGATACTGTAATTTGTCCTGAATGCGGAAAGGAAGTACCGCAGGGTAAATTCTGCCCTGAATGTGGATGTAAATTAGCAAAAAACGTGTGCCCGAAATGCGGCAATGAAATAGAAGCAAATACAAAATTCTGCCCTGAGTGCGGCGAGAAAATTTGAGGAGAATTAAGATAATGAAAAAAGGATTTAAATATGGCTTGATTGGTCTGGTTTTGTTATTTATGTATGCACCGATTCTGATTCTGGCAGTCTACAGCTTTACGGATGCTGCCAATATCGGACCGTTCCGGTCTTTTTCCGTGCATAATTATGTGACACTTTTTACGACACCGGAGCTGTTAAACATGATTTTAGGCTCAGTGATTTTAGCGGTGGGCAGTGGTTTGATTGCAACGATTCTTGGTACATCGGGTGCAATTGGTGCATTTTATTCTAAAAAAAGAGTGAAAACGGCAATGAGTGCGCTCAATCAGGTGCCGGTTGTCAATGCAGATGTTGTAACCGGATTTTCAATGTGTATTCTGCTCGTGGTTGTGTTCGGTGTGAGCAAGGATACATATATTCCACTGGTACTGGGACATGTGGTTTTGAGTGCGCCGTTTGTTTATCTGGCGGTAGTGCCGAAGTTAAAGCAGATGGACCCGAGCATTTACGAAGCGGCGCTCGATTTGGGGGCAACACCGTTTTATGCGCTGGTCAAAGTGATTATTCCGGAAATTGCATCGGGAATTTTATCAGGGTTTGTCATGGCAATCACACTTTCACTGGATGATTATTTTGTTGCAACCTATACGAAACCGGCAACCTTTGATACGATTAGTACTTATGTAGTAAATGCGACAAAGGGTTCACAGACAGAGATTAAGACGGCACTGTGGGCGCTGTCTACGATTATCTTTTTGGTCGTTGTTGTGGTTGAACTTGTATTAAATCTGGCACCGGCAAAGAAGGCAGCAGGAGAGGAGACTGAAATTGATGAGTAAACGGTATAAGCGGCTGTTGTCCGTCATAATTTCCATTGTACTGCTGGCAGGCATCGCAACAGCAGTGGGGGCAGTTGATATTTTTTCTTTAAAAAACAGTGAGCAGGCGGCAATGGCATCGGATTCGGATACTATCATCCTGCGTGTGTGTAACTGGGAAGAATACATTGATACCGGGGACTGGGACGAAGCGATAGAATTGGACAGCGGTGAAATTAAGGGTGAAAATTCTATTGTAAAGGATTTTGAAGACTGGTATTATCAGATTTACGGTAAAAAAGTTGTGGTCGAATATAGCACCGTCGGAACAAATGAAGAATTATATAATATGCTGACACTCGGCGATGAGTATGATTTGATATGTCCGTCGGAATACATGATTATGAAGCTGATGGCTGAGGGCTGGCTGGAACCGTTTTCAGAGCAGTTCTTTGATAAAAATGTAACAGAAAATTATTACACACGCGGCGTTTCACCGTTTATCCGCAGTACCTTTGATGAAAATACGATTAACGGGGAGGCATGGAGCCGTTACGCCGCCGGGTATATGTGGGGCATTACAGGGATTGTATACAATCCGGAGGAAGTCACAGAAGAGGAAGCTTCTACGTGGAAAATTATTTCAAATGACAAGTTTAAACGGCAGATTACGATTAAGGATAATGTCAGGGATTCAATGTTTGCGGCGGTCGGTGCGATAAAGTCGGATAAGCTGTTGTCGTCTTCCTTTTTAAATGCCGCAGATTATAAAGAACGTCTGTCGGCAGAAATGAATGATACATCTGAAGAAACGATTGAGCAGATTCAGGAGTATTTGCAGGCAGTTAAAGACAATGCCTACTCTTTTGAAACGGACAGCGCAAAAGCCGATATGATTACCGGAAAAGTGGTAGCGGGCTACCAGTGGTCGGGCGATGCCGTGTATACGATGGATCAGGCAGAAAAAGATGATTTTTATCTGGATTTTGCAGTGCCAAGAGAAAGCACGAATCTGTATTTTGACGGCTGGTGCATGTTAAAGAACGGCATTAAAGACAGCGCAGAGAAAAAGCAGGCGGCAGAAGGGTTTATCAATTTTCTTTCAAAGCCTGAAAATGCAGTCCGCAATATGGATTATATCGGATATACGTCCGTGATTTCCGGCGGGGACAGTCCGGTGGTCTATGACTATATTAAATGGAATTACGGCGCAGAAGACGGAGGGGAAGATACCGTGACCTATCCGCTCGGTTATTTCTTTTCCGGTGATACGGAAGATAAAAAGTATATGCTGACGGTTCCGGCAGAACAGACACACCGCCAGTTATCCGCGCAGTATCCAACCGAAGAAATGATAGAGCGCAGTGCGGTCATGAGTTATTTTGACACAGAGGAAAATGCGCGTATCAATCAGATGTGGATTAATGTGCGTTGTTATAATATTGAAAATGTACCGGTATGGGCATGGATTGTAACAGGACTTGTCATTGCGGGATTGATTGTACTTGCGGTAAGAAAGCATTTTAAAAAGAAAGTATACATAAAATAAAAATGATTGCATGAAAAAAGCAGATAACGGGAATCGAACCCGCCTTTCCGGCTTGGGAAGCCGGCGTTCTACCGATGAACCATATCTGCATGGAAATCATTATAGCACATTGACTTTAAAATTCAAGTTGAAATTCAATTAAAAAATCCGGCAGAAAACCGGTTGGCAGGCTGAAATATCAGACCTTTCAACCGGCGTCTGCCGGATTTTTACTTTATGAAACTTCGCCTACGGCGGATATTAGCAACCGAAGTAAAAAAAATTGCAAATTACGCTAAATAACTCGGAACAGCTATTAAAGTTAAAACACATAAAATTATTGCCTCCTTGTTTTTCGTTTATTTGTATCAGCTGATTACAAATGAATTGTAACAATTTTGTAACATTTGAGCAATAGGAGGTTACTGGAAAAAGACTTGACAGATAACGTGTAGTGTAATAATATAAATAAAAAGATATTATATGACATATAATATCATGCAACAAAATAATAAAAAGAAACGGAGACAGAAATGATTTTTCAGATTGGTTCAGCACTGCTGGATGCCTGTGTTCTGTCTGTTCTGGAGCGGGAAGATATGTATGGATACATCCTGACGCAGAATGTCAAGGAGGTTGTGGATATTTCAGAATCCACGTTATATCCGGTACTGCGCAGACTGCAAAAGGAAGCATATCTTGTCACCTATGACCAGCCGTTTGCAGGAAGAAACAGACGGTATTATCAGATTACGGACAAGGGCAGAGAGCAGCTTGCAATGTACAGGAAAGAGTGGATTGCATACAAATCCAATATTGACAGAATATTGACAGGAGAGGAAAAGCAATGACGAGAGAAGAATATTTAGATATTTTACAGAATAACCTGCATGGTATTCCGCCGCAGGAAGCAGAAAATATCATGGAATATTACCGGGAATATTTTGATGATGCCGGTGTAGAAAATGCGGAAAAAGTAATGCAGGAGCTGGGCGCACCCGAACAGCTTGCAAAAAGGGCGGCGGCAGATGCTGCCGCGGAAAATGGATTTGCAGGCGCAGCAGGTTCCGGACAGAATCCGGGCTTTGGAAGTGATAACGGACAGACAGCCGCAAAGAAAAAGCATACGGCGGCAGGCATTACATTGGCGGTGATTACTTCCCCAATCTGGGCAAGTCTTTTACTGGCGGTAGTTTGTGTGCTGTTTGCGGTGGTGATTACCGTTGCGGCAGTGGTGCTGTCATTGGGATTTGCGGCGGCGGTCATGGTAGCTGCCGGATTATTTACCGTGGGAACAGCACTTGTTACTGTGTTTTTACATATACCGACAGCGGTTATGCTGATTGGCGCGGGACTGGTGAGCGTAGGACTGGGACTGCTTGCGGCGCTGCTGACATATGGATGTGTTATAGGAATTAAAAGGTTTGTGATGTGGATTTCTAATAAAGAATGGAGAAATGCGAAAATCCATAAATCAAAGATTTTCGCATAACAGAATTGTGCCGCAGGCGTCACAATTCTGAATTTATCGCAGAACTGAATAAATTCAGTCCGCGGTTCCTTGTGCATTAAAATGCCTGCGGAATGGAGAAGAAGATGAAAAAATGGATAAAGATTACAGGCATAACAGCCGCCGTATGTATCGGCGCGGGATTGATTTGTTTTGTATCGGGCGTTTTTGCGGGTGCAAAGAGCGGTGTTTTTATTTCAAGACGCGGTATTGAACTGGAAGGCAGTGCTTATTCTGATGAGCGTTATGGCATTTCACAAATCAAAGACATCGAGATTGAAGCGGATGATGCCAAAGTTGAAATAAAGCCGTCACAGGATGATACCTTCGGTTACAGCGTGACCTATGAGGATACACACAGCACACCACAGGTTACGGTTGACAATGGGAAAATCCGCATAGAGGAAAAAACAAGCGGAGGATTTTGGATTTTAGACTTCGGTTTTGCCGCGTTGTTTGAAAACCGGGAAAATGTAGTGACAGTCTATGTGCCGGAAAAAGCAGCTCTTGATACGGTAAAAATTGATACGTCAAACGGAAAAGTGACAGCCGATGCCTGGTTTACGACACAGAATCTTAATGTACAGTCGGACAATGGCAAAATTGAACTGATGCAGATGATTTGCGAGAAAAATGCGCAGGTGCATTGCAGTAACGGTAAAATAACGGTAAATGCAGAATTTAAGGGCGAGAGCCTTTTTTCAAGCAATAACGGCAATGTAGAGCTTGCCGGAGCATGGGAGGGAACGGTGACCTGTAAAACCAATAACGGTAAAATACAGGTAACGGCGCCAAAGCCGGAAAGTGCGTACCGCGTGGAAGCACACACCGACAATGGCAGTGTCTATGTCAATGACAATAAAGTGTTAAATCCTTATACCGCACAAAATACACAGGCAGATACGAACCTGTATGCAGTCAGCAATAACGGCTCGGTACGGCTGGAATTTGCAAATTAAAAAATGCAAATAAAAAAGGCAGATAAGAAATCCGTAAAAGTGGTTTCTTATCTGCCTTTTTGTGATTTATAATACAGAATCTTTTTTATAACGGGAAATGACCAGTGCTGCACTAAATGCCGCAAAGGCAAACAAAAGCTGGATTCCCAGATACATGGCATAGGTCTTTAACTCACCGGAAGTTCCTGTATACTGTGTACAAAGCTCATCGGTGCGGATATACCAGTAGGCAGGAAGAAAGTGTGCCGCCTTTATGACATTTTTTCCTAAGAATTCCATTGGAATAAAAACACCGCATAAAAATGACATGCACAGCCCGATAACATTAGACCACATATTTAAAATGTTCGGATTGTAAGCCAAAAAGCTGATAAGGTAGGTAATGCCGACAGAAACCAGCAGGAATACAAAACTGTTGATAACCAGCATCAGTCCCCGTACCGACAGCAGCCCTTTTCCACAGACCGCCAAAGCCAGCACCATAAAAACAAGCCATAATAAAATGCTGTATGTCAGGCAGGCAAGGGCAAGCGCCGTATTGTAGTGGACGGCGGATACGGCACTGCACCGTATCCGGTAGTTGACATTTTTTTCACGGAAAATCAGCAGCAGTCCGCCAAGGCTTGTAATGACAGTAACAATAAAAATGTACGGAAGATAGTGAAAATAGCGTTCAATATTTTGAACGGTAATCTGCACATCGTCCTGCCGGGTATCGGAAAGCAGTGTTGCTTCCTCTACAGAACCGATACAGTCGTAAGTAAGCCGCTCGGCTTCATCGCAGGAATATCCGGTATTTCTGAAATTAAAAAATACATTGAGAAAGGTGTCAATGCTGTTATCCAAAAAGTAAGCAGAACTGCTGTTTTGTTGTTTCACATTTTTAAGTGAGTCCGGATTTTCAGAAAAGCCGTCAGGGATAATCAGCACATAATCCACATTTCTGAAAAATAATTCATCAGCAATTGCTTCGTTGTCGTCTTTTATGGAAGTGAGTTTCTGTGTTCGGTCAAGGTAATTATACAGCACGCGGCTTTCATCTGTATTGTCATGGTCGAACACGGCAACCGTCAGCCTTTTTGCGGTAAAAAGAGTGTCGGTATTTTCAGACATGGTATTTGCCATAATCACACTGATAGCGGCAAAAGCAATAACATACAGCAGTACCGAAGTAATCTGTCTGCGCAGTGATTTATAAAAAGCTTTAAAGACTTGCATAATCAGACCTCCTTAATATCAGACCGGAAATAAAGCACAGCACCAGTGTCATGACAGCCAGTATGCCCATATTGCGCGCAAAGCGGGTCAGGGAAGGATACATATTTAATGCGTACAGACTGTCCGAAATCAGTGCCGCCGGATTTATGCGGTTAAACAGCGGGCAGATATGTTCTATCCAATCTTTCATGGTTGCCGCCATAAGTCCGGCAAAAAATGAGTTGACCATCATAAATACAAGGGCAATGCCCATTTTAATGTGCATACTGCATTTAAAGGCGATTCCGATAAAAACACCGGCGGCAAGGGAAAAAAGCGTACCCATAAGTGCTGTGGCAAAGGAAAGTCCTAAGCGGTTTCCGAAATCCAGCTTTAAAATCACAGTCAGATAGAAAAACAGTAAAAAAACACCGGCGGTCTGAAGCACAAAAGCGGCAGCGAGGTCACTTAAAATCATGACGGACTTGCGTGTCGGTGCACATTCACGGCGCATGCCAAGGCTCGATAAGTTGGCAAGGGCAGTGCCGATACATTCTACACCGGAAGATACACTCATCAGACAGCACATCGCAATCAAAGCATAAAAATACTGCATATACGGGTCGTAGGAAGCATCTGCCAGAGAAATTTCACTGCCGTAGGAGTGGCGTTTGGATAAAAAATCAATGGAATCGGCCAGCTTTTCAGGGTGTTCTGCGGCAATTTTTTCAAATACACTGCGCTGGGTGCAGTATTGGGATAAAAAAGACTGCATCAGGGTTTGTTCCATGCCGTTTTCCGCAACGGTCAGGTGCGGTGTGGCATCAACATAAAAAATGCCGGTGGCTTTATTTTCCTTTAACATTGCGATGGCAGTGTCTTCATCGGTAAAGGTCAAATCAAATAAGGCTTTTCCGTCTGATTTTTCAACTTCTTTTAAGACCGTTTCAAAGGCAGTATTTTCATGAACCGTCACGACAGCGGCAGGAATTGTGTTTAATTCCAGCTCCGTGCCGTTTAGAAGCCTGCCAAAGCCCAGGTAAAAGAATGTGCCTAAGATAAGTGGAAAAGCCAATGTCCAAAAGGTCAGGTCCTTTTGAAGAAATATACTTTTCAGCCTGTATAAAAACAATCGTAAAAACATTATAAACCTCCTCTCAATGTAAGTTAATCTCTTAATTCGCTTCCGGTAATTTCAAGGAAAACATCATTTAAAGTCGGAAGTTCCGAATAAACACGCCCAAAGGCAATGTTTTCCTCCTGTAAGTAAGACAGAAGATGAATCAGGTTGTGGCTGCCGCCACTGCACTGTACGGTCAGTCTGTTATTTTCATAAGAAACGTCATAGACATGGTTAAGCCTGCGGACAGCCTCAAGCTGTGTATCGGTCAGCTCTAAAATTTCTACGGTTAAAGTTTCGCTTTTTTAAATGAGCTGTTTTAATTCGGTGGCAGTACCGTTTGCAAGGTTGCGTCCTTTATCCATAATCACAATGCGCGAACAGATTTGTTCCACTTCTTCCATATAATGGGATGTGTAAATAATGGTTGCGCCTTCTTCGTTTAATTTTAAAATGCCCTGTAAGATTTTATTACGGCTCTGTGGGTCTACGGCAACGGTCGGTTCATCCAGCAGAATCAGCTTCGGCTTGTGCGCAATGCCGCAGGCGATGTTTAAACGGCGGAGCAGTCCGCCGGAGAGTTTTTTGGGATAAAATTTTACAAAATCCGAAAGTCCCGCAAATTCAACCGCTTCTGCAACATATTGGCGGCGGAGCTTCTTATCTTTAATGTATAAACCACAGAAATAATCAATATTTTCCTGTACGGTCAGTGTGTCAAAAACGGCGACATTCTGAAAGACAACGCCGATATTGCGCTTTAAATCATAGCTGTCGGGCTTCATAGGTTTTCCAAAGACCTCGATTGAACCTTTATCGTATGCCAGCAGGGACAGCAGACAGTTCATGGTCGTTGTCTTTCCGGAACCGTTCGGCCCTAAAAGCCCTAAAATTTCTCCTTTGGATACGGTTAAGTTAAAATGGTCCACGGCAACCAGTTCATGATAACGTTTGACCAGATTTTCAATTTTTACAATGGTTTCTGCCATAAAAAATCCTCCTGATAATGTTGTTGTTCATATTGTAAGCTGTTATAAACATTGTAGCGTGTGAGGGCAGAATGCGGTAGTGAAGAATATCAGAATCGGAAGTGACATTTGTCATATCTTGCGGTACAATAAAAATATAAATAATCAGAAGGACGGCAGATTTTAGCGGGACTGCCGTATGGAAATGAGGAAAATGTGAGAAAGATTACAGATATGCTGGTACTGTACGTGCTGTGTGCCGTACTCGAATCAGCCTGCGGGATTACCAATCATGTAGTGGTGAGTCTGCTGTTGTTATTTATTGAGGTGTGTGCCGTTATATATCTGCAAAGCATGGCGGGAAGGACATTTGCGGTGACGGTCTATCTGTTGTCGTTTTTAGTGATAAAAGAGACATCATATGGCTTTCCGGTTGTACTGTATGCCGTCTGGGAACAGGTGATGGAGGCATGGGAGAAAAAAGAGATAAAAAGGACGGCAGTAGCAGGTATTACAGTTTTTTGTGGGTCTTTTTTGGCGTTGCGGCATCGCGCTATATCCTGTCGGGTACAGACAGGATACAGTGGCAGATACTATGGATTGTTTTTGACATGCTGGCGGTATATCTGCGGCAGATGACATGGCAGGATAGAGAACTGCAAAAGGAGTTCATCCGCATACAGGATGATGACAGGGTGAAGCTTTTACTGCGGGAGCATCCCGCCTTTTATCAGATTTTAATTCAGGATAACGGTAAATGTGTGCATCCGGGGGACGGTACGGGAATCGGGATTACCAATATGCGCCAGCGGGTGGAAACGTTTGGCGGAACGATAGATATCCGCACAGAAAACGGATACCGCATTTTTATCCACATTCCAAAAGCAGATATTCCTGCCGGAAGATGAGAAACTGTCCGGGATTTTTTCACTGCCGTTTTGCGGCAAAATTGCCCGGAAAATAAGGAGAAGTATGAAAGTAGTAATAATTGACGATGATAAACTGGTAAGCATGTCTTTGAAAATGATTCTGGAAAACGGAACGGATATTGAAGTGGCGGTAGTCGGAGAAGACGGACGTGAAGCTGTGTCACTATATAAAAAATACAGTCCTGATATTTTACTGCTGGATATCCGTATGCAGTATATGACCGGACTGGAAGCGGCAAGAAATGTGCTTGCGGCATATCCGGATGCCAAAATTCTTTTACTGACGACATTTTCAGATGACGAATATATTATTGAAGCACTCGAAATCGGTGTAAAGGGATACCTGCTCAAACAGGATTACGAAGGACTGGTTCCGGCAATCCGTGCAGCAGCGTCCGGACAGATTGTCTTTGGCGGAAAAATTGTCGATAAGCTGCCGGGACTGCTTGGCGGAACAGCCGCTTATGATTATGCGGCACAGGGAATCACACAGAAAGAATACGAAATGATACAGCTCGTTGCACAGGGGCTCAGCAATAAGGAGATTGCAGAAAAGACTTTTTTGTCAGAGGGAACAATCCGTAATTATATCAGCACCGTACTGGAAAAGCTGAATTTGCGGGACAGAACCCAGCTGGCAGTGTTTTATTATCAGAACGGAGGTCGGTAAAAATGGGTGGCATTGAAGACTATATCAAATGGCGCGGGGATTTGACGTTTGAGCAGTCTGCATTTAATGAGGTGGATAATCTGGTGTTGTCGCAGATTGCTTATGTGGATTTTAAAAATATCATACCGGCGGCAGGCAGTAAAGAAAAAATTACCCTGCGGCAGGCGGCACATGATTTTTTTGACTTAAATGATGAGGAAGAATTACAAAAAGTCACATCGTTTATCAGGGAAGCACCGTTTTTTATGCGGATTGCAGCGGAAAGCAGGCGTTTCGGGGATATTGTGCTTTCCGATTATGCAGATGTGACAGATGACCATGAGGAGAAGCAGTTTGCAGCATTCTGTGCGGAACTTCCCGATGATACGTACTACATTGCATTTCGCGGGACAGATGATACGATTATCGGCTGGAAAGAAGATTTTAACATGGGTGTCATGATGCCGGTGCCGTCCCAGCTTGAAGCTGTAGAGTATGTCAATACCGTTATGCGCTGGAAACGCGGAAAGCTTCGTCTTGGCGGTCATTCAAAGGGCGGCAATCTTGCGATTTATGCCGCCGTCTTTGCAAAGCCGTCCATTCAGCGCAAGGTGGTGAAAGTCTATAACAATGATGGACCGGGATTTACAAAAGAGATGATTGAAAGTGAAGCGTACCGGAAAATGCTGCCGCAGATTCAGACGATTGTACCGCAGCATTCCCTTGTCGGTATGTTACTGTGGCAGGAAGAAGAATATCTGGTGGTGTGCAGCAGTCAGACAGGAATCATGCAGCATGATGCCATGTCGTGGCAGGTAGAGGGCAAATGCTTTGTGACATGTCCGTCTCTCAGCGCGAACAGTAAGAATTTTCATGAAGCCATAACATCATGGCTGGAGGGTCTGTCTGCAAAGGAACGGGAAAAATTTGTGGATACACTTTTTGAACTTATTACCGCAAGCGGTGCAAAGACTCTTTCAGACATAAACGCCGATATCCTTCGCAGTGCCAACGCCACCATCAAAATGTTCGGTACACTGGATGCGGGAACAAAAGGATTATTGTTAAAAATACTAAAAGCCCTCTCAACCGAAATTAAGAGGGCAAGAAAGAGTAAAAACAGATAATAGGACAGATAAAAGGATAAGCCGAAGTCAAGTAACACGTTGAGGCGTTCCTTTTATATGCCTCTATTTGTTATGGGTACGCCGCAGAAAAATCCACCCCAAAAGGCAGAACGCCATAAACATCGGATAGTAGTTATACGCGATAATATCCACACCGCTCAGCGGCATAACAGCAGAAGCTGTGGCTGCGGAAGCATAAAGCACCTGTGCGCCGTAAGGTAAAAGCCCTTGTGTTACGGAAGCGCTGATATCTAATAAAGAAGCTGTTTCACACGGCGAAATATCATATTCGGTACTGATTTCCTTTGCAATCGGACCGGCAAGAATAATCGAAATCGTATTGTTGGCAGTCGCCGTATCAATACCGGCAGTTAAAACGCTGATACCGAAACGTGCACCCTTTGGTGAGCGGATTCTCTGACGGATGGCAGTTAAAAGCCAGTCAATACCGCCGTTATATTTAATCAGTGAACCGATACAGCTGACAATAATTGAAATTACTGTAATATCATACATGGCGGTAATGCCATCGCCCATACATGTAAAAATCTCCATGCCGGAAAGATTTCCGGTGAAAATTCCGGCAGCAAGAGAAAAGACCGTGCCTAAAATCAGTACGGCGAATACATTCATGCCGCACAAGGCGCTTACCAGTACAAAAAGATATGGTGCAATCAAAAGCAGATTGGCATCCTTTGCGTAAACGGAAACGACCTCCGAATGGGAAGGCAGAATCAGCAGTAATACAAAAGTCAGGATAGCGGCAGGCAGTACAATAAAAAAGTTTGTGCGGAATTTATCTTTCATGGAACAGCCCTGCGTGCGGGTTGCGGCAATTGTGGTGTCGGAAATCATCGAAAGATTATCCCCGAACATCGCACCGCTGATGACCGCTCCGATGCACATGGCAAGGGAAATCGAAGTCTTTTCACTGATACCGACCGCAATCGGTGCCAGTGCGGAAATCGTTCCGACACTTGTTCCCATGGATATGGAAAGAAAACAGCCGATAATAAACAGTCCGGCGGCAGACCAGCTGGCAGGAAGCAGTTTTAATCCTAAATTTACCGTGTGTTCAACGCCGCCCGCGGCGGATACGGCTCCGGAAAATGCGCCTGCCGTCAGGAAAATTAGACACATGGTAATAATATTTTCATCGGCAAGCCCTTTGGCAATGACCGTGATTTTTTCAGAAAATGAAAGTGTGCGTGTCTGTAAAAATGCCGTCAGCAGAGCAGCTAAAAAAGCAATAATTGCAGGCATATTGTAAAAGTCGTGAAATATAATACCGGAACCGGCATAAATCACTAAAAAAACACCAATTGGCAGAAGTGCCAGCGGTGAAGGTTTAAGGGAATCCTTTAAGGGCATATTTGCAGTTGTATTGTTCATGTGAATCCTCGCTTCTTTTAATATTATTTTAATAGCTTTGATATCTGCTGCTAATATTTGCAATCCCCCTGTGGGACAGAAATTTTAAAATTATGCATCAATTTGTTATTTGATGAGCAACGTACTTATAGTATAAGAAGAAAAGAGAGGTGTCAACACATTATTTTTTCCATTCTTTTCGTTGACAGGAAAAAAGTACAATAATATACTTAATGAGAAATATTTTCAATTAAAGATTTGTGAAAATGATAGACAAAAAGAGGAATAGAGGATAGTATGAACAAGCCATAAACGAAAGCCTGTTCATACAGCGCTTTGTGCCGCAGGCGTCACGAAGCTGCTTTTATCGCAGAACTGAATAGGTTCAGTCCGCGGTTCCTCCGGAATTAGAATGCCTGCGGAATAGAGGATAGTATGACACTGGATAAATTAGAGGTTGGAAAAGACGCGGTCATTGAAAGCGTAGGCGGAAAAGGCGCACTGCGCAGGCACTTTCTGGACATGGGGCTGACACCGGGTACGGAAGTGACAATGATGAAAAAAGCACCGATGGGTGATCCAATAGAGTTAAGACTCAGAAGCTATGAACTGACACTGCGTCTTGCAGATGCGGCACAAATAGAAATCAGCGGAATCCATGATACCGATACTGTGCGGAGCCGTCAGGCACATTTAAAAGACATTCCACATCCGCAGGTTGGTGAAATGGGAATTTATCATGTGCGAAAAAAGGGAAATGAACTGCGGGAAGGAGAACCGCTGACATTCGGACTGATTGGCAATCAGAACTGTGGAAAGACAACGCTGTTTAACCAGCTGACAGGCGCCAATCAGCATGTTGGGAATTTTCCCGGAGTTACGGTAGACAGAAAAGACGGTCAAATCAAAAATCATCCGGAAGCAACCGTGACGGATTTGCCGGGAATTTACTCTCTTTCACCGTATACTAATGAAGAAATTGTGACAAGGGATTTTCTGATTCAGAATAAACCGCGCGGCATTATCAACATTGTCGATGCAACCAATATTGAAAGGAATCTGTATCTGACGATGCAGTTGATTGAGATGGACATTCCGATGGTGCTTGCGCTGAATATGATGGATGAAGTGCGTGAAAATGGCGGTACGATTCAGGTCAACCGTCTGGAAGAAGCATTGGGAATACCGGTTATTCCGATTTCAGCGGCAAAAAATGAAGGAATTGGAGAACTCATAGAACATGCCATTCATGTAGCGCGTTATGATGAATGTCCGGGACGGCTTGACTTTTGCGATGCCAACGGTGAAAACGGACAGGCAGCGATTCACCGCTGTATCCATGCGGTAGTACATTTAATTGAAGACCATGCAAAAAAAGCAGAGATTCCGGCGCGTTTTGCGGCAACAAAGCTGGTAGAAGGGGATAAACTGATTTTACAGCAGCTTGGACTGGACCGGAATGAAGAAGAAACACTGGAACACATGATTCATGAAATGGAAGAAGAATGTGCAAAAGACCGGGAAGCAGCCCTTGCCGATATGCGTTTTAAATTTATCGAAAAAGTGTGTACGCAGACAGTTGTTAAGCCAACAGAAAGCAAGGCACACGCAAGAAGTGTAAAGGCGGATAAGATACTGACCGGAAAATATACGGCACTGCCGGCTTTTGCGGCAATTATGGGGCTGATATTCTGGCTGACCTTCGGAGTTATCGGTGCAGGTCTTTCGGACTGGCTGAGTGTTGGAATTGATATTGTAACGGATTTTGCTGACCGTGCATTAACGGCGTATGGGTTAAATCCGGTTGTCCATTCCCTGATTATTGACGGTATTTTTGCCGGTGTCGGCAGCGTTTTGTCGTTTTTGCCGATTATTGTAGTGCTGTTCTTCTTTTTATCAATTTTGGAGGACAGCGGATACATGGCACGAATTGCATTTGTAATGGATAAACTGCTGCGTAAAATCGGATTGTCCGGCAGAAGCTTTGTACCGATGATTATCGGCTTTGGCTGTTCTGTACCGGCGATTATGGCAACCAGAACACTTTCTTCGGAGCGCGACAGAAAAATGACGATTCTTTTAACACCGTTTATGAGCTGTTCGGCAAAACTGCCGATTTATGCACTGTTTACATATGCGTTTTTTCCTAAATACCGTGCATTAGTGATGGTGGGACTGTATTTCACGGGGATTATCGTGGGTGTTTTATTTTCACTGCTGCTAAAGAATACGGCATTTCAGGGTGAACCGGTTCCGTTTGTTATGGAACTGCCAAACTACCGTCTGCCGAGTTTAAAAAGTGTGGGAATGTTAATCTGGGATAAAGCAAAGGACTTTATTACAAAGGCATTTACGATTATTTTCATGGCATCAATTGTCATCTGGTTTTTACAGACGTTTGATGTACGGCTGAATGTTGTCGTGGATTCCAAAGACAGTCTGCTGGCATTAATCGGTGGATTTGCGGCACCGGTTTTTGTGCCGCTGGGATTTGGCGATTGGAGAATTTCTACCGCACTGATTACGGGATTTACCGCAAAGGAGAGTGTGGTCAGTACGCTTACAGTTTTATTCGGTGGAGATATGAGTGCATTAAATACCTTATTTACACCATTTTCAGCACTGGTATTTTTAGTATTTACCCTGTTATATACACCGTGTGTTGCGGCGATTGCATCCGTAAAAAGAGAAATGGGAACAGCGCGTTCAGCATTTTTAGTCGTAATCATGCAGTGTGTGATTGCATGGATTGTAGCATTTGCGGTCAGAATGATAGGGATGCTTATAGGATTTTAACAGAAAACAGAAATGGAGAAGTGTGAAAAATATGCTTGATAGCATATTTTTCACACAGCACTTTGTGCCGCAGGCATCACAAAGTCGCTTTTTATCGCAGAGCCAAATGTCTATTTGGCTCGCGATTCCTCCGGCATTAAAATGCCTGCGGAATTGGAGAAGTTGGATGAGAATTATAGGCGGAGCCATTATACTGGTGATTGCAGTGTGGCTGTATGTTGTCAGTACCAGAATGGTCAATAAAGATAAAAAGGAAAATCATACAGGCTGTGACGGAAACTGTGCAGGCTGTATGAGCGGCTGTATGACACACACAGATAACGATAAAAGCCATTGAAACATTTTAAAAAGTACGTTATAATGAAACGAAAAGGTGCTGCAATGCGGCAGTAATCAGGAGGATAAGAGGAATGGAAAACGAAGCTGTTTCAAAGAATTTTATTGAACAGATCATAGATCAGGATATTAAGGAAGGACATTGTAAGAAGGTAGTTACACGATTTCCGCCGGAACCGAATGGATATCTCCACATTGGACATGCAAAATCCATTTTACTAAATTACGGACTTGCCAAAGAATATAACGGACAGTTTAATATGCGTTTTGATGATACGAATCCGACAAAGGAAAAGGAAGAATTTGTGGATTCTATTAAGCGTGATGTTGAATGGCTCGGTGCAAAGTGGCACGGAGATGTGTTATTTGCATCAGGCTATTTTGATCAGATGTACGAAGCGGCAGTCAGGCTGATTAAAAAAGGAAAGGCTTATGTGTGTGATCTGACACCGGAACAGATTCGTGAATACAGAGGAACGCTTACGGAACCGGGTAAGGAAAGTCCGTACCGTAACCGTTCCGTAGAAGAAAATCTCGAATTATTTGAGAACATGAAAAACGGTGTGTACAAGGATGGAGAAAAGGTACTGCGTGCAAAGATTGATATGGCATCACCGAATATCAACATGCGTGACCCGATTATTTACAGAGTAGCACATATCTCACACCATAGAACCGGAGATAAGTGGTGCATTTATCCGATGTATGATTTTGCACATCCGATTGAAGATGCGATTGAGGGCGTATCCCACTCTATCTGTACACTGGAATTTGAGGATCACAGACCGCTGTATGACTGGGTTGTAAGGGAACTTGAATACGAGAATCCGCCAAGACAGATTGAATTTGCAAAGCTTTATTTAAATAACGTAGTAACAGGAAAGCGTTATATTAAAAAGCTTGTAGAAGATAAGATTGTAGACGGATGGGATGACCCGCGTCTGGTGTCTATTGCGGCACTGCGCAGACGTGGATTTACACCGGAAGCCATAAAGATGTTTGTAGACCTTGTGGGTGTTACAAAGAGTCAGGGTGCGGTTGAATATCCGATGTTAGAGTATTGTATCCGTGAGGATTTAAAGCTGAAAGCAAAGAGAATGATGGCAGTCTTAAATCCTGTAAAACTGGTGATTGATAACTATCCGGAAGGACAGGTTGAGTACATGGAAGTTCCAAACAATCAGGAAAATCCTGAACTTGGAACAAGAAAAGTACCGTTTACAAAAGAATTATATATCGAAAGAGAAGATTTTATGGAAGAACCGCCAAAGAAGTATTTCAGAATGTTTCCGGGTAACGAAGTGCGCCTGATGAACGCATATTTTGTAACCTGTACAGGTTGTGAAAAGGATGAGAACGGTAACGTTACCGTGATTCATGCAACCTATGATGAGGAAACACGCGGCGGTAACTTCACTGGAAGAAAAGTGAAAGGAACAATTCACTGGGTATCTGCAACAGAAGGCAGTCCGGTAGAGGTCAGACTCTATGAGAATATCGTAGATGAAGAAAAGGGCGTATACAATGAAGAAGATGGTTCTATCAATGTAAACCCACATTCACTTACCGTTTTAAAGAACTGCTATGTAGAACCGGAACTTTTAAAGGCACAGCCGGAAGATAAATTCCAGTTTGTAAGACAGGGTTATTTCTGTGCAGATATTAAAGATTATACAAAAGAAAAACCGGTATATAACAGAATAGTTTCATTAAAGAGTTCTTTTAAATTACCTAAATAGAGCCAATAAAAGGTTGAGGAGGAGAAATCCTTTTCAACCTTTTATTAGTTTTAATTAAACAAAGAGAATTAACTTAAATTATATAAACAGACTTAGTTTAAATTATTCGCTATGAATTAATATAAAAATGTAAACAGATTAAAAAATGGAGAGAAGGAAGAATGGAAGAAAAATTATATACAATACCTGTAATGGATGCATTTAAGGTAGATTGCGAGTGCCCATTATGTAAAATGAGAGATGATATAGAAAATGATAATATCTCTTTTGCTATGGGACCAAGTTATATGGAGGACTATGTTAGATTTGAAACTGATGAAAAAGGCTACTGCACAAGACATGTAAAAAAGTTATACGAATACAATAACAGATTAGGACTTGCTCTAATAATGGAAACACATTTAAAGAATGTAAAAAAGCAGGTAGATACGCTGTCTAAGGAGAAATCTTCAGGTGGATTATTTAAAAAGAAAGAAAAGAAGCCAATAACTGAATATCTGGATAAATTAAATGGAAGTTGTTTCGTATGCGACCGTTTAAATGATACATTTGACAGATATGTTGCCACGATACTATATTTATGGAAAAAAGAAGATAAAGATTTTTTAGAATTATATAAGAATTGTAAAGGATTTTGCTTTGAGCATTTAAATGTTTTATTTAAATATGCTGATAAAGAATTATCGGGAAATAAATTTGACGAATTTAATAAAATGACTATAGAAATATTTGAAAAAAATCTAGATAGAACAATTGAGGATGTAGAATGGTTTATAAAAAAATTTGATTATAGATATAAAGATGAACCATGGAAAAATTCAAAGGATGCATTAGTAAGAACATTGTGCAAAACAAACGGTGTTACGGATGAAGAATGAAATAAATAAAATTTTTTTGCTTGTTATGAGGTAGTGAAAAAATAATATAATAAAATAATACTAATATGTATAGGAGTCGTTTTTATGAAATTAAGGAATGTTTTAATTGTTGTTAATGATATAGAAAAATCAATAATGTTATATCATGAATTATTTGGATTGGATGTAATACTAGATAATGATGGAAAATTAATAAACTTATGACAAATAGTTGGAGACAAAAAGTTATAAGATTTTATGATTTAGATGGAAACTTAATTGAAGTTGGGACAGAAGTTTAGAATTAAATTACGAAAGAGGTATTGAAATGAATATTACAGTTTATCTTGGGGCATCAGACGGAAATGATAAAACATTTAAAAGGGCAATTAAAGAATTGGGAACATGGATTGGAATAAGTGGCAACATACTTGTGTATGGTGGATCTAAAACAGGACTTATGGGAAAACTTGCAGACAGTGTATTAAATGCAGGTGGCAAAGTTATAGGAGTTGAACCACAATTTTTTATAGATGCAAAAGTTCAACATGAGGGATTAACCGAATTATTTATTACAAAAGATATGTCAGAAAGAAGAACTAAAATGATAGAATTAGGAGATGTATTTGTGGCTTTTCCAGGTGGTACGGGTACTCTGGAAGAAGTGTCTGAAGTTATATGTAAAATTTCAATGAAACAGCTTAATAATCCTTGTATTTTATATAATTTGGATGGATATTATAACAGTTTAAAAGAATTGTTAAATCATATGATTGAAAAAGGATTATCTTCTAGTTCTTCCGGACTGCAGTATGCTTGTTGGCGTATTGCAGTCTTTCCTTTTTTATCCGAAAAAATCCAGGGAAATTCATAATAATATATAAAAAATATATAAGCCTAAGAAGTGTATTTATTTTCATTGTGAATTAAATACACTTCTTTTTTTGCAATCTAGCTTTAGCATGGAAAAAACATGCAGTATTTAGCAAGGCATCAAAAGTATTCTTGAAAAAATTAAAGAATTATAGAAAATATAATATAAAGTATTGTCAAATCTGTGGAAAAATTCTATAATTTTTTGTGGCGAAAACTTACAATATGTCAATTAAAGAAGACTAATGATTGCAAGTGCTGATTAAGTAAAATATATATTAACGAAGGAGACTGAAATGAAAACAAGAATTGGTATTTTAGGTTATGGAAACCTGGGAAAAGGTGTAGAATGTGCAGTTAAAGAAGCTAATGATATGGAATTAGTTGCTGTATTTACAAGAAGAAATCCTAAGAATGTAACTATTTTAACAGAAAATGTTCCGGTATGTCATATTGATGAAGTTGCAGACTGGAAAGATAAGATAGATGTTATGATTTTATGTGGTGGTAGTGCTACAGATCTTCCTGTACAGACTCCACAGTTTGCTTCAATGTTTAACGTAATTGATAGTTTTGATACTCATGCAAGAATACCTGAACATTTTGCGGCAGTTGATAAGGCAGCAAAGGAAGCTGGAAAAATAGCAGTTATTTCAGTAGGTTGGGATCCTGGAATGTTCTCGCTTAACAGAGTTTATGCAAATGCAATTCTTCCAGATGGAAAAGATTATACATTCTGGGGAAAAGGTGTTAGTCAGGGACATTCAGATGCAATTCGTAGAATTAAAGGCGTTAAGAATGCAAAGCAGTATACAATTCCTGTAGAAAGTGCTTTAGAAAGAGTTAGATCGGGCGAAAATCCGGAACTTACAACAAGAGATAAGCATGAAAGAGAATGTTTTGTTGTATTAGAAGAAGGTGCAGATGCCGCTGCAGTTGAAAAAGAAATCAAGGAAATGCCAAATTATTTCTCAGATTACAATACAACAGTTCATTTCATTAGTGAAGAAGAATTAGAAAAGAATCATAGCGGAATGGCACATGGTGGATTTGTAATCCGTTCAGGAAAAACAGGAATGAATAAAGAACATAATCATATTATTGAATATAGCTTAAAGTTAGATTCAAATCCTGAATTTACTACAAGTGTTTTAATTGCATATGCAAGAGCTGCTAAGCGTCTTTATGATGAAGGACAGAAAGGCTGTAAGACAGTATTAGATATTGCACCTGCATATTTAAGCGAAATGAGCGGAGAAGAATTAAGAGCACATCTGCTGTA
>ERZ650918.1385-NODE-1385-length-21209-cov-2.361823_pt1 | contig 21209 bp, 7 predicted proteins | sample MGYA00514758_ERZ650918 | MGnify/ENA metagenome assembly ERZ650918 | reverse complement strand
GAGAGAGCATGATATTAAAGGATGGGTATCTGGAAATTCATGACGGTTTAACAACCGTGGAGATCGGCCCCGGTTTTGGAGAGCACTCTTTTAAGGGGCATTATTCAGGAGAAGAGATTAACAGCGCCGGTTATACGGTGTATGCAAACGGCTATACCCCTCTTGAAAAGCATTTCTCCCTTATGGTAAAATAAACCAGATCATAATCTATGAATACATAAAGGGGAAACAATATGCTGAGAATTGGAATTGATCTTGGGGGAACAAAAATCGCTGCCGGACTGGTAGATGAAAACAGAGTGCTGGGGCCGTCCATTCAGGAACCCACGGGCCTGCCAAGGCCTGCCGGAGAGCTGGCAGAGGCTATTTACCATCTGGCATACCGGCTTTTAAAGGAACAGGGACTTACCTTTCAGGATGTGGAAAGTGTGGGGATCGGCATTCCGGGAACGGTAAATAAGGAAACGGACTGTATCGAGTATGCCAATAACTTTGGTTTTGAAAACGTTCCTTTTCTTAAAATGTTAAAGGAGCTTTTCTCATGCCCGGTTTATGGGGAAAATGACGCCAAGGCAGCCGCCTGGGGCGAATATCTGGCCGGTGCGGGACGGGGAAGCCGTTCCATGACAGCCGTAACCCTGGGAACCGGGGTCGGCGGAGGCATTATTTTAGATGGAAAGATTTTAGAAGGCCACAATGGGGCAGCCGGAGAGCTGGGCCATATGGTGATCCATCAGAATGGACGCCCCTGTACCTGCGGGCGGAGAGGCTGTCTGGAGGCCTATGCTTCTGCTACCGCTCTGGTGAGCCGTGCAAAGGAGGCAATGGAGCATTGTGAAACATCTATGCTTTGGAACCTTTGCGGAAGAAATCTCTCAGAAGTAAATGGCAGGATCATCTTTGCGGCTTGTGAGGTATTGGACAGTTTTACAGAGGATTTATCGGATGGAATTGCCAATATCATCAATATCCTTCAGCCGGAGGTGCTTTGCATCGGCGGAGGCTTAAGCGGAGCCGGGGAAGCCCTCCTTGCTCCTGTAAGGGAGAAAACAGCTCCGAAGATTTATTCCAGAGCTTCAGAGAAAAACACCCGTATCCTGCTTGCGGAGCTTGGAAACGGGGCAGGTATTATCGGAGCTGCCTGCTTAAATCAGCAGAGTTAAAGAAACATAACGAAAGACTGAAACGTTAATAAGCCGTTAAAGTTCCGGCAAATCCTGTATTTTGCCCATCGGAACATTTGACGGCTTTTTTTCCGGCTGTTATAATAAAACCCATTATACTGCGGGGAAAGGAGCTGCTGTCTGGTTTATGAATGAACTTTTGCTTCTCACAGGAATTGTGATTATGATCTGTATCCTGACGGATCGGTTTACGGACCGTCTTGGCATACCGTCCCTTTTGGCATTTATTGCCCTTGGCATGTGCTTTGGAGTGGACGGTGTTTTTAAAATTCCTTTTGATGATTATGAGGCATCAGAGATGATCTGTTCCGTCAGCCTGGTGTTCATCATGTTTTACGGAGGCTTTGGAACCAACATTAAGGAGGCAAAGCCGGTGATTGCCCGGTCTGTGGTATTATCTACCGCAGGCGTAGTTCTTACTGCAGGGCTTACGGGTCTTTTTATTCATTTCGTTTTAGGGCTTTCTCTGCTGGAAAGCCTTTTGACCGCATCTGTCATCGGCTCCACGGATGCAGCCTCGGTGTTCGGCATCCTGCGTTCTAAAAATCTGAACTTAAAGGAGCATACGGCCTCCTTACTGGAAATGGAATCCGGTTCCAATGATCCTATTTCCTATATGCTCACAGTGATCTTGACAGGGCTTCTCACGGGCGCGTCCATCTGTGTTCCGGTTATGCTGTTTCAGCAGCTTTTTTTCGGTCTGATTTTTGGGGTCCTCTTCGGAAAGGGAGCGGTCTGGGCCTTAAACCGCCTGCAGTTTCAGATTGCAGAGGGAAAGACCATTTTTGTATTTGCCGCGGCTGTTCTTGCCTATGCCGTTTCTGTGCTTTTGGGAGGAAACGGGTATTTAAGCGTGTATCTTTGCGGAATCATTATGGGAAATTCTTCCATGCCTCATAAAAGGAATATGGTACAATTTTTTGATGCGCTTACAGGAATTGCACAGATGATGATCTTCTTTTTGCTGGGGCTGTTAGTGACTCCATCCAGACTGGGCGTGGTGTTGCTGCCTTCGGCAGTGATCATGGTATTTCTGACATTAGTCGGACGTCCTCTGGCTGTGACAGCGCTTCTGGGCGGTTTTAAAGCATCCTGGGGTCAGATCGGAATTGTTTCCTGGGCCGGGCTTCGGGGCGTGGCATCCATTGTATTTGCCATTTACGCTGTGCTGCGCGGAGTACCGATGAAATACGACCTGTTTAATCTGGTATTTTGTATTGTTTTGTTATCCATTTCCATTCAGGGAAGCCTGCTGCCATGGGTTTCCAGGCGTCTGAACATGATAGATGAAAAGGCGGATGTGCGCCGTACTTTTACGGATTATCAGGAAGAGGGCAGCATCAGTTTTGTGAAATTCCATCTGGATAAAAGCCACCCCTTTATAGGAAAGACGTTAAAGGAGATCGTTCTTCCTCCGGAACTCTTAGTAGTTTTGATTATCCGCGGGAAAGAACTTCTGGTTCCAAACGGAGGTACTATATTGGAGCAGGGGGATCTTCTGATCGCCGCGGCGGAGGAATTTGAAGACCGGAGAAATATGACCCTTCAGGAAGTAACGGTGGATAAAAATTATAAATGGAACGGAAAATATCTTCACGAAATTACAATTCCTGGGGGGACGCTGATCGTTATGATCCGAAGGGGCACTTTTACCATTATCCCGGCAGGAGATACAAAGGTCTGCGAGGGAGATGTGCTTGTGCTGGCAAAGTTTTGAGGCAGGATATCCTGCCTTTTTGCGTGTTTAGAAATTCTTTCATTTTCATTTAGAAAGAATTGGAAGTTATCAGAGGTAAATATTCGGGAGGCTTTGGTATGATATGAGACAGGAACGGCAGTGAAAAGGACAGGGCTGCCGACAGAGCGGGTGAGGAGGAGTTATGGAACAAAGAGACGAAGAAATGGGGAGACGGGAAGAAAACAGGGGGCCGGAGCGGGCATCTGAAAGTGAGGAAATTGACCGCACACTGGAACAGATAATGGACAATCAGAAACAGGAGAAAAAGAAACGGCCCGGAAAGAAAAAATGGATCCTGGCAGCGGGGATTCTCGGTTTGGGGATTTTAGGTATAAAAATGGTTACCACGGGAGGCAGCCAGACTCCCGTGGTAGCTGTGATTCCTCTGGAAAAGCAGGATATACAGGAAAAGCTTTCCATCAGCGGGCCTGTATCCGGTACGGACAGCGTGGATGTTGTGTCGAATATCCATGCAGAGATTCTTCAGATGAACGTAAAGGAAGGGGATAAGGTTATAAAGGGGCAGGCTCTGGCCGTGCTTGACCGCACAGAGCTGGAACGGGAGGTAAATATTGCCCGCAATGCCTATGAGCAGGCAGTGGCCAATAAGGAAGCCCAGGATAAGGAAGCGGCGCTTGGATATGAGAAGGCGGTGCAGGATTTTCAAAAAGCAAGTACGGATCATGACAGAAACAGCCAGCTGTTTGCAGCCGGAGACATTTCACAGGCAGATATGGAGCAGAGCGCAAATGCCTTAAATGACGCCAGACGGGCGATGGAGAAGTATACGGTGGAAAACGGCCGGGGCGTTTCGGATCGTTCCTACGGCCTTCAGGTGGAAAATGCGGCTTATGAGCTGGAAAAGAAACAGGAGGAGCTGGAAAAGACAGAAATTAAAAGTGAGATTGACGGTACAGTAGTTCGGGTCAATTCCAAGGTAGGCCAGTTTGCCGACAAGGTAGAGGATGATAAGCCCATATTCAGCATTGAAAATCTGGATCAGCTGGAGCTGGAGGTTAAGATCAGTGAGTTTTCCATCGGAAAGGTAAAGGAAGGCCAGAAGGCGCTGATTGGAGCGGATATATTAAACGGCAAAAAAGAGGAGGGAGAGGTGATAAAAATCTCTCCTACCGGTGAAGAAAAGGGAGGCGGTTCCACAGAACGGGTCATTCCCACGATTATCCGCGTCAATACGCCGGATACAAAGCTGATGGCAGGGATTACGGCCCGTGCAGAGCTGCTTGTCAGGGAATCAAAGGACGCTTTTGCAGTTCCTGTATCAGCGGTATTTGACAGCGGAGAAGCTTCCTATATAGAGATTGTTGAGAATGGAAAGATTTGCTGGATTCCCGTAACCATTGGAGCGGACGGGGAAACAAAGGTGGAGGTGCTCCCGGCAGATGGAACGGTTTTGCAGGAAGGAATGGCTGTGGTAACATCTCCGGATCCCGGCTTGACGGAGGGGATGGAGGTTATGGTTTCCGGGAGTCAGGAGGGCAGATAAGAATGAAATATGAGGAAAGAGAATCTGCACAAAGGCCCCTTATCCAACTGGAAAATCTTGTAAAAGTATACGATACGGGAGCACTTAAGGTTCTGGGATTAAAAAAGATCAACCTGACGATTCACCGGGGAGAATTTGTGGCTGTCATGGGACATTCCGGTTCAGGAAAGTCCACGCTGATGAATATTTTAGGCTGCCTGGACCGCCCGACACTGGGTCACTATTACCTCGACGGGATCGACACGGCGGCCCTGTCCCCGGACGAACTCTCCGCGGTGCGGAATAAAAAGATCGGCTTCGTGTTCCAATCCTTCAACCTGATCTCCAGGACATCGGCGTTAAAAAATGTGGAGCTCCCGATGACCTACGCGAGGATCCCGAAAAGGAAAAGGACGGAGCGGGCCATGGAACTGTTGGAGTGCGTGGGGCTGGAAAAACGCGCCGGACACATGCCCAATGAGATGTCCGGCGGACAGAGACAGCGCGTTGCCATTGCGAGAGCCCTGGCGAACGAGCCGCCGCTGATCCTGGCAGATGAGCCCACAGGCAATCTGGATACGGCTTCCTCCATCGAGATTATGGAGCTTTTTACAAAGCTTTATCAGGAGGGAGCTACGGTGGTTTTGGTTACTCACGAGGAGGATATTGCTGCCTTTGCCAGACGGATCATCTGTTTTGGAGACGGGAAAATCTTAAGCGACCGGATCAATCATCCGGTGTGGGAGAAAGGAGACGTCCATGTTAGCGGAAAACATGATGATGGCTTTTAATGCGATCCGGGCCAATAAGCTCCGTTCGGTTCTTACCATGCTGGGGATCATTATCGGCATCGGATCTGTGATTGCCATTGTTTCCATTGGAGATACCATGCGGGGAATGTTTGCTGAGCTCTATAAGGATGTGGGTATTACTCAGGCTTATGTGGGGATCGGATACTGGGTAGAGGATGTAAGGGACAGCGATTATTTTAATCTGGATGAAATGGAGCGGGCAAAGGAGGCATTTTCGGATGAAATTGCCTATATTGACAGCAATGCCTATACGACGGCAGATGCGGAATATAAGCGCACCTCCATCAGCTTTGATTTTCAGGGGATTGATTCCAATTATAAAGAGGTACAGCCGGTGAATATGGTTTACGGACGGTATCTCAATGAGGGGGATGTGCTTGGAAGAAGGAAAAATGTGGTTATGGATACGGACAGCGCCAAGCTTTTGTTTGGTACGGAAAATGCAGTGGGAAAGACCTTCAGGACCACCATTTACGGCAATACGGATGAATACACCGTGGTAGGGATCTACCGGAAGGAAGTGAATGCATTTCAGGCTCTGATGATGGGAGGAACGAAAGATACAGGCTCTGCCTTTCTTCCCTATACCCTTCTTACCTGGCCCAATGACCGGTTTTATATGCTCCATGTATTTGCAGAGGAGGATGTGGATCTGAACCGCTTTTTTGAAGAATTTAAGACTTATACCGCAGGGCTTCACGGCAGGGAGCCGGAGGATATGTATATCCAGACAGCCATGGATGAGATGAACAGCGTGGATTCTGTTATGGGAGGGCTGTCTGCAGCAGTAGGCGGGATTGCGGCTATTTCACTGCTGGTAGGCGGCATCGGCATTATGAATATCATGCTGGTGTCGGTGACGGAGCGCACCCGTGAGATCGGCATCCGAAAGGCCCTGGGAGCAAGGACAAGGGATGTGCTGATCCAGTTTCTGACCGAATCGGCCATCCTGTCTGCCTGCGGAGGAATTGCCGGAGTGATCTTGGGAACGGGCGTTGTGGCGTTGGGAGGAGCGGTTCTGGGCTTAAAAACAGTGATAAAGCCTTCCGTGATCCTTATTGCGGTTACATTTTCAGCGGTTGTTGGAATTTTCTTTGGATTGTATCCGGCCTTAAAGGCTGCAAAGGCAGATCCGATTGACGCTCTCAGGTATGAATAACAGAAGGGAGAGAACAAGATGAAAACACAGGGGATATGCTGCGGCCGGAGGGGCTGCATGAAGATCATCGGCCTGACATTTCTCTTTGGCTTTGCTGCGGCTCAGACTGTTTTAGCCAGCCCTGAATTTGCCTACCCGCCGGAAAAATGGGCGTCCCTGCGGGATGATGTGCTGGAATATGAGGAACTGGCAGATCTGATCCACGAATACAATGCAGAGGTGATCAACAGCCGTCTGGAATATGATGATTACCGGGGAAAATCCAATGACGATTTCCGCAATACGTATTCTGAAATGGCGGATCGTTTAGAGGACTCCAGTGACCGGATGATGGACGGGATAAATGAAGATGAGCCCGGATATGGAGCCGCAGAGGCATCGGCCATGAGTATACGGCTTCAGGCAGAGCAGGCCAGAGATCAGGCAGATATGGAAAATGAAGACGGCAGGGTAAAAAAACTGGAGTACGACAGGCAGGAGGCTCTTTTAATCCAGAAGGCCCAGGGGCTGATGATTGAATACTGGAAAAAAGAAAAGGAGCGTCCGGTTCTTGAGGGAACCCTGCAGCAGGCGGAAGCAGAAGTTCAGGCAGCCAGACGGAAGGCAGCCCTTGGAATGCTTTCACAGCCGGAGCTTTTAGAGGCAGAGGCAGCCGTCTGTACGGCTCAGGCAGCAGAAGCCTCAGGGAAGACTAAGCAGGAGGAGCTGCGCCGCCAGTTGATTGTTATGACCGGATGGCAATATGATGATCTGCCTCGTCTGGGAGAAATTCCCATTCCTGAGGAGGCATTGCTTGAAGAAGACCCTGAGTCAGATCGAACACAGGCATTAATTACGAATTTCAGTCTGGCAGCAGACCGCCGCAGACTGGAAAATACAGATCCCGGCACAGCAAAGGATGTGCTTAATCAGAAGGTGGAAGCCGGGCAGCAGAAAATAGAAGCAGATATAGAGGCGAAATATAACAGCCTGATGCAGGCTCAGGCGGATTACGGTCAGGCAAAAGAAGAATACTGTCTGGCAGAGGAGAAGCTAGAGGCTGATGAACGCAGATATCAGCTGGGGTTGTTGTCTGCCAATGACCGGATGGCGGCTCAGGCAGAGCTGTCATCTAAAAAGGCAGCCTGGGAGGTAAGCGGCCTGTCTTTTCGGCAGGCATACGAGGACTACCATTGGGCAGTCGAAGGGCTGGCAGCGTATGAGGGTTGAGGAAAGCAGGGGATTGGGATGAAAAAAGAAGCGGGAAGGCGGACGGTTATCAGGGTGATGGCTGTGCTTTTTGGGGGAATAATGGCCGGTACAGTGGCAGCTTCCGGTGTGAGCAGAGGGGAAGAAACGGAAATGGTGCTTTGCTATGAGGATCTGGAGAATCTGGTAAAGGAGTCCTGTCCGCAGGTGGAAATGGAGCGAAGGCAGTTTGAAGAGCGTCTGGGCCGTCTGGAAGATGCAAGGGAAGAACTCTTAGAGAGCCGGAGGGCTTTGAGAGAAGAGGCCTCTGACCGGGAAAAGGACGGGGATGCGGCAGGGGCAGAGCATTACAGATGGCAGGCAGAGGCCCTTTTGGATGGCGCAGACAGCCTGAAAGAACAGATCCGTCAGGCTGGAAATGCCGCAGGACGGATGGAGCTGCGCAGGATGGAGGATACCATACTCTGGACGGCTCAGAACCTGATGGGAACGTATCACAGTCTGGAAGCGGAGCAGGCCGCGGCCAGCGCCAGGGCAGAGGCACAAAAGCATTTATCTGAGAAAGTTAAAGATCAGGAAATGCTGGGAAGCAGCACCTCTTACCATTCACAGGAGGCTTATCAGAAATGGCAGTCCGCCCTAAATGAATATGAACGGCTTAAAAAGGAGCAGGAGCGGGTCCGTCAGGAGCTTTTGCTGCTCACAGGCTTTTCACCGGACAGCCCGGTTGTTTTAGAAAAAATGCCCCTGCCCGATATATCAAGAGCTGCTCTTGTGAATCCGCAGGAGGACAGGCAGCAGGCTTTGGGAAATAATTATGAGCTTCGCAGCGGACGCATGGGAAATGCAGGAAGCAACCAGGAACTTCACAAAAAACAGAGACAGACAGAGCTGGATGAAAACCAAATGTTCGCTTCCCTTGAGACTCTGGGGGATCAGATCCGTTCCTGTCAGGCAGAATGGGAGGCAGCCTGTGCGAAGGAACAGGCGCAAAGGGCAGTGTGGCAGTCTGCGGTCAGAAAAAGGGAACTGGGGACAATGGCTGAGGGAGAATATCTGGAGATTTACAGCCAGTATATGGAAGAAAAAGGAAATCAGGCACAGGCATCCATTCGTTTCCTTCTCGCAATGGAGGAATATGACTGGGCGAAAAAGGGATTGATGGATTAGGACAATCAGGAAAATCGGTTGCAAAATTTCTGTAAAAACAGGACAGGAGAGTTGACTTGTCCTGTTTCTTATGCTATTCTGTAAGAACCGATACGGAATTCTCTGTATCATTTATCTAAATTTCATTTTATTGGCTGTTTCAGCCGCATTTCAGAACAAAAACAGAAAAATTGAATCAGAACAGAGCCTGGAAAGACGAGGCGTATTTTGCGCACCCGTAATTGCGGATCGTATATCCGGGGACTGTATGAAAAGGGGGAATGTCCATATATGGCCTGGTAGGATTATTTTATAAAACAAATGTAACTGTTTAGGAGAAACCAAGGGGGACATAACAAGTGAATAAAAGACATTGGAGGCGTTTTTGCGCCCTTTTTCTGGCAGCCGCTATTCTCATTACGGGGATTCCCTTCCAGTCGGCGGCAAAGGAGAACACGGTGGAAATGATCATCCGGGGAGATGCATTTCAGAACCGTCCCATCAATATTTTCGGACACAGCCACCGTTCGATTACATGTTACTATGTAAATCCGGTGGAAGGCCATGTGCCGGCCTTCTGCCTTCAGCCCGGAAAAAAGCTGCCCAATCATACGGTGTCATCCTATACCCGGTATGACGCAGAGCCGGGAGCATCTGTACCTGTCATCGGAAGCTTTGACCGGTATCTTCCTATGACATTAGCTTATGAGTGGATGGTGTCCGGGAATTATTATGATAAGACCCGATATGCTATGGTGCAGACCTATCTCTGGGGGTGCCTTGCAGGCTATGAGGAGGCCTGGGATGTGCAGGAGGAGATGATGCACAAATTAGAGGGCGTGATCCGGGATGGAAAGGTGCTCCCATTTTTCCATGAGATGCGGGAATATGTGGAAAATGGTCTGGAGGAATACGATAATCAGGGAAATACGGACTTGCCGGAGTGGAACGGACGCCAGCAGAGAATGGAGCTCAAGGATGGGAGATATGAGCTTACTCTGGATATCAGCAGCTGCCCCCAGCTTAAGAATGCAGTGTGGCAGTTTCCGGACGGGAACTGGATCTATGAAATAGGAGCAGACGGAACTTCTGTTACCTTTATCTATCAGGGAGAAACACCTTCCGGACGGATTTCTTCCGGGCCTTTAAGCGGAATTAAAACAAAGTATTACGCTTACATTTTCCAGCCGGAGGAGAAATACCAGATGCAGATGGGATGGCTGGATATGGCGGATACGGATGCAGAGGTCTGGTTTGAAGCAGGCCCGTCTTTGGACTCTCAGGAAGGTCCGGGACTGGAACTTTACAGGCATAAAGAGGTATTTGAGTCCAATTATAAGGTGCAGGTGGAAAAATACTGCGCAGAAACAGGAAAGCCCTTAGAGGAGGCTGAGTTTAACGTATGGGAAACCTTTGATTTCGGTCAGGTCAATGAACACGGCTATGAGGAGGGAAATCCGGACGGAAGCACAGGAGAGGTTTATGTAAACTGCATGTCTCCAAAACCGGAGGAACGTATTCTCTGTGATGTGATTTCCACAGATGAAAACGGAACGGCTTCCCACAGCGATATCCGCAGTTATCATTACAGCAAAACCTACTGTATGGGCCATCCTGCGCCGGAATGGGTTGAATGCGACCATGAGGGAGAGGGGGAAGGAGACGAGGCAGAGGAATGCAGCTGTGAGGAGGAAAATGAAAGACTGCGCAGCCAGTGGCTGGCAGAACAGGAGCTTTGCAGCAGAACCTGTGACTTTCATGTGGGAAATGAGGACGAAGATAACCATAGCCAGAGCACAAAAGCCATGGAAGCAATGCTGGAGGACAGGGATGAGACGTATGAAAATTTTATCCGTCTGGAGTATGGGTACACCGCAGAGGAGAAAAAGGCCAGAAACGGGTATACCATTCACGGAACGCACCGCGATGACCCCATGATTGAAACCGTAGTTCTTATGTCTGCCCAGGCAGAAGGCAATGTACGGCAGGGTGAGATGGAGGTTTCCGGTGAAATGGGGCTTCCAGCTTTAAAAACGTATGGAGAGAGCTTAGAAGCGCTGGGAGAGGAGCGGGGATACCGCTGTCTGCTCCCGGAAGGGGAGAAAATGGATCTGGAAGAGCTTCGGAGCATCCTTGAAATCCGGGAACAGGAACGTACAGAACCGGCAAAGAAGGAAAGTGCCGGGGAAACGACTGGTGTTCAGGAGACCCAGAGTGCGTCAGGTCAGGAGCAGGCCGGCGCACAGGAACCGGATAAGGAGGGACTGGAAAGTCGGCCAGACAGTCAGCAGACTGGTGGAGAAGCCGGGAATAAGGAAGAGGCGGGAGGACAGTCAGGATGGAATGAGACGGAAGGAGAAGGGGTCGAAAATCCGTCGGAAGATGAGAAAATGGAAGGAACAGAGGCCGGAAATCCGTCAGATAAGCAGGAAACCGGCGGAGAAGTAAACGGAAATTCGCCGGAAGGGCAGGAAAGTAGTGGAGAAAGTTCGGGAAATCCGTCAGACAAGCAGGACAATGTCGGAGAAGAAGCTGGAAATCAATCGGGCGGTCAGGAAGTCGGTGGAGAAGTCTCAGAAAATCCGCCAGACAGTCAGAAAACTGGCGGACAAGAAGCCGGGAACCAGCCGGGCAGCCAGGAATCCGGCAGCGTAGCAGAGAAAAGGGATCCGGATATTGCCGAAATTGCCATAAGTCCTCATTTGCGCAGCCGTCTTTTAAGTCCATTTTCCTCTGCTCCGATACACTTTTTGGCTACATCCAATGATGCACAACGGGAGGAAGAGCTGCCAGAGAAGGGGGAACAGGAGGAAGGACTGCTGCCGGAGGAGGAAGATATGCCGGTTACGGAGCAGTTTGAATACATAAAACATCCCGTTGCCCCCTTCCCTCTATCCGAACCGGAATATACCTCTGCTCCCAGAGAAAAAATCAGAGAGGATCAGAAGAAACACCCATTCAGCTTAAAAGCACTTTTTTCATTTCTGTCAGAGGATGAGGAAGAGGGGGACAGTCTTTATGCTGTACTTCCGGATTTCATAGATGATGATCTGGAGCCAATGGATCCTTCCGATTATGGGGATCCTCTTCGCTGTCTTTATCGTTTCAAAATCTGGGATCACCGGACAGAGGGACGGATTCATATCAATAAGCGGGATTTGGAGCTTTATAAAGGAAATCCCGAAGGAAGTTATGGAAAAACTCAGGGAAATGCCACGTTAGAGGGAGCGGTATACGGTCTTTTTGCTGCTCAGGACATTATTCATCCGGATGGGAAAAGCGGTGTCGTATATGGCAGGGATCAGCTGACAGCCATCGCTGCCACAGACAAGGAGGGGAACGCCTCATTTTTAGCATACACTGAATGTCCGGGTACGTTGTGGAATGGCAGCGGTACAGAGGTTTCTGCATTTACGGGGCCTGAAAATCTGTATCAGGGCAGTCAGATTACCTCATCCGATCATGGCTTTGGAACGAAAATCTATCCGGATTATAAGTCAGAAAACGGCTCGGTCTGGATTGGACGTCCCCTTCTCATGGGCAGCTATTACGTTATGGAATTGAGCCGGTCGGAGGGATATGAGCTTTCTGTGCAGGGCCTTAATAAGGCAGAGACAAACCGGGAGGCAGATGAGAGCGTTACAGTGATTTCTTCCGGTTCAGCCTGGGTGAAAAATGGCCTTTCTGATCACAACAGTATGGAAGCGGACGGCTCCTGGAATGACTTTACCATCGAATCGTATGATGCAGAAAATGGCTATGATATTACAATTACAGGCTATCCGGAGCATACGCGGTTTTACCGTTTGAGTTCGGAGGAACGCAGGGAAAATGTAAAGCAGATTGTAAATACAGTACCGCAGCAAAAGGTGGATGAACATGGAACGCCTGTTTATAAAAAGGCTGCAGGCGGTGAACTGAAAACAGACGAGCATGGAAATCCTATATTAAAAGAAGATAGTTCAGAAGAGGAAAAGCTTCCTTTAAAAGAGACGCTTCCCTACCGTTTCCGCACAGCTCCCTATCCTTTTGGCACAGCAGAGCCGGAGGATCTCTCCTTATGGGATCAGCCTGTGGAAGAGGATTATTTAAAGGAGCAGGCAGAGGCCATGCTGGCTCAGCTTGGTTATCATCTGACAGCGGAAGAAATGGGTGCTCCCTGGGTCAATATCCCGTTGAAAAAAGAAAATTCTTTTCTGGATAATTCCACAGCGGCCAGTCAGATACTGGACTGGTATACAGAGCATGGGTTTTATGACTGCGCCGGAGTGGGAGCGGTCTATGAAAAAGAGGGAGAGTGGTTTGCCCGTCTGCATTACGATCATTCGGGAAACATTCCTCCTATGAGCGGTATTTATGACCGGGCAGATCAACGGATGTATGTAAAAAAGGAAGCGGAGCAGGGAATTTACTGGTTGGAATACGAAAAGGGAACCTACAGCCTCAAAAGCCGTACAGTGACGCTGAAAGAAAAGAGAGAGCTTGAAGGCGAGGTACTTTTAGAGGAAAACACCCTGGATCATGCTGCAGTCTGCTGTCAGCCGGTTTATGAGCGTTATAAGGAGGGGGAAATCCTGCTTGACGTTCAGGGAAATCCGATTCCTGAGATGGAGCAGGTGCCTGTTTATGAAGAAAAAGAGGTCGTATACCAGATTCTGGCAAAGGAGCCTGTGGAGGCCGTGTGGGATGCATCCGCAGGCAGCTATACGATCCATTTTATTCCGAAATCGGTCAAAGGACAGAACGTACAGGATGTATTTCGGGCGGTTACGGATAAAAAGACCATCGAGCTTCACGGAACAGCAATCCCGTATAATCAGTATCTGATCCATGAAATGGGAGCGGCTGTGGATGTGGCTTCTTCTATCATAAAACAGGATCCGGGAAGCTATATAAAGCCGGTGCTGCTGTCTTATCCGGGCCAGAATCAGCCGGTACAGGATGGGGAGACGCAAAAAGAACCGGTTCAGGTGTTGGAACGGGCGATTAAACAGTCTGTGAGGGTTTCCAAAGACATTTCACAGGAATCCTATGAAAATGTAAACACATACGGTTCGGTCCACAATGATCCCATGACAGCGCTTTTGGGACTTTTCGGTGGTTCCGGAAGAGGAACAAAGCTTTTGGATCAGTTTAAATTCCGGTTATATTTAAAGAGCGATCTTGTAAATCTCTATGCAGATGAGGCAGGAAATCTTTTGTCAGAGGATATCAGCAGCAAAGATTTTACAGAGGCAGTTCAGGCTCATTTTCTGCCGCCAAAGGATGGCGGCGGGCAGAAGCTTTTAGAGAAAAAAGCAGACGGAAGCTGGAATTATAAAAAGTTTTTTGATGCACTGTATACAGCAGACCAAAGGCCGGGAACTGAGGCAGAAGAACAGAAGCTGACAGAATTTGCATTGTCTTATGTGGATGTAAAAGCATATAAGGAGGAGATTTTAAAGCAGCAGCCAGATCTGAACGAAGACAGGGCCTACAGGCAGGCTCTTGCACAGGCCAAAGAGGAGGCCAAAGCTTATACAGAGCGGTTTAAGGGACTGGATGAGAAGCTTTCGATTGCCTGGGATCGGGATCCGTCAGGGGGTGCAGACCGGGATAAAAAGACCCTTCAGTGCAGCACACGGAATGGGAAAGATGATTATTTTGATACCTCTATCATGCTGCCTTACGGGGAATATGTGATGGTTGAGCAGCAGCCTTCTGCCTTTGAAGGGGAGCTGGCAAACCGTCATTATCGGATTGAGGAACCAAAAGAAATTACGCTTCCTTTTGTGCCTGAAATCGTGGAAAATGAGCAGACCGGGGAAGAAAATGTTCTGGATGAAACAGGAAGTTCCTATTTCCGTTATAACAGTACAGATTCTGCCGAGGAACTGGTCCGTAAGTATAAGATCCGTTTTAACGGAGAAAGCCATGTGATCCGGGCGAACGGTCAGGATGGGGAATTTGAGGTATATAAATACGGTCTGGATCTAAACAGCCGTCCCGGTCACAGCCTTACTTCCTCACAACCTTATGAAGAAGAATATATGGATGGAGCCAATCCGGCGGTAAAGGCTTATTACAGTGGCTATACCAGTGAAAGTGAGAATAAGGGAATCATGGATGGGGTTGTCTATGATGGAAATGAAACGGAAAACGGACAGGTGCAGATCCGGGATCAGGTTCCTGTAATGGAAGGGGAAGGCACTGCAATTCACGGTAAATTTGCTCCCATGCTTGTACCCTGGACGGTTCTTGCCCCTGCCACAGACCGGGTCAATCCGGATACGGGAAGCATTGAAACGCTTTATCCGTCAGGAAGCGGAGCCAATTTTAACTATGTTTCCTTTGCTCAGGAGGATGTTGAAAATACCTATTTCAGCTCCAGGCTGCGGATCGAAAAGATGGATGCAGAAACGGGAGAAACTATTTTCCATGACGGGGCTCTTTTTCGTATCTATGCTGCCAAGCGGGATGTAAAAAAGACAGGAACCGGCACGGCAGGAGGAAGCGGACAGGTCCTCTTCGGTTCGGCTGTGGATGCAGAGGGAAAGCCGGTGAAAGATGAAAACGGGAAGCAGATTCTTTACCCAAGAGTGGGAGCAGACAATAGTTCTGAAAGTGATGTTCCCATCCGGCTGGATGAGGATGGGATTCCCCTTTATGATGAAAGCCAGAGGATCAGCCAGCTAGATGAAAATGGGATAAAAAAGGGAATTTTCAGATCCTATTCTACCTTAAAGGAGCTGGTGATTGACGGACGACTGTGTGAGGTACCTGTGGGCTATATCGAAACGGCGCGTCCTCTGGGAGCGGGAGCCTATGTGCTGGTAGAGGTTCAGGCCCCGAAGGGATATACAAAGAGCCGGCCCGTAGCCTTTGAGATTTACGGAGACCAGGTCGTTTACTATGAGGAAAACACCTTAAAGGAAGGGAATGGCTGGGAGAGAAAAACGGCCAGACAGTATGAATATGCCATTCCTGTAACCGGGGAGGAAAACCGCAGAGGCACTGAGAAGGTAAGTGAGGTACCTGTACAGGATTACCCATCAGAGCTTTGGATTTACAAGACGGAGGACGGCGATTCTCTGGTTGGAAATGGGAACGGCCTAAAAAAGACAGATGCTCAGGGAAAAGAAGAAGCAAGCGGAGGCTTTACAGGAAATCAGGAGGAAATTTATGTAAATGACAGGGGCGATCTGCTCCTCTATAAAGTAAGCGGGCGAAAGGAAAAGCTGGAGGCCAGAGGGGATGTTAGGGAAATTACCTTTGATCAGGAAAAGCAAATATGGACCGGCTATGTAACAAAGGCCTTTGACTCATATTCCGAACACATAATAGAGGGAACCGAGCAGGAATTAAAGGCTATGGACCGGGTGAAGCTTCTGTATGAGCTGGATGGTACATTTACGGGAAAAGGCATCCGTTTTGACTGGCCGGTTTCCGGGGCAGAGCTGGTGCTTTATGAAGGAAGCTGTCTGGAGCCAAAGAAAAACGGCGGGTATGAGGGTGTTACAGTCCTGAGCCGTGAGGGAAGGACAGAAAAAATAGTAAATACGCATACAGGTACCCACAGGGAGCTGTTAAAAAGCGGTACAGATCTGGGGCCGGGCAAGCTGGATCTCTGGGAGGATCAAAAGCAGCCCAATGAACCCATAGAGCTGTATTTTTACGATTTAGAGAAGGAGAAGAGCCAGGGACGGCTGCGGGAGGATATCCACACAGGAGAACTGCAGGTACTGGATGAGAGAGGAAATGTTATATGCTTTGCAGATAAAGCCTCCGGTATGGCCTATGTCAGGGATGATTATGGAAGGATCATTGCATATCGGGCAGATGAAAAGGGAGAAAAAATCCCGGTGCGTTCGATCTGCGTGGGAGAAAACGGAGGAGCGCCTTCTATTTATAAGGACAAGCAGAGCGCAGATGATGAAAACGGACTTCCGGTATATTATAAAAACGGAGAGCCGGTATGGAAAGAAGAACGCTGGGTTACAGGAGAAAGCACAGGCCCGGATGGAAAGGAAGAAGGGATGGATGAAGCTCATGTGATCGCCCGCCTTCCCTTTGGAGCGTACATTTTACAGGAGGAAGGCGTTCCGTTTGAGCAGGGATATGTCCAGGCTCCGTATCAGGGATTGATCCTTGAGGATAGGAAAGGACCTCAGAAATATTTCCATCAGGATGAATTTACAAAAGCTGCCTTTGCAAAAATTGATATCCGCACACAAAAGGAGATCAAAGGGGCAGAGATGACCCTTTACAGAGCTCTTTTGGATAAAAATGGGAGACCGGAAACAGAAGAAACCGGTATTTACAAAAAGGGGGAGCCCTGGGCCGCCTGGATCAGCGGATATGCGTATGATGATAAAGGCGTGATGAAAAAGAATTCACAGGGAAATCCCATCCTTACGGATGAACCTCACTGGATCGACCACATTCCCGTTGGATTTTATGTGCTGGAGGAAACGCTTTGTCCTTATGACCAGGGCTATGTACAGTCGGAGTCTGTCAATGTGGAAATACAGGAAACAGGCCATGTTCAGAGCTTTGAAATGGAGGACGATTTTACAGCCATTGAGGTTTGGAAACTGGATGGAAAGCGGGACGAGGTGCTCTGCGGTGATACAGAAACAGGACTTACCCTTTACAGAGCCCTTCTGGATGCAGAGGGAAGGCCGGTGATGGAAGAGGGCCATCCGGCCATTCGGGAGGATCTGGCTGTATTTACCTTCCGGGCAGCTACATGGGAGGATGGACAGAAAGTGGCAGCTACCGGACGGGTGGAAACGGATGCAGCAGGACTTCACCCTATTATGAAATATGATTATCAGTATAATGATATCCCTGGAACCTTTCAGGGAAGGTATTATTATACAGAGAATGCATCGATCCGGATGGAATATCTGCCGGTGGGAAGCTATGTACTGGCGGAGACTCAGACGCCGGAAGGGTATGCCACAGCAGATCCAATCCTGATTGAGATTCCCGATAAGGGTCATATGGTATCCGTAGGACAGTGGTCTATGAAGGATGAGCCATTAAAGCTTTCTGTGTCCAAACGTGTGATTTCCGGCGGGAAAGAGGTGGCCGGAGCGGAGCTTTCCATTTATCCGGTATCAGAAGATGGAAGGATATCCAGTGAAGCGCTGATCCTCCATATCCCGGAAAAGGATGGGAGCTGCCGTGAGGAAGAAGCAAGGTGGATTTCAGGAAATGATGGAAAATATACACAGAAAGAGGCAGAGGCGGGAACCATCCCGGAGGGTTTTGAAGAAGGGGATTTAAAGCCGCATTTGATTGAGTATATTCCGGACGGGGATTATATTCTCAGAGAAGAAATGACGCCCTATGGTTTTTTACAGTCCGTAGATCTGCCGTTTTCTGTTATAGATTCCAGAGTAATTCAGAAACTGGAAATGAAGGATGAAATCCCCGATGGGGTGCTGCAGGTTATCAAGCATGATGGGGACGATCATGAACTTTTACTGGAAGGAGCAGAATTTGAGCTCTTTAACAAAACGCTGGGAATTTCCTGTCAGAAGGCAGTCACCGATTTCAGAGGAAGGGCTGTGTTTGAAAAGCAGCCTGCCGGGTATCTGGCCTCTAACGGAAGCTTTGCCCCCTATACCTATGTGTGCAGAGAAATAAAGGCAGCTCCCGGCCATATGCTTTCAGCTCCGGACTTTGAATTTCAGTTTGAATATAAGGATGAAAGGACGAAGATCCTGAACGTGCAGCATGATCCGGAAAACGACAGTAATCGGGTGAAGGTGGAAAAACAACTGGGAGATACGGGAGAACAGTTAAAAGGCGCCCTGCTTCGGTTAGAGAGAAAGATATCTGCGGAGGACGGAGGCCATACGGGGAAAATCCGCTGGGAAACAGCGGCAGAGTGGATCAGCGGAGATCAGCCTCATTTAGAAAAGGGGCTTAAAGAAGGAGAATACCGCCTTACAGAGCAGAAAGCGCCGGAGGGCTGCAATGTTTTGGCAGAGCCTGTTTATTTTACCATTGCGGACGGTATGAAAGAGGCTTTGCAGCTGGTGATGAAAAATTATACAGTCATTGTACAGATTGCCAAGACGGATCGTAGTTCCGGAGCTTTTCTGGCAGGAGCCAGGCTGCAGCTGATCCAAACGGATACAGGGGAAGTGATAGAGGAGTGGACCTCTGAAGAGCACACCCCAAAGACCTTTGTGGGGCTTAAGCCGGGAAGCTACCGGATCCATGAGCTGTATGCGCCTGAGAGCTATGAAAGGGCAGAGGATATGGAAATTGAAATAGAGGATCAATCCGCTGAAATTCAGACATTTTCCTTTGCGAATACGAGAATCACTTCTTCCGGCGGCGGAGGCAGCCACAGGCCTCAAAAGGAGTACATTTCCTTTAAAAAGACAGATGTTAATCATTTGCCTGTACCAGGAGCGAAATTTACGTTTTATGACCAGTGGGGAAATGAGATGGATCGGGCAGTAAGTGACGAAAAGGGATATTTTTCCATCCCGAAGCCTTCTGATGGAACCTATACCTTCCGGGAAACAAAAGCGCCTCAGGGCTATGGACTGGATCCGGTACTTCACAGCTTTACAGTCAGCCAGGGGGAGATATACCGGGGGGATTATGAGATAACAGACAGGGAAATGAAGGTAATTATAAGAAAACTGGACGGAGATACAAAGGAAGCTCTGGATGGAGCCGCTCTGCAAATCCGAAGCGTGGAAGGGCAGACGGGCGCAGAGCATATCGTACAGGAGGGAATTTCAGGAGAAAATCCAGAAGGAAAGGGTACATTTGTGTTCCATGCGCCCCATCCCGGCACGTACCGTATTTATGAAACAATGGCGCCTGACGGCTATGAGAGAACGGAAAGCTATTGTGAATTTACCATAAAAGAGGACGGAGGTACAGAGGGAAGTCTTACGGTTTATAATTTTAAGAGAAAGAAGACCCTGGGACAGATACGGGCGGTGTATCAGCCGAAAAAACGGTTTGGCAATTTTACGTATGGTTCAGGCAGCGGCTCAGGGAGCATACGCACCGGAGATACCATGGCGTACCGGGAATGGATGGTTCTGTCACTGCTGTTTTTTGCAGGAATGTTCCTTACTCTGCCTGAGCGTGAAGGAAAGAGAAAGGGACGCTTTGGAACAATGAAAATGCTGGCAGTGATTGGCGTTTTGACGGGGGCCTGTCTGCTGTTTTCTGTTTCCGCCCATGCGGAGACGGTCTGTGAGGGAAATACGGAGAATATTTCCCAGACGATTCTGTATGAAGCGGTAGAGAAAAGGGAGATTCTTCCGGAAACGGCCCGTATATCAGTGAAAAATCCTCAGACAGGTAAAACAGAAGAGAGAATTTTTCCGGAGATCCGCAGAGAATATGGCAATGAGCGCTGGCAGGAGGATTTTGAACTGGAGCTTTCTGTTTTAGGAGAAAATGTTCAGGGATATGTACTGGGAGAGGAAGTAATCTGGGATGGAGAGCCGGAGGGTTTTCTGTCCCGGGGCGGACAGCTCCTTAAGGCAGCCGGACTTTCAGAGGCAGATTATGAGATTCAGGGGATCCGGAGAGAAGATACGAGCTCAGGGGATGAAAACAGGAAGCTGACTGCTTATGGAAAGAGGAAGGTCTGGGACTGCCGGGTGGAGTACGGCGGTTTGGTACATGCCGGGCAAAATGGAGCGGCTGTTAAAAATCAGGGGCAGAATTTAGCAGAAAACAGTGTGATAACAGAAGGGATCAGAGCAGGAAAGTCCATTTTTTTGATGGATTTGCTGCTTTTGGGAGCGGTTGCCCTTTTTCTGGGGCTTTGTGCGCGGAGATTTTTTCTAAAAAAACAGCCGTGCAGGAGATATTTTGTTCCGATACTGTTTCTGGTTGTTTCCGTCGTATGTCTTTTTCATTTTCTTTCGGTATCAAAGCTTTATCATCAGGCCAGGAGGGATTATGAGATTCTCCGGAATAACGCATTTGCAGAGAAAGACGGGGATTTAAATATCGTTCTGGCAGATGGAAACGGCATTTCTCAGAAAGGGGAACAGAATGGGGGAGTGCCGGATGAAGAAATGCTGCGGATGATGAATCCAGAGTATTCCTTTTGGCTCCATATTCCGGAAACAGAGATGGATTATCCTGTAGTCAGGGGAAAAGACACTTCCTTTTATCTGAACCACAGCTTTGAGGGGAAGGACAGCGTATCGGGAGTAATTTTTACAGATCCGTTTACGGAACCGTTTGCGTCCGGCCACACGGTTCTCTATGGCCATAATATGAAAGACGGCTCCATGTTTGGAGGCCTTAAGGCCTATATGGATTCGGAGTTTTTTAGAAAATCGCCCTGTATTCGGATTTTCAGGCAGGGAAAATGGATTGTCTGCCCTATTTTTTCCTGCCATGTGGTTCAGGAAAATGATCATTCACCGTATCAGGCAGGGATGACAAAAACAGAGCGGGAAGCCTATTTTACTGCGATGTCCCAACAGTCTCTTTATGATACGGGGATTAAAAAATA
>ERZ650918.1376-NODE-1376-length-21296-cov-17.959936_pt1 | contig 21296 bp, 20 predicted proteins | sample MGYA00514758_ERZ650918 | MGnify/ENA metagenome assembly ERZ650918 | reverse complement strand
CCGTGCCGCAGCTGCCGGAGCGGTGCTTAAGCCGCAAGGCGGGAATTGTGCGGTGCTGCCCTAACACATAACCAAACGGCCCACCGGCACAAAGCAGTCACACGCTTTATGCCGGTGGGCTGACGATATCTCGCTTTCCTGCTTACTCGCTGGGATAATCTGCCTCGTCCGGCAGGGCGGCGCTGGTTTCGGCGGCCTGCTGTTCGGCTTCGGCGGCGGTTTGGGCCGCGGTAATCAGGCCGCTCACCTCGCCGGAGGGCTTTTCCAGCAGGTAGGCGCCAACCGGCTTTGCTTTATATACCAGCAGCACACAGTAGGTGTCTGCTGCGCCATCTGAGCGCGCCGGGCAGAGTACCGTCCATTTTTCCACCGTTTTTCCCTTATAGTCCGCCAGGGTCAGGCCGCTTTCCCCCACCACCTGGTTAAAGGCAGTAAAGCTGTCGTCCCACTTTTTGGGGATCTTCACTTTGTCCACCGCGGCGGTGCTCAAGTCCACCTCAAAACCGTAGCCGGTAAAGTAGGTGCCGATATCCTGGGTATTTTCAATTGTGGTTTGCACTGTAGCGCTGGCAGCCACGCTTTTGCCCGCCAAGCGCACCGCCGCCGTAACCGTGCCAGCCAGGCAGACAGCGCAAAGGGCAAGCGCCCCCGCCTGCCGCAGACCAGGTTTGGTAACTGTAAATAAAAACATAAATGCAGCCCCCTCAAAAACGTTGCAATGCTTTTACGCAACGATATGAGGGGGCTGCTGTATTTAGAACCGCGGTTCTTATTTGTACTTGACTTCCGGGTGGTACCACTGGAAGATGACGGCATCGTACTGTTTTTCCAGCGCGGCCTGGTCATGCTCCGGCAGGGCGGTCCACATAACCATCATGGCACCAAGGCGGGCGCACAGCCGCACGGCCCAGTTCTGTTTGTCCGGGCACCAGGCAATAAAGTCCGGCCGGGCCATAAAGTTGCCAAAGCAGTGGCTGATGACAAACGCATGGATGGGGTTCGCGCCTTCCTTACGGTAAGCACGGTAACTATCCACCAGCTGGCCACGCAGTACCTGCGGCGCAAATTTACGGATGCGCTTGACCACGCGGGGGTCAAAGCTTTCAATGCAATAGGGGCCGTTGTAGCCTTTCAGGCCGTCCAGCGTGGCGTGGCACAGGGCGTTCAGATATTCGCCGGTATATTCATGGCGGCTCTTGATCTCGATAATCAGCGGGGTTTTGCCGTCCACTGTCTGCAAAAACTCACTGAACAGCGGGGCGTGCTCGGCGCTGCCTTTCAGCGGCATCTGGCATATCTGGTCATAGGGGTAATCCCGCACCCAGCCTTTGGTGCCGGTCATGCGGGTCAGGGTATCATCATGGAACACCAGCAGCTTACGGTCGCTGCTGAACTGCACATCCATCTCCATGCCGTATCCGTTTTGCACGGCGGCGGCAAAGGCGGGCAGGCTGTTTTCCGGCGGGCGCTGATCCTTGCCAAAATAGCCGCGGTGGGCAAAATTGCGGCCCGCAAAGGGGGTGCGCAGCTCCTTGCGGCCAGCGGCGGGAGCCACCAAAAACAGCACCAGCGCGCACAGTGCCGCCACAACAATCAGCAAAATCAACCAGAACATGCGATCAACTTCCTTTTTTCATCCGGCGCACGTTGTAAAATATGTACCGGGCATTGCATCCATATTGTAGCGCATTGCCCGCGGGCTTGCAAGAGCTGGCGGAGCAAAATTGCGGTACAGTTTGCGTAATAGACCGTGGCGGATAAAAATTTGAAAAAAGCTTAAAAAGTTTTCACAAATTCTCCACGGTTCGCCGCTATTATGGTATAGTAATAGTAACTCAAGGGTGATTTGCGCCCAGATGAGGTGGATTAGAAATGGCAAGAGTATTGATCGTTGACGATGAACCGCGCATTCGGGATTTGATCCGCGAGCACCTGCAGTACGCGGGCTTTACCTGTGCCGAAGCCGGGGACGGCACACAGGCGCTGGCCGAGCTGGCAAACGGCGGCATTGACCTGGTGATCCTTGATATTATGATGCCGTTTATGGATGGCATGACCTGCCTGCGCGAGATGCGCACCCGCAAGATCATGACACCGGTGATCATGCTGACCGCCCGCAGCGAAGAATATGACAAACTGGCCGGGCTGGAGGGCGGCGCGGATGACTATGTGGTAAAGCCGTTCAGCCCGCGGGAGCTGGTTGCCCGCGTGAAGGCCGTACTGGCCCGCACCATGCCCGCCCCGGTTGCCGAGGGTAATGTGTATACCTTTGGGAATCTGGTGATCGACACCGCCAGCCACAGCGTTAAGGTGGCCGGGCAGGAAGCTCCGCTGACCCCCAAAGAGTTTGACCTGCTGGTGTTTCTGGTCAACAACAAGGGCATTGCCCTTTCCCGCGAGAAAATTTTGCAAAAAGTGTGGAACTATGACTATTATGGCGAGGACCGCACGGTAGATACCCATGTTAAAATGTTGCGCAGCCACCTTGGCAGCTGCCGCGGCTATATTGTTACCGTGTGGGGCGTGGGGTACAAGTTTGACCCCGATACCGCACAGTAACGTTAGGGGGCCGCGATTTTGCGTAAACCAAAGCAACCGGGCAGCGCACCGCACACCCATGGCTGGGCGCTGGGGGTGCAGGGCCAGCTGATGCTGTTTTTGTGCGGTATTACTGTGCTGACCCTTGGGCTGGTGTGGGGGCTGATCTCCTATGGCCTGCAGCCCATGTACAACCGCAACATTCAAAAGCGGCTGGAACGCGAATCCAGCGTGATCGCCGGAATGATTGATTCCGCCGGGGGCCAGATTTCCAGCCGGGATTATGGTTCCCTGACGCTGCAGAACGAAACGTTCTGGTCCAACCTGAAAACCGCACTGGAAAACGGCGTGATCAATGTGGACAACTGCTGCATTGATATCAGCGATAACACCTGTCGCAGCGTGCAGTTTTTGGAGGGGCTTTACCCCTGCATTTTACACAACAGCATGGCCACTTTCGGCGATAACATGACGGTATATACCCCAGACACCCGAACCGCCATCCTGGCCCGCCATGCCCTGTACAATGAGGGTTCGTTGTACCAAATTATTGAATCCGGCGGCAACCGGCAGATGCTGGTGGGCTGCCTGACCAAAGACGGCAGTTACGGTGTGATCGTATCCGCCAGCCTGGCACAGATTGAAACAGCCGCCGAGGTCATGCGCAGTGTGCTGATTCCGGTTGCTATCTTTTTGATTGCGCTCAACCTGTTGGTGGCGGCGCTGTTCAGCCGGTGGTTCACCCGCCCGATGCGCCAGCTTTCGGAGGGTGCCCGCGAGATTGCCGACGGCAACTATGATGTTCAGGTGCCGGTAGTCCGCAATGATGAGCTGGGCCTGCTGGGGCGGGAGTTCAACCATATGGCGCAGGAAGTCAAACGCTCCGCCCAGCTGGAAAAAGATATCCTGGCTAATGTCAGCCATGACCTGCGCACCCCGCTGACCCTGATTAAGGGCTATGCCGAAACGGTGCGCGATATTACCGGCGATGACAAGGCCAAGCGCACCGAACAGTGCAGCATTATTGTGGACGAAACTGACCGCCTGAGCGCGCTGGTAAACAGCGTGATGGAGCTGAGCAAAGTTTCCAGCGGTGCAGAAAAGCTTAACCCCGTTGATTTTGACATGAGCCAGCTTTGCTTTGAGGTCGCGGGCCGCTATGACGCCGTGTGCGAGCAGAATGGCTGGACGCTGCAGCTGGAAGCCAACAAGGAATGCATGGTACGCGCCGACCCCGCCATGATGGAACGGGTGCTGCACAACCTGTTGGGCAACGCCACCCACCATATGGGTGCGGACGGTGTGTTTGTGCTGCGGGCCATCCCCATGCCAAACGGCGGTTGCCGGGTGGAAGTGGAGGACCACGGCCCCGGCATCCCGCCGGAGGAACTGCCGCACCTGTTCGACCGCTACTATCGCGCCCGCCAGGATGCCGGCAAGACCGGTACCGGGTTGGGGCTTTCCATCACCAAGGCCATTTTGCAGCAGCATGATTTTCCCTTTGGGGTAAACAGTACGGTCGGCAAAGGTTCCACCTTCTGGTTTGAGATGAAAGCCCCACAGTAACCAAAGCATGCCGCATGCAGCCCACACAAGAGAGGAGTTTTGCCCCATGGAAAAGCTGAACAAACAGATGGACGATGCCCTGAACACCAAAGTGGCCGCCCTGAATGCCACTGACGATGAAACCGGTGACGGCAAGGTGGACGCCCTGGACCTGAAGCACCAGCTGGACCGCGTGGAAGCGCAGCTGGAATTGCAGGATCAACAAAACCGCGCCCTGCTGCGCAGCCAAAAGCGGCTGCTGTGGGCCGCTATTGCCATTGTGGTGGTGCTCTGCCTGATTATGGGCGGGCTGCTGCTGCGGTTCAACACGGCGTATAACCAGGTGATCATCACCTGCGCCCAGGTGAACGAGATTGCCGGCACCTTGCAGGACAGCCTTGCCAAGCTGGACACCGAACAGCTGGACAGCATGATGCAGACCCTGCCCGACATTGCCGATAAGCTGAGCCAGATCGATGTGGACGCCCTGAACGATGTGATGGCCAAGCTGCCCGCCACCATGGACGCAGTGGCCCAGCTGCAGCAGCAGTTGAACAGCGTGGCATCTTTCCTGGGCAACGTGGGCTCCATCTTTGGGTAAGCGGCTCCCCTGCTGTTTTTGAAAAACGGTTATCCATAACGCAAAAGCGCATGTGCATCTTTCCCGGTTCGGGAACAGCACATGCGCTTTTTGTTACAATTTTACGGCAGGATGTCAGCCGATAACTTCGACCTTTTCCATCACGACCGGGGTGCGGGGCTTATCGTTCCAGTCAGTGGCAACTGCGGCGATTTCATCCACAGCGTCCATGCCGCTGACAACATGGCCAAATGCAGCATACTGGCCATCCAGATGCGGAGCATCCTGGTGCATGATGAAGAACTGGCTGCCGGCAGAGTTGGGGTCCATAGCGCGGGCCATGCTGATCACGCCGCGGGTGTGCTTGATGGGGTTGTTCACGCCGTTCTGCAGGAACTCGCCCTTGATGTGCCAGCCGGGGCCGCCGGTGCCGTTGCCGGACGGGTCGCCGCCCTGGATCATAAAGCCGGGGATGACGCGGTGGAAGGTCAGGCCGTTATAAAAGCCCTGATTGACCAGTTTCAAAAAGTTTTCGCAGGTGATTGGTGCTGCGGTAGCATCCAGTTCAATGTCAATGGTTTTGCCGTTCTGCATCGTAATACGAACCATAGGTGTTAGTTCCTTTCGTGTTGTAATAATCTATCCGCAAAGGTCGGGCGCGGGGATGTCAGGCGGTTTCGCCTGCCTGTTCCGCATCCGGCGCTTGTTGGCTTTTGCTTTGCTCGGTTTCGGTACCGGTGATGTAGCTCATGCTGCCAAGGGTCTTTTCCAGAATTTCCTCGTCCAGCTTGCCCATCCAGTGGCCAAGGGCGGCCGTCATAAACAGCTCGCAGCGGTGCTGGGCATCCTTCAGCAGGGCAAAGGCACCGCCGTGGCGCTCTTCGCCGGTGGCAGGGTCAGTCCAATCCTCCGGCAGGTTCAGCTTGAGGTGTGCCGGGGATACATGCCCGGTGATGAACCCGCGCCCGCCAAAAAACAGCTCCAGCACCCAATAGAACGCCCGCCGCACGCCGTGGCGGCTGGTGAAAAGGCGGCGCAGGCGGTAGGTGTAATAAAAGCTGTCCGCCAGGGCTTCCACGCTGATATCCTGCCCATATACCTCCAGAATACACTGGTGCAGCAATGCGGCAATTTCCGCCAGGTTCTGCCCGACCGGCACCGGGCTGGAATCATCCGCCGGGACCTCCGAAACGCCGGTATCCTCGGCATGCAGGGTGGAATCCAGCGCAATTTCAAAGTAGCCGTGGCCGCCTTTCATGCCGTAGGGCTGGCCGGGGCTGCTGACGAACACAACGTAAGGGTGCATAACGGTATCCGCCGCATAGTGGCACAAAAAGCCCAGCGTATACTCGATCTGCGCCTGGGTGTGGGTGTGGTGCAGCAGGGCCAGCAGAAAGGCGCCGGTCTTATCCTCGTGCATACGGTTGCCAAGCAGCGGCAGGTTATAGGTGCGGTTTTGGCCCTTTTTCCACACTTCATAGCAGAAAAAGCTGTCCGGCCCATTGGCACCGGCGGCAAACGCTGCGGGGCATTGCAATTTATAATGGATGGCATGCGCGGCCTTTTGGGCGGTACGCACATGGGTGTAGCCTTCCGGCATAGGGGGGTCACTTCCTTTTGAGATAGCCCTAAGGTGTCTCTGAAACGTCGAAAATATATTCTGTTTCTACAAACGCAGCGGGATTTTGCGTTAAAAACTCTTGGAATCCACAAAGAATTCCTGCGGCTCTTTGCCTTAAATCCTATCTGTGTTTGCGAAACATCCGTCATTTTCTTTATTTTCAGATATACCTTAAAAAGGGGTATATTCCCCAGGTGTACCTGAACAGAATATACCCCTATATTGTAATGCGAATCGAATATCTTGTCAAATTTACTGCTTGGCGTGCTCTGCTTTGGGCAAAAAGCCGAAGTACAGCACCGCGCCCACAATGATGATAATAATGATGGACAAAATGCCGTAATGGCTGGACTGGGCGTTGATCGCATCGATCTGCTCCGCCGTTGCGGTCTGAGCGGTCAGCCCCTGGACCCCCAGCATTCCATTTGCCACCACACTGCTGACAACGCCGACCAAAGCCGGACCCATGATGGAGCTGAACTTGCCAAAGATATCGAAGAAGCCGAAGAACTCGCCGGAGCGGTCCTTATCCGGGATCAGCTTGCCGTACATGGAGCGGGACAACGCCTGAATGCCGCCCTGGCTGGTGGCGCACAGCACAGCCAGCACCCAGAACTGCCACAGGCTGTTCATAAAGAACGCAAAGATGCAGATGAACATATACACGCAGATGCCAAAGCCCACCATGGTGCGGGCACCGAACTTTTCGCTGCACTTGATGTAAAGCAGGCAGAACGGCAGGCCCAGAATCTGCACCAGCAGCAACGCCAGCATCATGCCTGTGGAATCCAGCCCCAGGTTGGTGCCATAGGTGGTTGCCATGCTGATGACGGTGTGCACGCCGTCAATATAGAAGAAATACGAAAGAATATAGATCAGCATCGGCTTGTTGGCAATGATCTCCTTGATGGTGGTACCAACGCCCTTAATGCTGCGGGCAACATCGCCCTTTTCATACGGCTTGCCAGAGGTCTGCTCGCAGTTTTTCAGCAGCGGCAAGCTGAACGCCAGCCACCACACAGCGGTCAGGCCAAACACAAACGCCAGGCAGGTCAGCATGGGCACGCCAACCAGGTTCATGATCAGAAAAATAAGCAGCGGAATGGTGGAGCCGCCGATGTAACCCAGGCCGTACCCCATGGTGGAAACTTTATCCATGCGGTCCTCGGTGGTAACATCGGTCAAAAAGGCATCGTAATAGATGGCGGAAGCATCAAAACCAATGACGCTGACGATGTACAGAACCAGGATCAGGCTGGCCACCTTGCCTGCTGCCACCGGGCCGGAGGTAAAATCCATCACAGGCGTAAACGCCATGCCCGCGCAGGCTGCAACGCCCAGCAGCATGAAAAAGCTGAACAGCTTTTTGCGCATACCGCGGATATCGCCAAACACGCCCAGGAACGGAGCGGCCAGCGCCACGATCAGCATGGCAATGCTGGTTGCATAGCCCCAGGTGGACATGCTGGAAACACTGTCCGCCGTATAGCCCGCAACCGTGTCAAAAAAGATGGGGAGCAGCGTTACAATGATAACGGAATGGGCGCTGTTGGCCCAGTCGTACATCATCCAACTGATTTCCTGCTTGGTATAGCCTTTAAGGATGTGCATGGGGTACCTCCTGATTTTGCATCCCGCCGCCGGGCAGGCCGCATTTACAGGGCAAAATTGCCCTTATTGGTATTGTAGCATTTCAGGCAGGCAAAAACAACAAGCCCCGCGTATGCGGGGCGTAAAAATCTGGTCAACTTTTCCGTCGTTTTTAACGAAATTGCACAAATATATTATTTTTGTTCAAATGTCAGTTTGCATTTTCAGAGGCAGCTTCCGCAGCGCCCGCTGCGGGTTCAGTGGCTTCCATCGTCACATCGTCCTGCGCTGCGGGTGTTTCCTCACTGGCTGCGGTTTCCCCAGCGTTGTCAGTGTCCGTCAGGTCCTGGCCGGCTTCGTTTTCCACGCGGTTCTGCATGTACTCTTCCAGCTCATCACCAAATTCAACGGTGCCGTATTCATTTTGGTAATCGGTCAGCGGGTTGGTGCCAAAGGCGGCCATGTAGCGGTTCAACAGTTCATCGCCGTCCTTTTTGGGCACATCATCCAGGCTGGTGTAGGCATCGCCGTCCACATAGTACACGGTATCAACATGGGCCGCAATGTTTTGCAGGTTGCCGTGCATTTCCCACTCATCCAGCCATACACTCCACACTTCGCCATCGGTCAGGTTGCTCTGGTCCACATCAAAGCGATAGTATTCTACCGGGATATCCGTGGCATTTACCGCATCCATTACCTTCATGCAGTCGCGCACAAATTCTTCGGCGGTGGTCTGGGCACCGTAATTCATGGTCAGGTACACCGTTGCGTGCATCGTACCCACCGGCATATCCATGAACCAGCTCTCGCTGCTGACATCGATGGAATAATCATGTACAAAATCATGGGCATTGGGGATATTGCTCAGTGCCTTCTGAACAGACTTCTTGTACTGTTCCTCGGTGGTAACACGCTTGGTCACGTTTTCGGGAGTGAATGCCTGGGCTACTGCGGCCACTGCACCGGAAGCCCCCGCCGTGAACATGATGATAATGCAGAGGAAGATGGAAATGCCGTCATACTTGATCTTTACATCGGGGCGTGCGGCGTAAATCAGCACCTCAATGCCCAGAACGATCAGCACCATCGGGGCATACTTTACCACGCTGAGCACATTGACATTCGGCATAAAAATCTGGGCCAGCTGGATGGCACCGATGGCAACCAGCATCAGGCCAAGGCTGAAGGTGCCCACCCGCCGCACTTTGACCGGGGGCTTGGGGGCCGTTTCGGGCGCGGCCTGCGCGGTGGTTTCCTGGCTGGCATCCTGGCAGGTATCCTGGGTCGGTTTCTCCGGCACAGGGGTATTCTGGTTAAAATTGTTTTCCATAGTTAATCACCATTTTCTCTTTTGTCTGTTGAATCATTGTCAGGCTATCGGGCGGCGCTGTTTTTATTCCAAATGGCCGCAGGCTACCAGGCGGGGTGCTGTGCTGCACCCTGCCCTACACTTTCTTTTCAATTTTCTTTTCAAATTTGCTTGCTTTGCCGGTTCAGCCCTGGTACGGGGGCAGGTCGTCGGTATCGTTGTGGTGGGCATGTTTGCCAAAGCCCAGCAGGCGGCCGCCAAAAGCAATCAGCAGCACCGCTACCACAATGGACGGGATTACATCGTTGATTGCGTAAATCATACTCCAATGAATGCCCAGCTGCACAAAAATGCTTTCCACGATCGGCCAGATCACGCTGTTATACATCACATAGGCACCCGTAAGCAGCAGGCACCAGCCAATGATTTTGTTCATTTTGGGGGTCATTTTGGTTTTGGCATCGCCGAGCTGATTCTGCCAGTCCGGCGGGAGCAGGAAGCCATCCGGCTTGGGGTCCCCTGCTACCAGGTAGCGGATGAGGTCATAGGTGTCAAAAAAGCTGAACATATACACCACGGCGACGCCCACCACCAGCGGGGAAATGATGGCGCCCAGCATGATGAACAGGCAGAAGTAGACCAGCAGCGAGGTACCGCGCTTCATATACCCGTAATACATCTGCCCTGCGCCGGGGATGCAGGCAAAAATAAAGGTCAAAAATGCGTTTTTCTTCATAGTGTATCACTCTCCGTGGGCGGGGCTGCCGCCGTTATTGGTGGGGTTGCTGCGGGGCACAACCGGGTCGGCCAGCTGGGCCAGCCCACTGTTGATGGTAAGCTGCATTCCGTCGAACATATTGCTCAGGCCGCTGCTCATGCTGTCAAACATACCGCCAAGCGCCTGGCTTACCGTCACTCTGGGGGTAACGTCCGGCAGCTGCTGCACGGGCTTTTGCACCGTACCAACGCCGCCAAAGAACCCGAACCGCCACAGCGCAAAGGCCAGCATTACGGCGGCAGCCGTGGAAACATAGCGGTTTGTCATAATGCGGAAGCTGCGCAGCCGCATCAGGGCCTGCACCTGGGGGATCAGGTCCCGCATGGGCTGTTTCAGCTTTTCGGGGGCCGATTCAATCAGGGCGGTATAGCGGGCAAGGCAGTAATCACAGAAGGTCAGGTGCTCTGCGGCCTCCAGGCTGCCCAGTTCATCCAGGCGGCTCTCCTGCAGGGCGTGCAGCCCCTCATCCGTCAGGTGGCCTTCAGCATCAAACAGGGCTTCGTTATCAAATGGGGTGTTATTTTCGTTTTGCGGAAACATTGCCTGTTCCATTATTCCTGCCTCCTTTCCATGATCTGTTTGCGCAGGATCGCTTTTGCGCGGAACAGCTGGTTCTGAACAGTGGGCGCCGGGCGGCCCAGCTTTTGGGCTATGGCCGCCACGGGCAGCCCGTCCAGCAGATACATGGCCGCGGCCCGGCCATAGGGTTCGCGCAGGGTGCGCACCATCGTTTCCAGCTCTGCGGCATCGGTCTGGCGCATAAATTCATCCTGCGGGTCCGGCTCTGCGCTTTGCAGGCCGCTGCCGGGCGGCGGTGTGCCGCGTGGTTCCGGCATCGTTTCGTCGGATTGTGCCTCCACCCTGCGCGCCCAGGAGCTTTTCAGGTGGTCCTTGCATTTGTTGGCCGTCACACGCACCAGCCATTGCTTATAGTATTGGGGCTCGCACCGGTCAATGGACGACCATGCCGAAAGGAAGGTATCCTGGGTCAGATCCTCGGCGGTGTGGGGGTTGTGGACAAACTGCAAACAAACGGTATAAACCAGTTTTTGGTATTGCTGCATCAGCTGGGTAAAATCTGTTTGGTTCAGTGCCCCACACCTCCTTTCGCATTCATCTGCCGGCGCGCTTTCTTTGTTGGAAGCGCTTCTGTATACTAATACGAAAAATGCTCCCGACATTTTGCAGCGGGAGCAGATATTTTTGAAAAAATTATGAGGCAATACCGCACACTTCCCGCCTAACGGCTCAAGCACCGCTCCGGCGGCTGCGGCACGGCATCTGCGTTGCCAAAATGCTCGATAATGTCGGGTTGCGGTACCCGCATCGTGCTTCGGGGGCAAAAGCCCCTCGCACTCTGCGACCGCTGCCCCTGCTTCGGTTCGCTGTTTCCGCCACTGGCGGCGCTCACCTTTGCAGCATCCAGTATTATCTGCGCTTTTGGCTTGGCATCTGCCGCACCTCGCTCGCCGTATCGGCACTTAGAATTATGCGGTATTTCCATGAAAATTTCAGATTGTCGAAAAGGTCTTCATAGGGGGCGCATTGTGCGCCCGATGCCTTGCGGAGAATGATGTGATGGAATATATGGCAAGGTCCGACATGCGGGACGATGCGAAGCATCGTCCCCTACAAATTGGCGTTAGGTCCATCACAAATTTGTAATGTGTACCGGGGCAATACCGCAGCGGGGTGAGATCGTGCACCCCTACATGTTTTATACCCACATGCTCTGCAAAAGAAAGGCACAGTTTTTTCGACACACCGAATATTTCTTGGACGTTTTGCAGCTTTACAGTTCCAGCAGCACCGGGCAATGGTCGCTGCCCTGCACATCCATCAAAATCTCGGCCTTTTTGATCTGTGGGGCCAGCCGGTCCGATACCAGGAAATAGTCAATGCGCCAGCCTGCGTTCCGCTCTCTTGCGCGGAACCGCATGCTCCACCAGCTGTACATGCCGGTGGCATCAGGGTACAGGTAGCGGAAGCTATCGGTAAAGCCAGCGGCCAGCAACTCGTTCAGCTTGCCGCGCTCCTGGTCCGAAAAGCCCGCAGCACCGCGGTTGGGGCCGGGATTCTTCAGGTCAATATCCTCATGGGCCACGTTCAAATCTCCGCACAGGATCACCGGCTTTTTGCTGTCCAGGTCTTTCAGGTAGGCGCGCAAGTCGTCCTCCCACTGCATGCGGTAGTCAATGCGGGCCAGCTCGTTTTGGGAGTTGGGTACATAGACATTGACGAGGTAGTAGTCCTCAAATTCCAGTGTGATGGCACGGCCTTCGTGGCTGTGGGCTTCCACCCCAATGCCGTTCCAGGCGTTCAGGGGCTTTGCGCGGGTATAGATCAGCGTGCCGGAATAGCCCTTTTTCTCAGCGCTGTTGATGTATTCGGTATAGCCTTCGGGGGCAAAATCCGCCTGGCCGGGCTGCATTTTGGTTTCCTGGATGCAGAACACATCCGCATCCAGCTGGTTGAAAGTATCCTCAAAGCCTTTTTTCAGGCAGGCGCGCAGGCCGTTCACATTCCAACTGATAAGCTTCATCGGGGGTTCCTCCTATTATTTTGCCACACATTTTTTCTTCCACGCACCAGATACAAAGCGGACCACAAAGCAGGTCACGCGGCACACCCAGTCCACCACCATGGCGATCCAGACGCCGACAGCACCCATACCCATCTGAACACACAGGATGTAAGAGAACGCCAGACGCCAGATTCCCATGGACAGAATGGAAGTAAGCATAGTAAAGCGCACATCATTGGCTGCACGCAGGGCGTTGGGCAGAACAAAGCCCGCCGGCCACAGGAAGATGGCGCTGCCCGCATGGATCATAACCAGCAGCCAGGCCAGGCGGCGGGTTTCATCCGAAAGGGTGTACACGCTGAGCAGCGGATTCAGGAAGATCAAAATCATGGCATTGGTAGCGCCCTGGGCAATGTAATCCCACAGCAGCAGCTTTTTGGTAAAGTAGCTGGCCTGGTCCAGCTGTTGGGCGCCCACACAGCGCCCCACCACAGTGATCATGGCAAGGCCGATGGCCTGGCCCACAATGCAGCCCATGCCGTCCAGGTTGTTGGCCACCGCATTGGCGGAAATATGCACCGTGCCGAACAAAGAGATCATACTGACGACCAGTACACGCCCCAGCTGGAACAGGCTGTTTTCCAGCGCGGAGGGGATGCCGATATACAAAATGTTCTTTGCCATCTGGGGCTGCAGGTGCTTGACGCCATCCCAGGTAACGCGGGCGACATTATCGTGCCGGGTGGTCAGTTTCAGGATGATGACAGCGCCCAGCACGCGGGAAACCAGCGTGGGCACCGCAACACCGGCAACCCCCATGCGCAGCACAAAGATGCAGAACGCATTGCCCACAATATTGGTAATGTTCATGATAACGGATACCCGCATGGATACCTCGCTGTTGCCGACGGAGCGGAAGATGGCCGCGCCCGCGTTGTACAGCGCCAAAAACGGGTAAGAGATTGCCGTGATGGTAAAGTAGATCATGGCTGCCTGGAACACATCGTCCGCAATGCTGCCAAAGAACAGCCGCAGCATGGGCCCGCGCAGCAGCAGGCAGAGCGCCATGACAGCCGTACCCAGGATAGAGCTTAAAGTAACCAGCTGCCCCGCGCTGCGGGAGGCTTCCCCCGGCTTTTTGGCTCCCAGGAACTGGCTGGTGATAACCGCGCCGCCGGTGGCCAGCGCGGCAAAAATATTCAGGATCAGGTAGTTGATCATATCCACCAGCGAAACACCGGAAATGGCGGCTTCGCCTACGCTGGATACCATCACGGTATCGGACATGCCCACCAGCACGTTCAGCGCCTGCTCCACCACCAGCGGCCACAATAGTGTTAGCAGCATACGGTTGGTAAATAGTTTTTGTTGTGTCTGCATTGTCAGACCTTCCTTCTTTCCTCTCCGCTCTAAGGTGTGTATCTGAAAGAAAAGAAGATGCCGCATTTTGCAAGCGCAAAATCCGGCTGTAACTGCCGAAACAGACTGTACTTTTGACTTTTCAGATACATCCCAGGGCAAAAACTACCCCATTTTTATCATTCAGGCAGAAGTATACCACAAAAAATGCCCCCGTGCAACGGGAGCATTTTTGCTGTATGCGGTTCAATTTTGCGCTGATAAGCAAATAACAAACGGTACCCTTATTCGTACCGCAGGGCGTCGATGGGGTCCATCTTGGCGGCCTTTTTGGCGGGGTAATAGCCAAAGAACACGCCGATGGCCATGCTGAACGCCACGGCAATGATGATGGCCGCCACGCTGGGTCTGGCCGAATAGCCCATGACCTGGCTGAGCACAGAACCAAGGCCGATGCCCAGCCCCACACCGATGACGCCGCCAATAGCGCACAGCACAATGGATTCAATGCCCGCCAGTTCGTCATCGTCTGCTTTATGGATATCCACCCCGTCCAGCGTATACTCGCCAGAGGTCGGCTTGTCCAGCACGCCGATAATATTCATCAGGGTACTTTTGCCGGAGCCGGATTCACCCACAATAGCAACGACCCCCCCCCGGCCACACAGTCAAATTAAAAATGTGTGATGGGCCATGCCGGATATCACTCTCCGAAATCCGCCAATCCCCCTGCCCTTCCCCAAAAAAACAAAAAGCCCCATTTCCAATAGGAAACGAGGCTTTGATGCAAAATGAGCAATTTTTTGCGAATTCTGCAAAAATATTTTTTACCGCTCCTCGCGGAAGTAGGAAAGGCCCAGATGCTCCGGGGGCTGGTTTTCCTTCTTTTTGCGCAGGCTGACCACGATTAGCACCACAATGGTAACCACATAGGGCAGCATTTGGATCAGATCGGTCATGTAGCTGGCAACGGTAATGCCAAGCAGGCTGGGCAGGAACTGATACAGCCAGTACAGCACGCCAAACAGGTAAGCGCCCCAAATGGCGTTCAGCGGCTTCCAGGTGGTAAAGATGACCAGCGCTACAGCCAGCCAGCCCAAAGCTTCGATCTGGCCGGTGGTTGCCCAGATGCCCTGGTTATAATCCAGAACATAATACAAACCACCCACACCACAGATGGCAGCACCCGTGCAGGTAGCCACATATTTATACAGCGTAACGTTAATGCCGGCGGCATCGGCAGTGGCGGGGTTTTCGCCAACCGCGCGCAGGTTCAGGCCCGCGCGGGTGCGGGTAAAGAACCAGTGCAGCACAACTGCCAGCACAATGGCCGCATAAGCCAAAAAGCCGTAAGAGAAAAGCACCTTGCCCACAACGCCAAAGCCGGAAAGCACCGGAATCTTGGCACTGAATGCTTTATAAGCCAGCGGTGCCGCGGTGTAGCTGGCACCGTTCAGGATAAACACACCAAAAAAGTTTGCCACACCCATGCCAAAGGTGGTCAGCGCAAGACCGGTCACGTTCTGGTTTGCACGCAGGGTGATGGTCAGGAAGGCGTAAATCAGACCGCCCAGGGCGGATGCGATCAGGGCGCACAGCAGGGCCAGAATTACGCAGACAAAGGCGCTGGGGTTGGCGCTGAGTTTTTCGTAATAATAAGCGCTGGCAAAACCGGCAAAGCCGCCCAGGTACATGATACCGGGAACACCCAGGTTCAGGTTGCCGGATTTTTCCGTCAGGGTCTCGCCCAAAGCGCCGTACATAATGATGGTGCCAAACGGGATGGCACGCAGGATCCATGCAATCAGACTGCTCATACTTACTTGCCCTCCTTACCATCATGATGGCCGCGCCAGACCAGGCGGTAGTTGATGAAAAATTCGCTGCCCAGGATAAAGAACAGGATAATGCCGGTGATGATATCCGCTGCATATTCGTTCAGGGAATAAGCAGAAGCAATTTCCGAAGCGCCGCGGTCCAAGAAGATCAGCAGGAAGGAGATCAGCATCATATAGAAGGTGTTGAACTTTGCCAGCCAGGCCACAATAATGGCGGTGAAGCCGTTGCCGCCTGCCGAGGTGGTGGAGATCGTTTGGTCCTTACCGGCCACAACCAAAAAGCCGCACAGGCCGCAGATGGCACCGGACAGCAGCATAGTACGGATCATCACGCGGCTGACATTGATGCCGGCATAGCGGGCGGTGTTTTCACTCTCGCCCACAACGCTGATCTCGTACCCCTGCTTGGAGTATTTGAGGTAAGCGTACATCGCAAAGGTCAGCACCAGCACCACAATAATATTGATGGTGTAGCGCTGGCCGTTGATCACGGGCAGCCAGCCAGCCTTGGTGGCTTTGTTCAGGGTGCCCAAGCTGGATGCCTGGCCGCGCATGATATTCGTCATGCAGGCCACAATGCTGGTGGCAACGTAGTTCATCATCAGGGTGAACAGCGTTTCGTTGGTGTTCCAGCGGGATTTGAACCAGGCCGGAACAAAGGCCCAGATGGCACCGGCCAGTACACTGCCGATGACCATGGCGGCAAACAGCAGCGGTGCGGGCAGGCTGCTGCCAAAATACACCATGATGAGCGCCGCGACCAGGCCGCCGATCAGCACCTGGCCTTCGCCGCCGATGTTCCAAAAGCGCATCTTAAAGGCAGGAGCCAGTGCAATGGCAATGCACAGCAGGCTGGAAAGATCACGCAGCGCCCAAGAGAAACGGGTGGTGTTCATAAACGTGCCGTTCCACATAACGCCGTACACGCTGATGGGGTTCAGGCCGGTAACAAAAAAGATGAAGAACGCATCCACAACAAGTGCCAGCAGGATAGCAATGGCGCGCACCAGCACTTTTTGCACAAAGGTGGTACCCTCCCGCTTGGAGATACGCACAAGCGGTTCAGCTGCAGTTTTGCTCATCATTTGCCCTCCTTTTGTACAAGGTTGGTCATGCGCAGGCCAACTTCTTCCTTGGTGGTGGTGCGGGCATCCAGCATGCCGTTGGCTTTGCCGCCGCACAGCACCAGAATGCGGTCACACAGCTCCAGCAGAACGTCCAGGTCCTCGCCGACGTAAATCACGGCAACACCTTTTTCTTTCTGCTCATTCAGCAGGTTGTAAATGGTGTAGGATGTATTGATGTCCAGGCCGCGCACGGCGTAAGCCGTCATCAGCACAATGGGCGAAGCCGCCAGCTCGCGGCCAACCAGCACCTTTTGCACGTTGCCGCCGGACAGGCGGGAAACGGGGGTGTTCAGGCCGGGGGTAACCACGCCAAGCTCCTTGCGGATCTTTTCGGCCAGTTCACGCGGGGCACGGTGGTCCACCAGCGGGGAGCGGCCTTCGCCATAGCTTTTCAGCATCATGTTGTCCGTCATGCCCATGGTGCCAACCAGGCCCATGCCCAGGCGGTCCTCCGGCACAAAGCTCAGGTGCACACCGGCATCGCGGATGTCTTTGGGACTCTTGCCCAGCAGCTCCATCGGCTTGTCCTCTTCGCCGGGGGCAAAGAACTTAACGTCGGAGCCGGATTCGGTATGCTGCAAACCGGCAATGGCTTCCAGCAGTTCTTTCTGGCCGTTGCCGGAAATACCGGCAATGCCCAAAATCTCGCCGCCATACACATCAAAGCTCACATCGTCCAACACGTTGGTACCTTCGGGGCTGCGCACCGAAAGGTGGCTGATAGCCAAACGCCGGGTGGGGTCCTGCGGCGTGGTGCGGTTGATGTTCAGCTCCACCTTCTGGCCCACCATCATCTCAGTCAGGCTGGATTCCGTTGCGGTGGCGGTTTCCACCGTGCCAACGTATTCGCCCTTGCGCAAAATTGCCACGCGGTCCGAAACCGAAAGCACCTCATGCAGCTTGTGGGTAATGATGACCACGGCCTTGCCGTCCGCCTTCATGTTGCGCATCACGGCAAACAGCTTTTCGGTTTCCTGCGGGGTCAGCACGGCGGTGGGTTCGTCCAGGATCAGGATATCTGCACCACGGAACAGTACCTTTACGATTTCCAGCGTCTGCTTCTGGCTCACGCTCATCTCGTACACTTTCTGGTCCAGATCCAGCGCAAACTGGTATTTTTCGCAAATCGCACGGGCTTTATCCCGCACGCGGCGCAGGTCAAATTTTTCGCCTTTGTCCATGCTCAGGGCAATGTTTTCCACGGCGGTAAACACATCCACCAATTTGAAGTGCTGGTGAATCATGCCAATGCCAAGGGCAAGGGCATCGCGCGGGGAACGGATATCTACCGGCTGGCCGTTGACGATGATCTGCCCGCCGTCCGGGTAATAGATACCGGCGATCATATTCATCAGGGTGGTTTTGCCGGAGCCGTTCTCGCCCAGCAGGGACAAAATCTCCCCGCGGCGGATATTCATGGTAACATCATGGTTTGCAATGACCGGGCCAAAAGTTTTGGTTACATGTTCCAGCTGGATGGCGTACTCAGTCTGCGGCATGGGAATGCTCCTCTCTGTAAAAATCCATCATGCGGTGCCGTAAACACCAATAGAGGGAAGCTCTGTTCAGTAACAGGCAGAGCTTCCCTCCATGTCAGTTCAGTTTGTGGGATCAGGCAACCGGGTCTGCATCCTCGGTAATGCCGTCAATGCGCAGGGAGAAATACGGAGCGCTGCGCAGGGTGGATTCAGAGAAGTAACCATCGGTGATGGCTTCCTCGGTATCGCCCTGGTACACAGCAACCGGGGTGCCGGTGGAGTAATCATAGAAAGTCAGATCGATGGGAGCGGTGGTAACAGTCTCACCGTTGACGGTGAACTTGCTGGTATCAAACACATGCAGGCTGCCATCTTTCAGGGCTGCTTCCACTTCGGCAACCTTCTCGGCAGTGCCTTCGGCAGCTTCGGGGCCAAGGTCAGTGATGGCAACAGCGCCTTCGTTGTAACCCTCGGACCAGTTGGTAGCCGGGTTTTCGCCGTCCATCATGCTCTTGAACAGGTATTCATAGTAAACTTCCCAAACGTTGGTGGCGGAGGTCAGGGCAGCGGTGGGAGCGGTCTCCAGCATGTCGATGTTGTAACCGACAGAGTAGCAGATCTTGCCGGCATCCTTCTGCTTCTGGGTGGCAGCGGGAGCGCCGGTGGAGTCAGCATGCTGACCAATGATCACGCTGCCGTTTGCAATCAGAGCTTCGGCAGCAGCGCCTTCCTTGTCGATATCGAACCAGGAGTTGGTGTACATAACTTCCATGGCAACATTGGGGTAAACGCTCTGCACGCCCAGGAAGAATGCAGTGTAGCCGGAAACAACCTCAGCATAGTTGTAAGCGCCGACATAGCCGATCTTGACCTTGCCGTCAGCGGTAAAGCTGTTGGGCTGGGTCTCCGGGGTCAGGGTGCCGGACTCAACCAGTTCCTGCAGCTTCATACCGGCAACAACACCGGCAACATAGCGGCTCTCATAAACATTGGTGAAAGCGTTCTTGAAGTTATCCAGGCCAGTCAGGGCAGCAAAATCACCGGTCATGGAAACAAAAGTGACATCGGGATACTTTTCAGCTTCTTCTACGATATAGGTCTGGTGGCCGTAAGAGTTGGAAACAACAAGGTTGCAGCCCTGGCCAACCAGGTCTTCTGCAGCGTCAGAGCACTCAGCACCTTCGGGAACCTTGTACTTCCAAACGATCTGGCTGTCGCTCATGCCAAGCTTCTGTGCAGCAGCCTTGATGCCGTTGATATGCGCAGCAGTGTAGCCTTCCGTCTCGTCGCCAATCGTGATAACGCCAACCTTCAGGTCGCTGGCAGCTGCATCGGTAGCAGTGGCAGCGTCAGCGGTAGAATCTGCTGCTGCGCTGGATGCAGCGCTGGATGTAGCAGTGCTGCCGCAGGCGGCCATGCTGAGCAGCATAGCTGCGGACAACACAATACCCAACAATTTTTTCATGTGTAAGTGCTCCTTTTCTTTTTACGTCTGGCCCGGCGGCAGCTGCCAGCCGGAGCCACGGTCCTGAAACCAAAAATGCGCCGTTTTGCTGCATGCTTGCAGGAAATCCGACACATTCTTTTCACATATGTTATTGTATACGCGGCAGGGACATTTTTCAATGCTTTGTGAATACGTTGTTAAAAGTTTGTAAATTACGGAACAATTTTCAAATTTCGGCTGCGTTCTGCCAGCAAAACGCACAATCTTTTAGCCGTAAAGTATGACTTTTGAACAAAAATCTGCGCTTCATCAGCGCTGATGAAGGTAGCGGCGATCCAGGCCGTGTTTTTCTGCCGCGTTCAGGGCCAGCCACATCAAGGCAACTTCAATGGGGATCATGATGGTGTTTTTGACCATGCCGGTGCTCAGGTAATACAGGTAACCCTTGCCATACAACATAGCTTTCCACACACTGCCCAGCAGCACATTGCTGCCGTAATTGATCAGCAGACGGGTCACGATCAGGCGCGGGATGGTGGGTTTGCGCTGGTAGAGCATAACGCCGTAAATCAGGCCGGACAACATGGCCGTAATCAGATAGCCGGGGAAATACGGCTCGCCATAGCTGGAAAGCAGAAAGCCCAGCGTATCAATGACTGCACCAACGCCCATGCCCACCAGCGGGCCATAACAGGCGCACCCCAGCGAAACCACCACAAAGCTGAAATAGATCTTCAGGCTCTGGCCCAGCAGATAGATGGGGAAACTTTCCAGAATAATGGCCAGCGCCGTGACCATACCGGCAAAAGCCAGAACGCGGATGTTCTTAAACTCATCGGCGGCCTGATGCCAATAGGCCGCGGCATACAGCGGGGTACGGACTTGAACGGATTTTTGCATAATAAAATACCTCCATCGTGCGTGTTGCCGCACAAGGGAGGGTAAAGGGCAGGTGTGCAACCACACCCGCCGTTGCACACCTTTATGCAGCAGTGGGATGCGAAACCAGCACCGCGTGCCGGCAGCGGCGTGCACATTGCACTCCCCTGCCCTGCATCTTCGTCCTGCCACAACTCCCCGTTGGTCAGGCACTGCGGCAAAGCGGCACCATTGCCGCTTTGCCTAACGCGCGGGTTTCTACTCTGCGTAAATATTATTTTACTGCTTTAGTATACCGCACTTTATGCAGATTGCAATAGTTTTTGCTGATTTTTTGTGGAGGATGGGGGTAGGCTATAAAATTGGGAACGATGCGCATGCGTTTGAGGGTTTTATATGGGGAGGGTGGCGTGGTCAGGTGACCCCGCCCTACAGGAAATGGCAGGGCACATCACACTTTTTATCGTTTGCTGCAAAGCCAAAGCCCGCGGAACGATGCGAACATCGTCCCCTACAAATCATTTGCAGCGTTTGTCACAATCGGCAAAATTCCACCCCGGCGGAATGAGGGCATCCCGCCCTGCAGCCACTTTTATTGTTCAGCACATACTTCACAACCAGCACTCTCCCCCAAAATTCCTAATTTTTCGTCCCCCCCCCCCCCCCCCCCCCCCCCCCCC
>ERZ650918.1370-NODE-1370-length-21384-cov-31.694454_pt1 | contig 21384 bp, 10 predicted proteins | sample MGYA00514758_ERZ650918 | MGnify/ENA metagenome assembly ERZ650918 | reverse complement strand
GCGGGGACAGGACTTGAACCTGCGACCTCCGGGTTATGAGCCCGACGAGCTACCATCTGCTCTACCCCGCGATATTTAGCTGCTCTCTCTTGAGTGCCTAGATAGTATAGCATTCACATTCCGCAATGTCAATACCCTTTATAAAATATTTTTTGTATCCTGCCCCAAAAACAAAAGCCCGCGCAAATTAGTGGTTGAATCCCCTAGTTAAAACGGGTACTATTATAATAGAAAAGGATCGCCAAAATCCGGCAGATATCCCTTGCCCGGCGGGCGGCGGTGCAAAAAATAAACGGTGCCCCTGGCGCAGCAGCCGGGAACGCTGTGAATGAGGTTAGGAAAGTTATGAAACGTCTGGTCGTTGGGGTTCTGGCACACGTGGACAGCGGAAAAACCACTCTTTCGGAAGCACTGCTCTACCGTGCGGGCAGCATCCGCAAGCTGGGGCGCGTAGACCATCGGGATACATTTTTGGACACCGATGCGCTGGAAAAAGCCCGCGGCATTACCATTTTTGCCAAACAGGCCGTGCTTACCCTGCCGGCCGGAACGGTGACGGGCACCCCGCTGGAAGAGACCCAGATCACCCTGCTGGATACCCCCGGCCACGTGGACTTTTCGGCGGAGGCCGAGCGCACGCTGCAGGTGCTGGATTATGCGGTGCTGGTCATTTCCGGCACGGACGGCATCCAAAGCCACACGATGACATTGTGGCGGCTGTTGGAGCGCTACCATGTGCCAACCTTTATCTATGTCAACAAAATGGATCTGCCCGGTGCGGACAAAGCCCTGCGCCTGCGGGAGCTGCGGGGCCGCTTTGGGGATGGCTGTGTGGACTTTACCCCCACCGTTCCGGCGGAAGAACGCGCCGAAGCCCTTGGCGTGTGCAGTGAACCGCTGATGGAAGCCGTGTTGGCAACAGGAACGGTGCCGCAGGCGGATCTCATCACGGCAATCACGCGGCGGCAGGTGTTCCCCTGCTATTTTGGCGCGGCTCTGCGGCTGGATGGCATTGACGACCTGCTCAATGGTCTGCAGCGGGATACCCGCATGCCGCCGGACGCCGGCAGCTTTGGCGCGCGCATCTTCAAGATCGGGGCAGACGAATCCGGCGCGCGCATGACCTACCTGAAAGTGACGGACGGCGTGCTGAAAGTCAAATCCAACCTGGTATCCCGCCCAGATGCCCGTGTGGAGTTTGAAGAAAAGGCCGACCAGCTGCGGGTCTACTCCGGCAGCAAATACCGCCTGGTCAGCGAAGCCCCGGCGGGCACCGTCTGTGCGGTGCTGGGCCCCACAAAAACCTATCCCGGACAGGGCCTTGGCGTACAGCCGGATGCCCGCCAGCCGATGCTGGAACCGGTGCTGAACTACCGGGTGGAGCTGCCGGAAGGAGCTGACCCTCACTATGCCCTTCTGGCCCTGCGCACCCTGGAGGACGAGGATCCACAGCTGCATGTGGTGTGGAACGCCGCTCTGGGCGAGATCCACCTGCAGCTGATGGGTGAAATTCAACTGGAAATTTTGCAGAGCGTGCTGCAAAGCCGCTTTGGATTGGAAGTGGCCTTCGGCGAGGGCGGCATTCTATACAAAGAGACCATCTCTGCCCCGGTGGAGGGCGTGGGCCATTATGAACCGCTGCGCCATTATGCGGAGGTTCATCTGCTGCTGGAACCCGGCGAGCCGGGCAGCGGCCTGCAGTTTGCCAGCATTTGCCGCACCGATGCGCTGGACCTGAACTGGCAGCGGTTGATTTTGACCCACCTGGCGGAGCGCAGCCACCCCGGCGTGCTGGCCGGTGCGCCGCTGACCGATGTGAAAATCACCCTGACGGCAGGCCGTGCCCACATCAAGCACACCGAGGGCGGGGACTTTCGCCAAGCAACCTACCGCGCCGTGCGGCAGGGGCTGCGCACCGCGGCGGCCCGGGGGCAGGCGGTCCTGCTGGAACCCTGGTATGACTTCCGGCTGGAAGTCCCGCAGGACTGTGTTGGCCGCGCCATGGCCGATCTGCAGCGCCGCTGCGCGGAATTCAGCACGCCGGAAAACGAGGATGGCCTGGCCGTCATTACCGGCAAAGCCCCGGTTGCCGAAATGCGGGGCTGTGCGCGGGAAGTGACCGCCTACACCCGCGGTGCGGGCCGCCTGAGCTGTATGCCCCGCGGCTATGCGCCCTGCCACAACACCGAAGCCGTGCTGGAAGCCATTGGCTACCAGCCGGATGCCGATACTGAAAACCCGGCGGATTCCGTATTTTGCAGCCACGGCGCGGGCTACCTTGTCAAATGGGACGAAGTTCCCGCCCACGCCCATGTGGCCAGCGGCCTGGGGCGCAACGCGCCCGGTGCCCAGCAGGCGAAACAGGAAGAAGCGGATGCCTCCGATGAAGCATCCGATGCCCGCCGCCGTGCTGCCGCTTACTGCGGCACACTGGAGCAGGACAAAGAGCTGCTGGCGATTTTTGAGCGCACCTATGGGCCGATCAAGCGCCGGGGGGAAGCCGCAGGTCAGCATGACCAGCTTGCCGCGCGCAAAGCCTTCCGCAGTGTGGGGCCAAGCCAGAACCGTACCCCCGCTGCACCGCCGCCCAGCGGGCCGGAGTACCTGCTGGTAGACGGCTACAACGTGATTTTTGCGTGGGATGAATTAAAGAAGATCGCGGCGGAAAACCTGGATGCCGCCCGCCGCCGGTTGATGGACATTCTGTGCAACTATGCGGGCTACCGCAAGTGTGTGCCCATCCTGGTGTTTGACGCCTACCGCGTCAAGGGCGCCGGGCGGGAACAAGAAACTTGGCACAACCTGCACGTGATTTATACCCGCGAAGCCGAAACCGCCGATATGTTCATCGAGCGCGCCACCCATGAGCTGGCCAAAAACCACCGCGTGCGGGTGGTCAGCTCCGATGGTGCGGAACAGATCATTATTCTGGGCAACGGTGCACTACGGGTATCCGCCCGCGCATTTGAGCGCGAGGTGCGTGCCGTGGAAGCCGAGATCCGCGAATTTTTGGACCAGTAAGGGAATATTGCATCCATCCAAGCGCCGATACGGCGGGGATGATGGTAGAGTGTATTGAAAGGCAGGAAAACAATGGATTTTATGCTCAGCCGTGCCACACGGGTCACGGCGCAGTGGGCCAGTGCGCCCGTGCAGCATGCCGTGGCGCGCTTTTGGCGTGATATGGAAATGACTCTTTCCACCACCGGTTTTGTGCCGGATAACCGCCTGATGATCTGCCTTGCCCCCGCCCTGCCGCCGGAAAGTTATACGCTGGATGTGACGGAAAACCAGCTCACTCTCTGCGCGGCGGATGATTTGGGCGCGGTGTACGGCCTGCTGGATATCAGCCGTCATTACCTGGGGGTAGCACCATTCTGGTTCTGGAACCAGCAGCAGTTTGAGCCCAAACCCTTTGCCACTGTGCCGGAGGGCCGCATTACCGGGCCAGCCGCCGCTGTCGGCCTGCGCGGGTGGGATCTTTCGGATGCACCATGGCTGTCCGCCTGGGCGGATGCCACCGAAAACGGCTGGGAGATGATTTTTGAATCCTTGCTGCGCTACCGCGGCAATATGGTGCGCACCGACAAACAGGCGGACCTTGCCGCCGCCATGGGCCTGCGCCCTGTGCAGAACCCGCAGACCCCGCTGGGGGCTGCCCCGCAGCAGGCTGCGGCGGAAAACCCGGAAGAACGCCATAAAATCTGGCAGGATTCTATCCGCACTCTCAAAACCAGCCCGCGCATCTGGGCACTGGGCATTGACGGGATGGAGGGTGACCCCGATGGCACAGCCAGCACTGCGGCGCTGCAAGAGCAATGGCAGCTGCTGAACGCCACGGTGCCCGGTGCCGCTGCCTATATTCTGCTGCAGGGCGAAACCGTTGCGCTCTACCAGGAGGGAAAACTCAAAATCCCGGATAGCGTTATCCCCGTTTTAACCCCGGCCCCCAGTGCCAGCAGTGCGGGCGGCCCTGGTCCCGGCGCGCAGCACGGGCTGTGGTTCAGCCTTTGCCGCCGCGATAAGCTGACCGGCAACCCCATGACCGCCTACCCCGGCGGCGATACCGCCGTTAACGGAATGTTGCAGGGAGCCTGGCGCGGCGGGGTGCGCAGCTTCTGGATGGTTGGCACCGGGAACCTGCGCCCCTCCCTGATGGAGTTGAACCTGACCGGTGCTTTGTGGTGTACCCCGGATACCGACTGCGCCGCGCAGCGCACGGCTTACCTGCGCTGTACCTACCGTGCGCCGGATGGCTGGGCACTGACGGACAGCGCACTGGAGGATCTTTCGGTCTGCCTGCGCGCCCGTGCCGAAAGCGCCGTGCAGGCGGGCAGTCCGCCGCAGCCGGTGGGCGAAGCGTTCCTGACCCGCAGCACCCGGCTGTTTGCTTCGGCCTGGCTGTGCGGCAAAACGCAGGGCCCGATTCAGGAACTTGCCGCTCTGCTGCCCGCAGAAAGCTATGCGGAACAGCTGGCTGCCTATCAGCAGCTCTGCACTTCTGCGCTGGAAAATTATGAAACGCTGCTGCCCGGCTGTTCTTACGCCGGGCGGGCCACCACGCCGCTCTGGCAGGAGCAGGTGGTGTTCAGCGTGCGGCTGTACCTGTACGCCCTGCGCGGGGCGGTGCGCTTTTGCACCGCGCGGGAGCAGTTTTTGGATAAGGACTGGCAGAACTGCTTTTGCACCCTGGGCCGTGCGGCGGATGATTTTGGTGCCATGGCGGCTCTGCTGCAGCCCAAAACTGGGTTCTGGGCCGGCTTTTGCAGCGATACCATGCTGGACGGCGCACTGACCGCCCGCGTTCTGACCGGTCTGATGGCGATTCCCCGCGCGGCCGGGGACGGGCCGGATTATGCCGCCTGGCAGGCTCCACTGCCTGGTGCCCCGGCGGCCCCCGTGCCGGATTTTACCCTGTACCGCGCCCTGGTGCAGGCGGAAACGAAAAAAGTGTAAGGGCCGGGCCGAAAATGCACCGAAAAATCCATGTGTTGCCCTGAGCTTTTTGAGCACCGAGATAACCCGCGGCTTTACCGGCTGTACAGTTGGCACGTATGCCTCCGCCAACGGCACCGCCAGCACCAACCATGCCGCTTTCCACGGGCTCGCTTACCAGCAGGTGTGAAACAAGTTGCGCAAAAATGCGACGATCAAAAACAGCTCCCGCCGTCGCGGGGCTGCTTTTGGTTTATAAAGTCGCATTTTGCCGTGAAATTGAAACGTTTCATCAAAATGAATACTACTTTCTTGTTATATTCGACAAGGAAAACGGTTGCGATTCGTGCAAGGCTACAATTTTGCACTCAAAATCCAAAAAACGATTGATTTTTGCAAAACACGGGTGTAATATAAAGCCACAGAAAGGTTGGAAACGTTACCAACCCGTGAACCACACCGGTCCGCAACGGTGCAACTGGTTCCACTTAAAAAGGAGGATAATACCATGAAATCCAAGCAAACAATTTCTCTCGCCCTGGCATCCATGATGGCTGCCGGCCTGCTGGCAGGCTGCGGCTCCACCGCATCTTCCACTGCTTCCTCTGCTGCAGAAAGCACCGCAGCTTCTTCCGAAGCTGCCAGCTCCGAAGCAGCCGCCACGGCAGATACCACTGCCGCCGGCAAGGTCTACTACCTGAACTTCAAGCCCGAGCAGGATGAAGCCTGGCAGGCCCTGGCAAAGACCTACACCGAAGAGACCGGCGTTCCCGTTACCGTTGTGACCGCTGCTTCCGGCCAGTACGAAACCACCCTGATGAGCGAAATGGCCAAGAGCGATGCGCCCACCCTGTTCCAGGTCAACGGCCCTGTCGGCCTGGCCAACTGGAAGGATTACTGCTATGACCTGACCGGCTCCAAGATCCTGGGCGACCTGACCAGCGATTCTTACGCCCTGAAAGATGGCGACGCCACCGTGGCCGTCGGCTACGTTATCGAGAGCTACGGCCTGATCACCAACAAGACCCTGCTGGAAAAGGCCGGTTACACCACCGATGATATCAAGAGCTTTGCAGACCTGAAGAAGGTTGCCGAGGACATCACCGCCCGCAAGGACGAACTTGGCTTTGCAGCATTCACCTCCGCCGGTATGGATTCTTCCTCTGACTGGCGCTTCAAGACCCACCTGGCCAACCTGCCCATCTACTTTGAGTACCAGGCTGACGGCATCGGCACCACGGATGCCATCAAGGGCACCTACCTGGATAACTACAAGGACATGTTTGACCTGTACATCAACAACTCCACCTGTGCTCCCACTGAGCTGGCTGGCAAGACTGGCGATGACAGCCGCAACGAGTTCCTAGACAATGAGGCCGTCTTCTTCCAGAACGGTTCTTGGGAATATAACAACCTCGTCGGCGATGGCAAGCCCTTCACCGATGACGACCTGACCATGATCCCCGTTTACATTGGCGTGGGCGATGAGGCTAACCAGGGCCTGTGCACCGGCACCGAGAACTACTGGTGCGTAAACAAGGAAGCCGACCAGGCAGATATCGATGCAACTCTCGACTTCATGTACTGGTGCGTCAGCTCTGATGAGGGCACCAAGGCCATGGCAAACGATATGGGCTTTGTTATCCCCTTCAAGAATGCTCAGGAATCCCCCAACCTCTTCGTTAAGGTTGATAATGCTCTGACCGCTGAGGGCAAGACTCCTGTTGCCTGGTGCTTCTCCACCATGCCTTCCGAAAACTGGAAGAACGGCGTTGGCTCTGCTCTGACTGCTTACGCAGCCGGCACTGGCGATTGGAACGCTGTTGTGACCGCCTTTGTGGATGGCTGGAAGACCGAAGCTGCCCTGAATGCAGGCTGATCTGAATCAAAATAGCGAAACCTGAATGTTAAAAGCGGGGCGGGCGATGATTCGCCCGCCCCGCTCTTTTATGTGCTCAAGGGGGTACTGTTATGGAAAAAGCGATCCGGCGCTATTGGCCCGTGTTCGTGCTGCCCACCCTGCTGGCCTTTATCATCGGCTTTATCTGGCCGTTTATCTGGGGCGTGGCGCTTTCGTTCTGCAAATTCACAACTGTTCAAAATGTTACCTTTGTTGGTCTCGGCAACTATGCCAAGATCTGGCTGGATGATACCTTCACCCATGCGTTCTGGTTCACTGCGGTGTTTACTGTGGTGTCCACGGTGCTCATCAATGTGCTGGCGTTCGGCATTGCACTGCTGCTTACCCGCGGCATCCGCGGCACCAACATCTTCCGTACCACCTTCTTTATGCCCAACCTGATCGGCGGCATTATCCTTGGCTATATCTGGCAGATTCTGCTCAACGGCGTACTCAGCGCACTCGAAAAACCGCTGCTTTCCCTGAACGCCACGTATGGCTTCTTGGGCCTTGTCATTCTGATGTGCTGGCAGCAGATCGGTTACATGATGATCATCTACATTGCCGGCCTGCAGAACGTGCCGCTGGATCTGATCGAAGCCGCCAAGATCGATGGCGCAAACGCCAAGCAGATCCTGTTTAAGATCAAGATCCCCATGGTTATGCCCAGCATTACCATCTGCACCTTCCTGACTTTGACCAACTCCTTCAAGCTGTTTGACCAGAACCTGTCCCTGACCGGCGGCGAACCGGCCAAGCAGACCATGATGCTGGCTTACAACATTTATGATACCTTCTATGCCCGCTCCGGACCCCAGTGGAAGGGCATCGGCCAGGCAAAGGCTGTTGTGTTCTGCCTGTTTGTTGTGGTGCTGGCCGTACTCCAGCAAAAGCTGACCCAGTCCAAGGAGGTGCAGCAGTAATGGAAAAAACCATCAAAAAACCGGTGGAAGAAAAACCTACCGTTGGCAAAGCGGACCGCCGCATCAATGTCATTCTCAGCGTGGTGCTTGGAGTGCTGTGCGTTGCATGGATCTACCCCATCGTCATGATCTTCTTTAACTCCCTCAAAACCGAGCGCGCCATTACCACCTCCCGCGCGTTTGAGCTGCCCACGGCCGGAACCTTTGTCGGCCTCAAAAACTATATTTACGGCATCCAGGAAATGGACTTTTTGTCTTCCTTCTGGTATAGCCTAGTCATTACTGTCAGTTCCGTTGTGCTGATTCTGCTGTGCTGCTCCATGTGCGCATGGTTCATCACCCGTGTCAACGGCAAACTTTCCAAACTGATGTACGGCTTGTGCATGTTCAGCATGGTGGTGCCGTTCCAGATGGTCATGTTTACCCTGGCCAAAACAGCGGATACCTTAAAATTGAACAACCCTTACAACATCTGCATCATCTACCTCGGCTTCGGTGCCGGTCTAGCGGTGTTCATGTTCACCGGCTTTATGAAGAGCATGCCGGTTGAAATTGAGGAAGCCGCTATGATCGATGGCTGCAACCCGCTGCAGATTTTCTTCCGCGTGGTCTGCCCTATCTTAAAGCCGACGATGATCTCTACCGCAATCCTGGAAACCATGTGGGTCTGGAACGACTATCTGCTGCCCACCCTGGTGCTGGATATCAAAACCTACCGCACCATCCCCATGGCGATTCAGTATTTCCGCGGCAGTTACGGCAAGGTGGAAATGGCGCCCATGATGGCCTGCATCATGATCACCATTCTGCCGGTCATTATTCTGTATCTGATCTGCCAGAAGTATATCATTGATGGTGTGGTGGCCGGTGCTGTAAAGGGCTAATGGCTGCGGCACCCTGCTGCCGGAAGGAGTTTTCTGTGTATGACCATCAAAGATATTGCAAAAGAATCGGGGTATGCCATCGGCACGGTTTCGCGGGTGCTCAACAATAACCCCAGCGTCAGCCCGGCCGCCCGCGCCAAGATTCTTGAGGTCATCAAGCGGTATAATTACCAGCCAAACTCCAACGCCAAACACCTGAAACAGCAAAGCAGCGATGGCCTTGCCCTGATCGTAAAGGGCACCCAGAACATGTTGTTTGTGGACATTCTGGAAAAAATGCAGGCTATCCTGGAGGAACGCGGATATGTTTCCACGGTCTATTATATTGATGAAGAAGCCAACGAAGTTGCGCAGGCCGAACTGATCTGCGCCGAGCGCAAACCTTATGGTATTGTTTTCCTTGGTTCTAACCTGGAATACTTCACACCGCAGCTGGCGGAACTGCGTGTTCCATGCCTGCTGCTGACCAACAGCGCCGCAACCCTGAACATCCCCAACCTGTCCAGCGTCAGCGTGGACGATGTTTCGGCATCGTCCCTGATGATTGAGTACCTGTATGCGCAGGGTCACCGCAAGATCGGGCTGATCGGCGGCAAGCCAGACCAGTCCCGCCCCAGTCTGTCCCGTCTGACCGGCAGCCAGAGCGCTATGTTCCGCCTTGGCCTGCCGTTCGAGATGAAAAAGCAGTATGCCTATGCCCGGTTTTCGCTGCAAAGCGGGTATACCGCCATGGAATACCTGCTCAAGCACTGCCCGGATATTACGGCAGTGTTTGCCATGTCGGACCTGATGGCTCTGGGCGCGATCCGTGCCCTGAATGACCATGGCCTGCGTGTGCCGCAGGATATCTCGGTTTCGGGCTATGACGGTATTGCACTGGGGCGCTACAGCACCCCGCGGCTGACCACCATCCGCCAGAACTCGGAACGACTGGCCCAGCGCGGTGCGGAAATTCTGCTCAACTGTATTGAAAACGGAAGCAGCGCGGTGCATGAAGTGGTTCCTTTTGAATTGATTGAGGACGAAAGTGTTGCGGCTTTGCCCAATCATTGAACGAACCAGACATATGCGGAGTATATAAAGGCAACACCGCACAATTCCCGCCTTACGGCTTAAGCACCGCTCCGGCGGCTGCGGCACGGCATCTGCGTTGCCAAAATGCTCGATAAGACATCCAGTATTATCTGCGCTTTTGGCTTGGCATCTGCCGCACCTCGCTCGCCGTATCGGTACTTAGAATTATGCGGTATTGCCATAAAGAAAAGAGGTTTCCCTGATGAGAGCAAGCGGCATTCTGCTGCATATTTCCAGCCTGCCCTCCCCCCATGGCATCGGCACCATGGGCGCGGCAGCAAAAGATTTTGTGGATTTCCTGGTCAAAGCCGGTCAGGCTTACTGGCAGATCCTTCCGGTTTGCCCCACCAGCTATGGCGACAGCCCTTACCAGTCTTTTTCTACCTTTGCGGGCAATCCGTATTTTATTGACCTGGACCTGCTGGCCAAAGCGGGCCTCCTCCAGCCGGAAGAATATGAATCTATCGACTGGGAAAGCACCCCTGGCTGTGTCAATTACGGAGCGTTGTACCAAAAGCGTTATGCGGTGCTGCACAAAGCCTGTGCCCGCCTGTTGGCAGCGCCCCCGGCGGATTACGCCGATTTTTTGGCGAAAAACGCGTTCTGGCTGCCGGACTATGCCCTGTTCATGGCCCTGAAAGATGCCCATAACGGGGTCTGCTGGCAGCAGTGGGAAGAACCGCTGCGCCGCCGCGAACCGGAGACCTTGGCCGCGGCCCGCGCCAAATATGCGGCGGATATTGACTTCTGGCAGGCTGTGCAGTATCTGTTCTATACCCAGTGGCATGACCTGAAAGCCTATGCCAACGCGCAGGGCATTGAGATTATCGGCGACCTGCCGATCTATGTGGCGGAGGACAGCGTGGATGTCTGGTCCTGCCCGCAGGAGTTCCAGCTGGACGAAAACCTGGTCCCCACCGAGGTGGCCGGCTGTCCGCCGGATGGCTTCTCCGCCACCGGTCAGCTATGGGGCAACCCGCTGTTTGACTGGGACGCTATGGCTGCCAACGGCTATGCCTGGTGGGTGCGCCGCATCCGCCACCTGTGCGGAATTTATGATGTGTTGCGCATTGACCATTTCCGCGGCTTTGCGGGGTATTATGCCATCCCCTATGGTGATAAGACCGCCGAAAACGGCCGCTGGCGCACTGGGCCGGGCTATGCCCTCTTTGCTACCGTCAAAAAAGAGCTGGGCAGCCCCCGCATTATTGCTGAGGACTTGGGCTTCTTGACCGATGATGTGCGCGCTCTGCTGAAAGAATGCGCCTACCCCGGCATGAAAGTGCTGGAATTTGCCTTTGACAGCCGTGACGGCGGTGACTACCGCCCCCACAGCTACCCCACCAACTGCATTGCTTACACTGGCACCCATGATAATGAGCCGGTGGACGGCTGGTTTGGAACCGCTCTGCCGGACGATATTGAGCGCGCCATCCAGTACCTGAATCTGACCAAAGAGGAAGGTATGAACTGGGGCATGATGCGCGGCATCTGGTCCAGCGTGGCGGATTTGGCCGTGGTGCAGGCCCAGGATGTGCTGGGCCTTGGGCATGAAGCCAGGATGAACACCCCCGCCACCTTGGGCGGTAACTGGTGCTGGCGCGCCCTGCCCGGCGCCTTTACCCCGGAGCTGGCCCAAAAGCTGCATGATGCTATGGAGCTGTATGGCCGCCTGCCGGAAGAACCCGCTGCAGAACCCGGTGAAACAGAAAAATCGGAAGACGCAGAAAAAGCGGCGGAACCCAAAACCTGATCTCTCCCTCTCCAACGCCCCGCACCGGAGCAGCTTCCGGTGCGGGGGCTTTTTTTGCAAATTTTTGGGTTGTTGCCTTGGCAACAGACGGCCCCGATGCAGGTTGGTATACTAAAGGCACTCTGCAGGGTATGCTGAACCAACAACCCGGCAGAGCCGGCATGAAAACCCCGACTTTTGAAAGTGCTTTCTATGTTAGCGTGACCTAACCATGAAAGACAAAATTATACCTGCACCGTTCGCCATGGGAAGCCACCGACATGTGCGGCAAATGCCATGCACAAAAAGCAATGCAAAAGTTTCCAACACAATTTTTGGTGCAGTTGTTGCTTTTTGTAAGGACATATGGTAGAATGATTGTGGCCCGGATACGGGCTGGTCAATGGCGTCCTTTTGGGCTGGAACCGTGGGCAACGCAGAAAAGCTGCCCGCCCACCAGCTGGAAAAGGACAAGATTTTCAATAGTTGGTTAGAATAACCTAACTAATAGAGCAGCGCATTTGGTTTACAACAGGAGGTAACCGATGACAGATTTTGTACAGTGGGAAGGCTTCCAGGGCCGCATCTGGAAAGAAGAAGTCAACACCCGCGATTTTATCCAGAAGAACTACCGCCCCTACTCCGGCGATGAAAGCTTCCTTGCCGGCCCCACCGAAGCAACCGATAAGCTTTGGGGTGCTCTGCAGGTTCTGCAGAAGGAAGAGCGCGCCAAGGGCGGCGTTCTGGATATGGAGACTGAAGTGGTTTCCGGCATGACCGCTTACGGCCCCGGCTATATCAGCGAGGACCTGAAGGATCTGGAAAAAGTCGTCGGCCTGCAGACCGATAAGCCCCTCAAGCGCGCCTTCATGCCCTATGGCGGCATCAAGATGGCAGAACAGGCCTGCACCACCTATGGCTATACTCCGTCCCCGAAGCTGCACGAAATCTTTACCAAGTATGCCCGCACCCACAACACTGCTGTGTTTGATGCCTACACCCCGGAGATGAAAAAGGCACGCCACAGCCACATTGTGACCGGCCTGCCCGATACCTATGGCCGCGGCCGCATCGTTGGCGACTACCGCCGCGTTGCCCTGTACGGCATTGACTACCTGATCAAAGAAAAGCAGAACGACTTTGCCAACTGCGGTGACGGCACCATGACCGATGACGTCATCCGTCTGCGCGAAGAGATCGCCCTGCAGATCCGCGCCCTGAACGATATGAAGGCCATGGCCGCTGCTTACGGCTATGATATCTCCCTGCCCGCTGCCAACGCCAAGGAGGCTGTGCAGTGGCTGTACTTTGGCTATCTGGCTGCCATCAAGACCCAGAACGGCGCTGCTATGAGCGTTGGCCGTATCTCCACCTTCCTGGATATCTACATCCAGCGCGACCTGGATAAGGGCATCCTGACCGAGACCGAGGCCCAGGAACTGATCGACCACCTGACCATGAAGTTCCGCATGGTCAAGTTTGCCCGTATCCCCAGCTACAACCAGCTGTTCAGCGGCGACCCCGTGTGGGCTACCCTGGAAGTTGGCGGCATCGGCATGGATGGCCGCTCCATGGTCACCAAGACCGACTTCCGCTTCCTGCATACCCTGGAAAACATGGGCCCCGCACCGGAGCCGAACCTGACCGTTCTGTACTCCTCTGCTCTGCCCAAGACCTTTAAGGATTACGCCTCCAAGATCTCTATCAAGACTTCCTCCGTCCAGTACGAGAACGACGATGTGATGAAGCCTGTCTGGGGCGACGACTACTCCATCTGCTGCTGCGTTTCCGCAACCCAGACCGGCAAGGAGATGCAATTCTTCGGCGCACGTGCCAACCTGGGCAAGTGCCTGCTGTATGCCATCAACGGCGGTATGGACGAAAAGCTGCATGAGCAGATTGGCCCTCACTATGCCCCCATCACTGCAGAGTACCTGGATTATGACGAAGTTATTGCCAGGTATGACGTTATGATGGATTGGCTGGCAGGACTGTACGTCAATGTGCTGAACCTGATCCAGTACATGCACGACAAGTACTACTATGAGGCGGCTGAAATGGCCCTGATCGATACCGATGTGCGCCGCACCTTTGCCACCGGTATTGCCGGCTTCAGCCATGTAGTTGACTCCCTGAGCGCAATCAAGTACGCCAAGGTCAAGTGCGTGCGTGACGAGACCGGTCTGGTCACCGATTACGAGATTGAGGGCGAATTCCCCCGTTACGGCAACGATGACGACCGCGCCGATGATATCGCTGTCTGGCTGCTGCGCACCTTCCTGGAGAAGATCAAGCGCCGCCACACCTACCGCAACTCCGAGGCTACCACCTCTATCCTGACCATCACCTCCAATGTGGTATACGGTAAGGCAACCGGCGCAATGCCGGATGGCCGCGCAGCCTTTACCCCGTTTGCCCCCGGTGCAAACCCGGCTTACGGCGCAGAGCAGAACGGCCTGCTGGCCAGCCTGAACAGCGTTGCCAAGCTGCCCTACCACTGGGCACTGGACGGCATCTCCAACACCCAGACCATCAACCCCGACGCTCTGGGCCACAGCGAGGGCGAGCGCGTTGAGAACCTGGTCCAGGTTATGGACGGCTACTTTGACCAGGGCGCCCACCACCTGAACGTCAACGTCTTTGGCACTGAAAAGCTGATCGACGCCATGGAGCACCCGGAGAAGGAAGAGTACGCCAACTTCACCATCCGTGTTTCCGGCTATGCCGTCAAGTTCATTGACCTGACCCGCGAACAGCAGATGGACGTTATTGCTCGTACCTGCCACAAGAAGATGTAATTGCTGCGGCGTGACTGTCGACTAGCATACAAGGCCCGCGGCTGCGTTTTGCGGCCGCGGGCTTTTTGGGCAAATGCGTGGTATAATAGGGGAGGAAACGCAGGACTCCAGCCCAGTCACACGTTGAAAAATGCGTATACCCCAGTAGGGCGGGGCCACCCGACCCCACCGTGAGAGGCTGCGAACCAAGAAAGCCGTTTGTAGGGGATGATGCTTGCATCGTCCCGTGGGCCTTTGCCTTGCTGCATATCATAAATTTGGGCAATACCGCATAATTCTAAGTGCCGATACGGCGAGCGAGGTGCGGCAGATGCCAAGCCAAAAGCGCAGATAATACTGGATGCTGCAAAGGTGAGCGCCGCCAGTGGCGGAAACAGCGAACCGAAGCAGGGGCAGCGGTCGCAGAGTGCGAGGGGCTTTTGCCCCCGAAGCACGATGCGGGTACCGCAACCCGACATTATCGAGCATTTTGGCAACGCAGATGCCGTGCCGCAGCTGCCGGAGCGGTGCTTAAGCCACAAGGCGGGAATTGTGCGGTGTTGCCTTGATGTGGAACCCAGCTCCGCAGTAGGGCGGCCAGCCCCCTGGCCACCGTTGGGCCTTGCGGCCAATCGCGTTATGGCACCCAACCGTGCGGCCCCGGAACGGTCACTGCGCCCGCAGGCGCGTTTCGGAGGCCAACCGGGATTTTAATCCCGGCTCTTAGGCCGGAGATAGACCGTTCCCTACAGAGCATTTTATAATGTGCGACAATTATTTATTGTGCGCCCGCCGCCCCTGTCACATCCCAAACCCAACACCAACCGCAAAAGAGGTAATATTCCATGGAGCAAAACACCCCCATCACCGGCCGCATCCATTCCGTCGAAACGTTCGGCCTTGTCGATGGCCCCGGCGTGCGGTATGTCCTGTTTGTGCAGGGCTGTGCCATGCGCTGCCGCTATTGCCATAACCCCGAAACCTGGCCCTGCACCATTGGGGAGCAGCAAACCCCGGCCCAGGCCCTGCAAAAAGCCCTGCGTTATCGCACTTACTGGAAAAATAACGGTGGCCTGACCGTCAGCGGCGGTGAACCGCTGTTACAAATCGACTTTGTGTCGGAGCTGTTCCGCCTGGCCAAACTGCAGGGCGTGCATACCACCCTGGATACCGCCGGCCAGCCCTACACCACCGCGGAACCGTTCTATTCCAAGTTTGAGACCCTGATGCAGAACACCGACCTGGTGATGCTGGACCTGAAAGCCTTTTACCCGGACCGCCACAAGGCCCTGACTGGCTGCGATAACACCCCCATTCTGGATATGGCGCGCTGGATGGGCGAACATGGCAAAGCCATGTGGATCCGCCACGTTCTGGTGCCCGGGTTGACGGACGATGAAGCCGAGCTGCGGGAGATGAGCGATTTTATCAAATCCCTTGGCAGCGTGCGCCGCGTGGAGGTGCTGCCCTACCATACCCTTGGCCTGTTCAAGTGGGAAAAACTTGGCATCACCTACAGCCTGGATGGCGTTCAGCCGCCCAGCGAGGAAGCGGTTCAGCGCGCTGAAGAGCTGCTTTGCATCAAGGATTATCCGGATTTCAAAAAGTAAGGCAAGCTGTGCCGCTAAACGTGAAAATTTATTTCAAAAACAGATAAAAAATGCTTGACGAACCACTGGAAACATGGTATAGTATACGCATGGTTAGTGAGGACTAACCGACAGGGCCGCTTTTGCTGACGGCGCATGGAATGCCTCCCATCGCCGTGGCCCAGAAAAGGAACAGGCTTGCTCCCTGCTCCTGTCAAAGTCAGGCAGTTCTCCGTTTCAGGTGTTTGCTCTGCACCTTTTTCATTGCCTGAATCAAAACAATATAGCCCTCTCCCCAGCTGCTCCTTGGGAAGAGGGCTTTATTGTTTTGTTTTTATGTGGAGGTTGGGGAAGAATGGAGGCGGGTGGAAGATATAAATTACGGATCCACGGTGAGGGCAGCGCCGGTACCTCTACCGTGTTCCCGCAGGCTGTATTTGCCCTGTGTGATTCCACAAAGACTCTACGCTGTCTGGTGCCGGCAAGTCGGGCAGGAAGATTCAAAAACGAAAAACAAACCCGCAAAAAAACGATGAAAATAAGACGCGGACCCAAGATGCAATATGTCCTGCTGTTCTTTGGGCAACACCGCACAATTCCCGCCTTGCGGCTTAAGCACCGCTCCGGCAGCTGCGGCACGGCATCTGCGTTGCCAAAATGCTCGATAATGTCGGGTTGCGGTACCCGCATCGTGCTTCGGGGGCAAAAGCCCCTCGCACTCTGCGACCGCTGCCCCTGCTTCGGTTCGCTGTTTCCGCCACTGGCGGCGCTCACCTTTGCAGCATCCAGTATTATCTGCGCTTTTGGCTTAGCATCTGCCGTACCTCGCTCGCCGTATCGGCACTTAGAATTATGCGGTATTGCCTTTGATAATTATAGCTAAAATGATTGAAAGCCGCATCTTAATATGATAAAATGTAAATATTTATATGAAATAAAGAGGAAAGAAAAAAGCTGGTTTTGCCCTGTGGGGAAAAGGCCTTTGCGGGCTTGCAGGCAAAACGGCATTGCGGTAGCTTTGCCGCAAAATACTGGTGCTGCCTTATCAACGGGGCGCAGTGGTATGCAGGCCGGCGGGCCTGGGATATGAAGAAAACTTGGAAGAAAAGGGAAACAGGGTATGATTACAAAGCGCGAAAAGCTGCAGTATGTCTATGTCTTTTTAACAGACCTTGCAGCTCTGGCCGCCAGTGTGATTCTGGCATGGCTGATCGTTGGCGGCATTATGGGGCAGCTGCTGCCTTACAGTGTTCTGGATTGGGTTCAGGCGCTGGTTTTGCTGGTGCTGGCCTATACCGTTACATTTTTCTGTTTTGACCAGACGGAAAACATTGTCAAGCGTACCCGCGGGCAGGAAGCCAAACTTTCCATCAAGTCCAACCTGCTGATGATGGTGATCTATTCTGCTTTTCTGACGCTGTCCAAAGCGGTTTTGCAGGATTCCCGCTATTTTCTGGTGGGGGTCGTGTCGTTTAACCTCTTCCTGCTCCCGGCGGCCCATGGCCTGCTCAAAAAGCTGCTGGTAAAAGCCCCTGACAGTCTCCAGAACGAAACGCTGGTTGGCATTGTTACCACCGGTGACCATGCAGGCAAGATGATCCGTGAGATCAGCAACGACTGGTCCCGCCGTGTGTGCGGTGTGGCCCTGCTGGAAGCCACGGGGGATGCAATCGGTACCAAGGTGGAGAATATTGAGATAAAAGCCAATTATGATACCTTTATGAACTGGCTGCGCCGCGCCGCTTTGGATGAAGTGTATATCGATGTTCCGATGGACAGCGGCGAATCCTTTATCCCGTACCTGGAAGAGATGGAAAGCATGGGCCTGACCGTGCATTTCCACATGCCGCTGCTGGACCGCATCGAGGAAAGCTGCTGCAACGAAACCAGCTCCGCCCGCCTGTGCCGCGATCTGGGCCGCTGCGCTGGCGGCAACCTGGTTACCATGGCTACCATTGAACCCAAGCTGCGGGACCAGATCCTGAAGCGCCTGATGGATATTTTGGGCAGCCTGGTGGGCTGCATCATCAGCATCCCCATCATTGCCATTACAGCCATCCCCCTGAAACTGGAAAGCCCCGGCCCGCTCTTCTTTAAGCAGAAGCGAGTGGGCCGCAATGGCCGTGTTTTCTACATCCATAAGCTGCGCAGCATGTATATGGATGCCGAGGAACGCAAAAAGGAACTGATGGCCCAGAACGAGATGAACGGCCTGATGTTCAAAATGCAGGATGACCCCCGCATTACCAAGGTGGGTAAGTTTATCCGCAAAACAAGCATTGACGAACTGCCGCAGTTCTTTGATGTTCTGCGCGGAGATATGAGCCTTGTCGGCACCCGCCCGCCCACGCTGGACGAGTATAAACAGTACGAAAGCCACCACAAGCGCCGCCTTTCCATGAAACCGGGCATCACCGGCCTGTGGCAGGTCAGCGGCCGCAGCGATATTGAGGATTTTGAGGACGTTGTCAAACTGGACGTTGAATACATTGATAACTGGAGCCTGTGGGGCGATATAAAGATCCTCTTCAAGACCGTATGGGTCGTCTTTGCCGGCCGGGGGGCAAAGTAAATCGTTAAGTGCGTGGAATGAGAACCTAAAATATAAAAACATCAATCCGGAACCCATTCTTTCAACACAATAAGCGGAGCAGGGAACTGCTCCACTTTTTTTACAACAAAAACGCAGGAGGTACTTTGATTATGGCTGCAACGCAAAACAGAGATATGGGGAGCGGCAGCATTCCCAGGCTGCTGGCTCAGCTGGCACTGCCCGCTGTGGTGGCGCAGGTGGTAAACCTGCTGTATAACATTGTGGACCGCATCTATATCGGCCATATGCCGGAGGTCGGCGCATCCGCGCTGACGGGCGTTGGCCTGTTTACCCCCATTTTGATGCTGATTACCGCGTTTGCCATGCTGTGCGGCTCCGGCGGCGCGCCCCGCGCGGCCATTGCCATGGGCCGCGGCGATGACAATGCCGCCGAAAAAATCATGGGCAACTGCTTTACGCTGCTGCTGATTCTGGCGGCTGTGCTGACCGTTGTGTTTTATTTCGCTGCGCCGTCCCTGCTGGTGCTGTTCGGTGCCAGCGAAAAAACGCTGCCTTATGCGCTGGATTACGCCCGCATCTATATCATCGGCACCATTTTTGTGCTCATCGTTATGGGCATGAACCCCTTTGTCACCACCCAGGGCTTTGCCACGTTCAGCATGATGACCACCGTGATCGGCGCTGTGTGCAACATCATCCTGGACCCCATTCTGATTTTTGCCCTCAATATGGGGGTGCGCGGTGCCGCCACGGCGACTGTCATCAGCCAGGCGGTGGGCGCGGTGTGGGTGCTGCGCTTTTTGACCGGCAGCCGCACCAGGCTGCGCCTGAGCGTGAAAAACATGCCGCTGGTGGGAAAAGTCATCGGCCCCTGCCTTGGGCTGGGCGTTTCCACCTTTGTGATGATTGCCACCGAAAGTATCCTTTCCATCAGCTTCAACTCCAGCCTGGCACGCTATGGCGGCGATATCGCCGTCGGCGCCATGACCATCATCACCAGCGCCACCCAGCTGCTCAGCATGCCGGTGCAGGGACTTTGCCAGGGCGCACAGCCCATCATGAGCTTTAACTTTGGCGCGGGCAAGGGTGACCGCGTCAAACAGGCATTCCGGTTACAGTTCATCATCTGCGTGGGATATGCGGTCGCGTTCTGGGCCGCCTGCATGCTGGTGCCCCAGATGTTTGCGAGCGTCTTCTCCACCGATCCGGAACTGGTGCAGTACACGGCCTGGGCCATGCGCGTTTACATGGCGGGCATTTTCTCCACCGGGTTCCAGGCTTCCTGCCAGCAGAGCTTTGTGGCGCTGGGCCAAGCGAAGATCAGCCTGTTCATGGCCTGCCTGCGCAAACTGATTTTGCTGATTCCCCTGATCTTTATCCTGCCCCTGATTTTGCAGGACAAGGTTTTTGCTGTCTTTTTGGCCGAGCCGGTCAGCGATATCATCGCGGCAACCGTAACCTGCAGCGCATTCTTTATCCGCTTTAACAAGATTCTGGCCACCAGCCAGAAAAAGGCGTAAGAATTTGTGGGATACCCGTCTCCCTGCAGTGTATTTTATAATGGGCAATCAACATTTGCCGTGCCTCCCACCCCGTAGGGGCGCACTCTGCGCCCGCCAACCTAAAAGGATAACGATTTTACCCAAAGGCATGTGCCGGAATCCCGCACATGTCTTTTTGTTTGCATCATAGCAAACTGTTTACCCGGCGCACCAAATTTGCTCAGTTGCCCTGCCTGCCGCTGGCGAACAAATTTCCGCCAAAACTCAGCATTTGGCGCGTCAACGGCCAAACAAGGTGCGCGTTCCCCAGAAACTGTATCCGATAAAAAAAGCAAATTACGCACAGCCAACCTCAAACCCGGCGGGGCAGGGGATGGCAAACTGCGGATTTGGTGTTATAATTTCCGTGGAGTAAGAACGCTGGAAAGCCAGCGGAAAGGAACCGACCATGAAAGGCAAATGGATGAAAATAGTACGGCAGTATACGATCATCACGCTCGGCATCAGCATGATGGCGGTGGGGGTGTATTTCTTCAAATTTCCCAACAACTTTGTCTTTGGCGGTGTGACCGGCGCGGCGGCACTGGTTGCCAAGCTGACCCCGATTTCGGCCAGTGAGTTTTCCGCCGTGGTCAATATGTTGATGCTGCTTCTGGGCCTGATTTTTTTGGGCAAAGAGTTTGCGCTGACCACCGGTTATGCCACCGTGGTTCTTTCGGCGGAATTGATGCTGTTGGAAAAGGCCTGCCCGCTCAACGAGCCTTTGTCGGACCAGCCCATGCTGGAACTGATTTTTGCCATTGCGCTGCCTGCCATTGCTTCGGCATTGCTCTTCGGCGTGGGGGCTTCCAGCGGCGGCACCGATGTGATTGCCCTGATCGTGGAAAAATATACCCACCTGCACAGCATTGCAGCGGCGTTGTTTTTGACCGATCTGGTCATGGTGGTGGCGGCCTGCTTTGTGTTTGACCTGCACACCGCGCTTTACTCTTTCGTCGGCCTTACCGTTAAATCCCTGATGATCGACGTGGTGTTGGAGCGCATGAAGATGTGCAAAGCTATCTTGATCGTCTGCGACGACAAGGAGCCGATCTGTGACTTTGTGAATAAGGAACTGGACCGCGGCGCAACATACACCCCCTGCAACGGTGCATACACCAACCAGCCGCGCTACATTATCTATACCACCCTGACCCGGCACGAAGCAATGCAGCTGCGGGAGTTTATCCACAAGGAACACCTGAACGCCTTTATGTCCATGCTGAGCACCACCGAAGTGTTCGGCAAGGGTTTTGATAACGCCTGAAAACCCGCACATACCGCACAGTTCAAACGCTGTGCGGTATTTTTTGTGCCGAAACGCTTGACAGAAATCCGAACCCGGACTATAATATAAATCCGAAATCGGATTATAACACATCACACAGCGGTGCACAAATAAAGCATCGCCGTTTTGCTGTGAAGGCAATACCGCATAATTCTAAGTGCCGATACGGCGAGCGAGGTGCGGCAGA
>ERZ650918.1363-NODE-1363-length-21482-cov-3.696831_pt1 | contig 21482 bp, 15 predicted proteins | sample MGYA00514758_ERZ650918 | MGnify/ENA metagenome assembly ERZ650918 | reverse complement strand
CCTGGTATGAGGTCAAGGATTATATGCAGGTGGAAAGTCCGCTGAAAGTATCAGAAAAGGGGCTGGAAGCCGGGGAAAACAAGGAAAACAGCCGTAAGCCTCTGGGGGCAGGCACAGGCATGGCTCCCGCCAGAAATTCAGGGGGCGCTTCACGAAGCTTTGGCGCAGATGAAAAGGAATTGGAGGCAATTTTTACCCGTACCTATGGAGAAAAACGCCGGAGACTTCCGGGGGAAAGCGGTCCCAGACTGGTAACCTTTGATCCGAAAAAACAGGGCGAAGCCTCCTATGGGCCAGACCGAATTCGAAGTCACGGGAATCCTGGATATATGAAGAAACAGCAAGAGCCAGAGGAGGAATATCTTCTGGTAGATGGCTATAATATTCTTTATGATTGGGAGGATATGCGGGAGCTGATGCAGGTAACTCTGGATGGTGCCAGACATCGGTTAATGGATATACTCTGCAATTATCAGGGATACAAAAAGTGTCGTTTGATTGTGGTTTTTGATGCATACAAGGTTCCCGGCGGTGTTGGAAGCGCTCAGGATTATCACAATATTCATGTGGTTTACACAAAGGAAGCTGAGACGGCAGATCAGTATATTGAGAAATTTGCTCACGAAATGGGGAGAAGATACCGGGTAACGGTAGCCACTTCTGACGGTCTGGAACAGTTGATTATCCGGGGACAGGGCTGTATTCTGATGTCTGCTGCAGATCTGCGGGAGGACATTGAACGGATAGGCCGCCAGATCGAGGAAGAACAGGGACGTCTTCCAAGACCAGGCAAGAACTATCTTTTTCAGGATGTAGATAAAGAACTGGCTGAGTATCTGGAAAAGATACGGCTGGGGAAAGATTAAGTCTGGAAAATGGCTCGGGGAATCCTGTTTTCCCGGGCTGTTTCAGGGAAATACGGATTTTAAAAGCTCGATAAAGCCTCGTTCTGTCCGATCCAGATAGGAATCTTTTTTGTAGACCACATTTACATCCCAGGCATCGGGAATTTCCCCGTATTGATAGCGGCAGAAGCAGTCTATTCCACCTAAAGCCTCCAGAGCCCGGCTGGGAACTATGGTGATTCCAAGGCCGGAATGGGCAAGCTGAACTGCAGAAATACAACTGGAAACCTCCATGGAAACTATGGGGGATATTTTCTTTTTTCGGAAAATTTCATCCGTTTTTTTGCGAATGGCATGTCCTTTTTTTATGGGAATAAAGGGCTGGCTTCGAAGAAATGCATCACGAACAATGGTGTGAATCGGATCTGCCAGATCCTCTTCCTTTACAACACCGGGAGCAGCAATAAGATATAGATTTTCCCGGTAAATACACTCTGTCTGCAGACCGCTGGGAAGATCCTTTAAATCCCGCGGGATAATATAAAAGTTAATTTCATCCTTTAAAAGTGCTGACAAAAGATCGTCAGACATGGCTTCATAAATCTGAACTTCTACCTGAGGGAACATTTTTTTATAGGGCGGAATGACTCTGGGAAGCATATATCCGGCCCGTTCTGTGGGAAGCCCGAAAATGATCCGTCCTCTTTCTCCAAGACCGATATCCACTAATTCCCGGCGCAAATTGTCATTGAGGCGCAGAATTGTCCGGGCAGTATCTACATATTTTTCTCCTGCGTAGGTGAGAGTCAGGGGATAATTTTTCCGGTAAAACAGCTGTACACCGATATCCTGTTCTATCTTTGAAATAATATAGCTGAGAGACGGCTGAGAAATATAAAGCTTTTTTGCGGCCTCTGTAATGCTTCCGCAGTCCGCTACAGCTATCACATACTGTAAATCACGAAAATCCATGAAATTCCCTTCTTTCTATTATTATAATCAAGAACAATGCCTTGCCTTGGCACATTGCTATACAGAGCAATATACCAGAGTATTCGCTGAAATTCAAGAAAAGTATAGATAAATATATATAACAATCATGCAGATATATGTATTTTACTGTTGATAATAAATTAACTATAATAAATATAGATACAAAATAAAAGAAATCAAGAAGGGAATTGGATAAAGTGAACAAAGGTTCAGGCGGGCAGTCAAAGCTGGAAGCTCTGTTAGAAAGATTAAGAGATTTTTCCACACCGGAGCTTTGTGACGGCGCTCAGCGCTGTATTGCAATGGACTGGCAAATCAAACCGCAGGTAGGAAAAAATAAAATCTGCGGTCCGGCAGTAACCGTGGATCTTCCGCCGGGAGAAGGGGCGTTGGCAGCAGATGTGATTCTTTATCTGAAAAAGGGGGATGTGCTGGTGATTGCCGGGAAGGGCAGATGTGATTGCTCCTACTGGGGGGATCATCGCAGCATCTGCGCTGCTATGATGGGAGCTGAGGCTGTGGTAATTGACGGAGCATTCCGTGACGCAGAGGGATGTGAAAAGACTGGGTTTCCTGTTTTTGCGAAGGGACTGACTTGCCGAACAGCGGCAAAAAGCGGGCAGGGAACCATTCAGTCAGAGGTAAGCTGCGGTGGGATTTTGGTGCGTTCGGGCGATTTAATTGTAGGAGACAGAAACGGCGTGGTTGTGATTCCTCCGGAGGATGCAGAGGAGATTATGGAGCGGGCTGAAAGCAAGCGCAGGCTTCAGGAACTTCTGATAAAGCAGATGAAAAAAACGGGAAAGGTGATTCCAAAAATTTCCGAAAAGTATCTGTTGGAGAACTGATTTATTATTACAAAAAAGGATGCAAAAGAAAACTTTTTCAAGAGGATTCTGCATCAAAAGGGAATAGATAAAAGGTTAAAAAGTGAAAAGGAGAAAAGGAATATGGCAAAAAATTTATCACGAAAAATTCTGGAAGCCCATCTGGCAAAGCCCTCGGAAATGATTCCGGGAGAGGAAATATACTTGAAGGTAGATCAGACATTAACCCACGATATTAACGCGGTTATGACCTATCTGGCCTTTGAGCAGATTGGTTTGGATCGGACACAGGTGGAAACCAGTGTCAGCTATCTGGATCACAATCTGCTGTACCTGGATTATAAAACACCGGATGATCATATTTATCTGCAGTCTGTTGCAAAGAAATACGGAGTTTATGTGTCGAGACCGGGAAACGGCATCTGTCATGCCGTACATGTTGCCCGGTTTGGAGCGCCTGGAAAGCTGTCTATGGGCGGCGACAGCCACACCCCTCATGGAGGTTCCATCGGTATGATGTGTATTGGCGTAGGTGGAATGGATGTTGCAACAGCTATGACGGGGGTGCCGATGCGGCTGAAAATGCCGCAGATTATTCGTGTAAATCTCATTGGAAAGCTGAAGGCGGGGTGCAGTGCCAAGGATGTGATTTTGGAAATGCTGCGCCGCAATACGGTGAAGGGCGGACTGGGAAAAATTTATGAATATACAGGTCCGGGAACAGCGGAACTGGAGGTAGAAGACAGAGTAACCATTGCAAATATGGGAGCGGAGCTGGGAGCAACCAGTTCAATTTTCCCGGCAGATGAGCAGGTTCGCAGATTTATGAAGGCTCAGGGAAGAGAAGATGAATTTGTACAGCTGGAGCCGGATGAGGGCTGTGAATATGACGGAGAAATTACGATTGATCTTAGCAGCCTGGAACCACTCATTGCCTGCCCTCACCAGCCGGACAATGTAACAACGATCCGCCAGGTGGAGAAAAAGAAGGTACAGCAGGTCTTAATCGGAGGCTGTACCAACGGAAGCTACAAGGATATTGCAAAGGCAGCTTTAGTTTTAAAGGGACATCACGTTCATGAGGATGTCAGCTGTACCTGTGCAGTTTCCTCCAAGCAGATATATAAGCAGCTAATGAGAGACGGATATATCGAAATGCTTCTGGATGCCGGCGTCCGTATGCTGGAGCTGGCCTGCGGTCCCTGCTGCGCTATTGGTCAGTCACCGGCTACAGACGGGGTGGCTGTGCGGACAACTAACCGGAATTTTAAGGGGCGGGCCGGAAATCCTACAGCAAAGGTTTATCTGGTAAGCCCGGAGAGCGCTGCGGCCTGTGCCATTACAGGAACCTTCTCTGCTGCAGAAGAAATTCTGGGAGAGAATATAGGAATTCTGGGAACCATCCGGGAACCAGAGGAGTATTCTGTTGATGATTCTCAGCTGATTCATCCCCTCTCTCTCGAGGAGGCATCAAAGGTTGAGATTATCCGTGGGCCTGGGATTGCGCCCCTTCCCATTCCAGATGCTCCGGAGCAGCACCTGGAATGCAAGGTCAGCTTAAAAACCGTGGATAACATTACAACAGATGATATTACTCCGGCAAGTGCTGAATTTTCCAGTATGCGTTCCAATATTCCGCTAATGAGCCAGTATTGCTATTGCCGTTATGATCCTGACTTTGCAGCCAGGGCAAAAGCGTTGGGAAAGAGCATTATCATCGGCGGAGAAAATTATGGACAGGGCTCCTCCCGTGAACATGCGGCAATCAATCCCATGTACTTGGGGGTAAAAGCTGTTATTGCAAAGAGTATGGCGCGGATTCACAAGGGAAATCTGGTAAACCACGGAATTATTCCCATGCTGTTTGCGGATCCGGCAGATTATGATCGGATTGATCAGATGGATGATTTGGAAATCGACGGTTTTCGGGATCAGATTGCAGAAAGAAGAGTTCTGATCAAGGACAGAACCAGAGGCTTTTCCTTTGAGGCCGTTTTAGATTTGTCCGACAGCGAATTAGAGGTAATTCTCTGCGGCGGACAGCTTCGGTATCTGAAAGAGGAGCTGAAGAAAATGGGAGTGATTCAGTAAAGAAGCAGGGAAATTGTAAATTAAAAAAGCGAGTCAATTCCGGCGGGGAAGGGGGAATAGAGAAGAGGGCAAAAAATAGGGTAGTATGTAGTTATATAAAAAATTTGGAGGGATAAGCAAATGGATAAAGAAAAGAAAACACTGTGGCAGGAATTTAATGATTTAGGGGGAATGCCTTTATGGCTTTACGTTTTGTGCTCAGCAATTATCCTGGCAGTTATGGTTACAGGAACGTTGGGAACAGATATTACAGCTTTCATCGCAGTGTGCTGTGTTTTTTCTATTGTATTAAATAAGATAGGAAAAATTCTTCCCATCTGGAATACCTATATTGGCGGCGGACTGCTGATGATCTTTTTCGGTACAGCAGTAATTAAGCAGCTGGGCTGATTCCAGAGGAGTATGTAGAATTAATCGGAAATATGGTTCAGGGTGACGTGAATATTTTGAATGTATTTATTATCGCACTGATCATGGGATCGATTCTGTCTCTGGATCGTCACGTACTTCTTCGCAGCTTCGGCGGTTATATTCCGGCAATTCTTGGAGGCCTAGTCGGTGCGGCGCTTTTGGGATGTGTCACAGGTCTGATTTTTGGAGTAAAGCCGATTGATATGGTGATTAAGTACGTTCTTCCGATTATGGGTGGAGGAAATGGTGCAGGAGCAGTTCCACTGTCTCAGATTTATGAGCAGATATCCGGTGAACCGGCGGCAAATTATTATTCTTTTGCAATCATCATTCTTACAATCGCCAATCTTTTCTGTATTGTTGCAGGAGCTCTGTTGCACAAGCTGGGACAGGTAAAGCCAAGTCTGACAGGAGATGGAACCAGTATCATACCGGTTGAGAGCAAGCTGCTCAAAGAGGATGTACAGGTAAAGGTTACGTTAAATGATTACTGCGGTGTTTTGCTTTTGCTGGGAACGGTGTTTGCAGTAGGCCGTCTGTTCAGTAAGGTTTTACTTCCTACAGTTTTTGGAGCGCAGATTCATAATTTTGCATACAGTATTATTTTTGTTGTAATTCTCTCAGCGCTAGGAATTATCCCGAAAAATATTCGCGTTGCAGCAAAGCTGGTTCAGGGCTTTATGGTTTCTGTTGTCGGTATGCTGACTATGGTCGGTATGGGTGTTGACTTTGACCTGGCAGAGCTGGTATCTGCCGCAAGCCCCTCTAATCTTCTGATTGCAGCTATGATTGTTCTGGGGGCAATTCTGGGCAGTGCCCTGGTAGGAAAACTTGTAGGCTTTTACCCTATCGATGCAGCTATTACAGCAGGACTTTGTATGGCAAACAGAGGAGGTTCCGGAGATATCGCAGTTTTGGGTGCAGCAAACCGTCTGGAGCTAATCAGTTATGCTCAGTTATCCAGCCGTGTTGGAGGAGGTATTGTGCTGATTATTGCATCCTTCTTCTTCTCATTTTTTCTTTGATAAACAGAAATGAGGTAAAATACAGTGATTACATGGAAAGAGTTGTCCGTGTCTCCGGAAGAGGAGGCACTGGCAAGAGAAATTATTGAAGGTGGGGCAGGAAAAAAGCTTCCTGAGGAAAAGCTGTATGAGTTTCAGGCTGGAGAAGAGCATTCTATGGAAATCGAAACAAGGGCAGGAAAAACGCATGTGAATTTTTATCTTCCCCTGGGAGAAAAGGAGAATCTGCCTTTGTATATAAATATCCACGGCGGCGGCTTTATTAAAGGAATGAGAGATCAGGATTATGTATTCTGCCGTAATATATGCAGCAGAGCTGGTGTAGCAGTGGCTGATATTGATTATGTTCCCGCGCCTCACATGAGATATCCGGGACAGGTATACGCATGCTATGATGTACTGCAGTATTTTGCGCAGAATACTGCAAAGTGGAATCTGGACAGAGAAAAAATTGCTGTGGGAGGTCACTCAGCAGGCGGAAATCTGGCAGCTGCCATCATTCTTATGGCAATCCATGAAAATGCTTTTGTACCTGCACTGCAAATTCTGGACTATCCGGGATTGGAGCTTCATATTCCGGCAGGAAAAAAGAGAAACGGAAACAGTAATCCGCGGATTCCTTCCTGGAAAGCAGATTTTTATGATAAAATGTATGCAGATTCTGAACTTAGACAGGAGATCTATTGCAGTCCAGGGCTTGCACCGGATACACTTCTGGCACAAATGCCGCCAACATTAATAATGTATTGTGAAAATGATACATTCTGTGATGAGGATGCAAGATTTCATATGCGTCTGTTGAAACAGGGAGTTCCGGTATACGGAAAACGTTTCCTGAATAGTAATCATGGTTTTGTGGTTCAGCGTGTTGGAGAATATGAGCTAGCAGAGCGTATGATCATTCAGTCCTTAAAAGCACTATAATATTATTGCCTATTTTTCTTCTTTATAAATTAAGAAGATGAAATAGGCAATAATATAAAATATTCATTAAAAATCAAGGGAACTGGTTAAATATTTCCGGTAATCTCCCGGTGTCATTCCTTCTATTTGTTTAAAGCATCGGATAAAACTGGAAACATTATAATATCCAACCTGCTGGCTGATATCTTTAAGCGTAAGCTTGGAATCGGCCAGCAGATCTTTTGCTTTCTGCATTCGAATCTGAGTACTGTAATCCAGGATATTTCCCCCGGTTTTTTCTTTAAAAAACTGGCTTAGATTGGGGAGAAGCATGTGAAAATGCTCAGCTGTTTCCTGAATAGAAAATTCGCATCGGAGACAGTTATTTCTAATATACTGTTTTAAATCATCTAATAAAATATCTGAATTTTGCTTTTCTGTCTCTCGGGGTAATTCTGCTGCCTGCCAGTTAAGCCGTTGAATCAGGCCAATGACATCATCTACCGTTTCCATATTCATTAAATCAGACGGATCTGTTCCATCTGGAAGCAAAGTCTGCAGGGGAGCAGCGGTCTCCATAAAAATACTGATAATATCAAAGCAGATTCCCTTGGCAGCAAATAGAGGCAGATTCTTTTTTTCCATATTATCGGCAAGGATACATACCCAATCATGAATTTTATGTTTGTCTCTGCAGGCTAGCGCATTGCGCAGCTGTTCCAATGCATGCTTTGGATATGCTACTGTATTGTGTTCCTGCTGCTGCAGAGTCTGATAGAGAATAACGGTGCCATTGCCCTTTACAAAGCGATAATCCAGTGCGCTTTTTGCCTCGAGATAGGAACGGGGAATGGAAAGAGTACCAGAGTAACTGTTGCCCACTCCAATTGTAATATCCAGAGAAAATTTCTGCCGGATTTCTATGCGCAGTTTTCTTAAAACGGATTCTACCTGATCTTCTATCAGAAAATTTTCTTCAATTCCCTGAATAAAGATAATCTTATCTGGTTCTGGCGTAAAGGTATAAAAGCATTCCATAGTTTGAGAAAGAAATTTTTGTATGCATAAAGCGAGGGCATCATAATCTTCTACAGCTCCATGTACTTGTACCATTGCAACAAAGAATCGGTTATTGATATAACCCATATTCAAATCTTCCGTATCCATATTAAAGTCTTCGCGGCTTCTATAATGGCCGGTGAGAAGATGATAAATTCGTCCGCTTTTGATTGCAGCAGCGTTGTTCTTCAGCTTATCCGTGAGATACAGGTTCTGGTTGGACAAATAGTCCAGTGTAGTAGAAATCGTTTCGAGACTGTTTTCCTGGCTGCTTTTGCTGTGGAAATTGCCTAATAAGGACGCTTTTTCTTTTAATTTTCGAATCGGAGAATAATTCATCCGCATTAAAATAGAAATAACAACGCCGGAAACCAGAAAAACGAGCAATGTAGTCAGGAAAAGCTCGCGGTTAATTGAGCTTATTTTTTCTACAAACCGCAGACTTTCTGGTATATAGGCGGTATATATAGCCTGTTTGTGGAGAGCAGTACTGAGAAAAAACGTATGACTCCTCAGGCATGGTATTAGCGGAAAATAAAAGAGCCCCATCCATGTCTTCAATAGAAAAGTATGCTTCATATTTATCCAGGCGGCTGTTGACAAAATGTTCTAAATCAGAAGCACGAATAAAGAACAGGCACATGCCGCGAACCGTTTCGTAATCTGTATAAAGAGGCTCTAAAATTGTTAGAAACGAATCCTTTTTCCCTGGGATTGATATGATCTGTTCCGGTAAAACGATTCTCCGATCTTCATGGATCAATAAATTTCGCATTTCTTCTGGTGAAGTTTTTTCGAACTGGTACATATTGTTTAAAAACAAATCTACGGGACAAGTAGATTGGTTGATAAACATATATTCTTCGCCGCGAAGATAAATTCCAATTTCATTCAGCAGTGGGTTTGTTGTACTGTAGACAGCCATTTGATTGATGTAATCATAGCTTTGCAAGGGATTTTGGACAAAATGGTATCTGTCAAAATTTAAAGCTTGCTTTTTTCTTCTCCTGCTTGCAAAAATATTTTAAATGAAGTACAATAGACGCGGATCGTCAGTTTTTAGACAAACACTGACGGCAGCAACTATGGAAGCGGATCGGGAAACCGATCATAAAATAGTAGCAATTCAGGACAGGGCATCTTTTTGTCCGGCAAGGCCATCCTGAATCGTTACAAATAAATAAGAGGAGAATTCACAATGAGCAAAAAACCGGTGGTATTAATGATTCTTGACGGATACGGCTTAAACGACAAGTGCGAGGCCAATGCTGTCTGTGAAGGAAAAACCCCAGTGATGGATCAGCTGATGAGTCAGTGTCCTTTCGTAAAAGGACAGGCCAGCGGAATGGCAGTTGGTCTTCCGGAAGGACAGATGGGAAACTCTGAGGTAGGACACCTGAACATGGGTGCAGGACGTATTGTTTATCAGGAGCTGACCCGTATTACCAAATCCATTCAGGATGGTGATTTTTTTGAAAACAAGGCATTTATGGCAGCAGTAGAAAACTGCAAAAAGAACGATTCTGCTCTGCATATGTTCGGACTGGTTTCTGACGGCGGCGTTCACAGCCATATTACTCATATTTATGGTCTGCTGGAGCTGGCAAAGCGCAATGGCCTGAGCAAGGTCTATGTACACTGCTTCCTGGATGGCCGTGATACTCCTCCAGCATCTGGAAAAGATTATGTAGCAGCTCTGGAGGCCAAGATGGCTGAGCTGGGCGTTGGTAAGGTAGCAACTGTAGCAGGCCGCTACTATGCAATGGATCGCGATAAGAACTGGGATCGTGAGGAGATTGCCTATAAGGCACTGACAAAGGGCGAGGGCGTTCAGGCAGAGAGCGCTGTTGCAGGAATTCAGGCTTCCTATGATAACGGCAAGACTGATGAGTTTGTTATGCCTATGGTAGTGATGGAAAACGGTGCTCCAGTGGCAACTATCAAGGACGGCGATTCCATTATTTTCTACAACTTCCGTCCGGACCGGGCAAGAGAGATGACCCGCATTTTCTGTGATGATGAGTTTACAGGCTTTGATCGCGGTGAGAGAGTGAAGACTACCTTTGTATGCTTTACCGATTACGATGAAACCATTGGAAATAAGCTGGTTGCATTTGAAAAAGAGTCTATTACCAATACCTTTGGTGAGTTTTTGGCTGCTCACGGCCTGAAGCAGGCCCGGATTGCTGAGACAGAGAAATATGCACATGTAACCTTCTTCTTTAACGGCGGCGTTGAGGAGCCAAATGAAGGAGAGGATCGTATCCTGGTTCCTTCTCCCAAGGAGGTTGCAACCTACGATTTGAAGCCGGAAATGAGCGCACCTGCTGTATGCGACAAGCTGGTTGAGTGCATTAAGTCCGGAGCCTATGATGTAATTATCATCAACTTTGCAAATCCGGATATGGTAGGCCATACCGGTGTTGAAGCAGCAGCAATTAAGGCGATTGAGGCAGTGGATGAGTGCGTGGGAAGAGCAGTAGATGCGATTAAAGAAATGGACGGAGTAATGTTTATCTGTGCAGATCATGGTAATGCAGAGCAGCTGGTTGACTATGAGACTGGCGAGCCGTTTACTGCACATACCACCAATCCGGTTCCCTTTATTCTGGTGAATGCAGATCCGGCTTACAAGCTGAGAGAGGGCGGATGTCTGGCTGATATTGCTCCGACTCTGATTGAGCTGATGGGCATGGAGCAGCCGAAGGAAATGACCGGAAAATCTCTTCTGGTAAAATAATCCGTTCAGCGGAACTTGACAAAAGAACAATCGCCTGACAAGGCAAAAAGCAGGGCGCTGCAGACAGTGAATGATTTATCTGTCTGCAGCGCCTTTTTGTTAGTCCTCATAAAGTTTTCCGTAGATTTCCTCAGAAAGCAGATCCACATAGGAGGGATCCGGAAGATCGTGGTTGGTAACAAGCAGATCCTGAATCAGTTCAAATCGCTTCAGGCTCAGTTCCTCTGGGCTCAGTTCACCGAATTCCGAAAGAATTTTCTGATCCAGCTGTTCTCCTGTATATTCGGAAACAAACCAGGAGATCAGCTGCTTTGTAGTTTCCTCTTCCTGGGCAATCTGGCCGCTGAGCTTTTTGGCATCTTTTGACGAGGTGAAGGCCACATAAAGAGCGGCAGCGCCCATGACAACGAGAAGAGTTTTTGTAATGATTCCGGAAAAACCGGCTATAGGCATGGGAATGACACCCAGCCAGAAGAGAACCCCACTTGCAAGCATAATGCTTCCTACCAGCAGAAATGCGGAGGAAGAGGACTGGAGATCTTCATAGCGCTGAGCCTTTTTAACATAGACGCGGGCAGGCTCCCTGCGGTTTTTCTGTTCAGAGGAGGTCTCCTGTTCAGCCGCCCTCAAAAGCTCCTCTTCCAGAGCAGCTTCTTCCATACGGGCAGCCAGCTGGGCTTCCTGCTCGCGCCGGAGCTGTTCGGCCTCTTTGCGGGCTATGGCCTGGGCTTCCTCCTTAGAGCTTACAAGCGGTCCGCCGCAGTCAGTGCACACGGTCATTCCGTCAACAAATTCCATATCACATTTGGGGCAATAAGGCATAATAAATTCCTCCCTGTGTTGCTTTTTCATTTGTATTATTTCTTAATTATAGTGCAGTTTTTCAGGTTCGTCCAGCCAAACATTTGTTAGAGAAAAGCTTGGACGTGATTAAAATTATAAAAATACCGCTTCCCTTTCCTGGAAAAATAGGCTACAATGAAGAGTACATCTAGTTATATCTAAAATCTATACAGGAAAGAAAACAGAGGAAAAAGGAATGAAAACTTCAGAATTGATGAAGCGGTTTGTTCCCTACTATGGAAAGTATTGGAGAGTCATGGTTTTTGACCTGTTCTGCGCATCGCTGACGACGATCTGCGAGCTGGTTCTGCCTATGATTCTCCGATTTATTACCAATGAGGGAATGCGGGATCTTGCCTCCATTACATCAGGCATGATTATCAGAATTGCCCTGGTTTATTTTGGTCTGCGGATCATTGACGGTATGGCGGCGTTTTATATGGCTTATACGGGACATGTCATGGGAGCCAGAATTGAGACAGATATGCGGCAGGATGCCTTTGAGCATCTGCAGAAGCTGTCGGACAGTTATTTTAATAATACAAAGGTGGGTCAGATTATGGCCCGGATCACCAGCGATCTGTTTGATGTGACAGAATTTGCCCATCACTGTCCGGAGGAGTTTTTTATCGCAGGAATTAAGACGATAGTATCCTTTGCCGTTCTGGCAGGGATCAATCTTCCGCTGACTGTGATTATTTTTGCCTTTATCCCGGTTATGGCAGTATCCTGTACCTATTTTAATCTGAAGGTGCGGGCTGCATTTAAGCGTCAGAGATACCAGATTGGTGAGCTGAATGCCAAAATCGAGGATAACCTTCTGGGAAACCGGGTTGTCCGTGCTTTTGCGAATCAGGATATTGAAATTGAAAAATTCCGGGAAGATAACCAGGCATTTCTGGATATTAAGCGGGAAACCTACAAGTATATGGCCGCGTTCCAGAATACAGTCCGTATGTTTGACGGACTGATGTACACGGTGGTGATTCTTGCCGGAGGCATTTTTATGGTAAAGGGCCTGATTAGCCCAGGTGATCTGGTGGCATATACCATGTATGTGACAACTCTGCTTGCGACCATCCGCAGAATTATTGAGTTTGCGGAGCAGTTCCAGCGAGGCATGACAGGAATTGAGCGGTTTGTGGAGATTATGGACTCTACGGTGGAGATTCTGGACGAGCCAGGAGCAGAGCCCATGGATCAGGTCAAGGGAGGAATCCAGTTTGAGCATGTAAGCTTTGAGTATCCGGATGATCACAATCCGGTTCTGGATGACATTAATCTGGATATCCGGCCAGGAGAGAAGATTGCTCTGGTTGGTCCTTCCGGCGGAGGAAAGACCACTTTATGTAATCTGATTCCCAGATTTTACGACACAACGGGGGGAACCATTCGAATTGATGGACGGGATCTGAGAGGAATTACTCTGCAGAGCCTTCGCTCCGGAATCGGAATTGTGCAGCAGGATGTGTACCTGTTCTCCGGTACCGTGTATGACAATATTGCATATGGAAAGCCAGAGGCAAATCGGGAGGACGTTATTGCAGCTGCAAAGCTGGCAGGCGCCCATGAGTTTATCTCTGAACTGAAGGATGGCTATGATACCTATGTAGGCGAGCGCGGCGTGAAGCTGTCGGGAGGACAGAAGCAGCGCATCAGCATTGCCAGAGTATTTCTGAAGAATCCGCCGATTTTGATTCTGGATGAGGCAACTTCAGCTCTGGACAATGAAAGCGAGCACCTGGTAAATCAGTCTCTGGAGCGTCTGGCCCAGGGAAGAACGACAGTAACTATTGCCCATCGGCTGACTACGATTCAGAATGCAGACCGGATTCTGGTGCTGTCTGATGGAAAAATCATGGAAGAAGGAAGCCACGAAGAGCTTCTGGAAAAACAGGGAATGTATTATCAATTATATATGTCAGTGCAGGACAAGACCTCAGAGGACCTGCCGGAAGGAGAAGTGAGATGAAGGTTGCAGTTGTAACGGACAGCAATAGCGGAATTACCCAGTCAAAAGCAAAAGAAATTGGAATTTCTGTGATTCCCATGCCGTTTATGATCAATGGGGAGACTTTTGAGGAAGATATTAACCTGACTCAGGAGCAGTTTTATGAGAAAATGGTGGAGGGCGCAGAGATCTCCACTTCTCAGCCATCTCCAGAGATAGTTATGAACCTTTGGAGCGAGCTTTTGCAGTCCTATGATGAAATTGTTCACATCCCCATGTCAAGTGCTTTGTCTAGCTCCTGCCAGACAGCGATGATGCTTGCAGAGGATTTTGAGGGACGTGTATTTGTGGTGGATAATCAGAGAATTTCCGTTACTCAGTATCAGTCTGCTCTGGATGCTTTAGAGCTGGCTCAGGCTGGGCTGACCGGAGCTCAGATTAAGGAGATTCTGGAAAGAGAAGCCCGGGAGTCCAGTATTTATATTATGGTGGATACTCTGAAATATCTGAAAAAGGGCGGAAGAATCACCCCGGCTGCGGCAGCTTTGGGAACGCTTCTCAGAATTAAGCCGGTTCTGCAGATTCAGGGAGGAAAGCTGGATTCTTTTTCCAAGGCAAGAACGGTAAAGCAGGCAAAGACAACGATGCTTTCCGCTGTTGCAAAGGATCTGGAAGAGCGGTTTGATGATCCGAAAGCGGAGAAATGCTGGCTGGAGGTGGCTTATACCTGTGAGAAGGAGATGGCGGAGGAGTTCCAGCAGGAAATCCGTCAGCAGTTTCCGCAGGTACAGGAGATTCATATGGATCCCTTGTCCCTGAGTGTTGCCTGCCATATCGGACCAGGAGCGCTGGCTCTAGCTGTTACAAAGAAAATTGATGCTGAGGCAGAGCGAAGCCATTATGGAAAATGAGGAAAGAGGAAAAAAACGATACTTTTTTGAGAGGTTTCGGAAAACGGTCAGTCTGAAGGTGGTAATTGCCGTGCTTCTGGTGGCCTTTGGAATGATTCCCATGGTTTTGGGAACTCAGACTATGCTGAATTCCATGCGCCAGAGTCAGATTGACTCCCGTATGACAGAGGTACAGAACCACTGCCGTATTCTTGCCAGTAAAATGGCGCGGATGGGGTATCTGACAGGAGAAATGCGTGGAGGTATGGACAGTGAAATTGAGACCCTGGCAGATGTATATCACGGCCGGATTGTGGTGGTAAACCAGGATTTTCGGATTGTGACAGATACCTTCCATATTGCAGAGAAACGGCTGAATGTGGCGGAGGAGGTTCTTCGCTGCTTCCAGGGAGAGAGCAGCAGTATTTACAATAAGGATAAACATTATTTTGTGCAGACAATCCCCATATATGCAGCTTCCTCAGATAAGAATGTAAACGGAGTTCTGGTGATCAGCGCATCTACGGAACCGATTATTTCTCTGTCAGAGGGAGTTGGGGATAAGACCCTTCTGTTTCAGATTATTGTATTTTTAATTCTTTTGATTCTGGCAGCAGCTCTGTCCATCTGTCTGGTTCGTCCCTTCCGGGATTTTTTGGAAAAACTAAAGCTGGTAGACCAGGGAGAGTTGGATACGGACATTACGGCAGATGTTTATCTGGAAACCCGCAAAATTTCTGAGACGGTAGGACAGACACTGTCGAAGCTGCGGGCTGTGGATCAGTCCCGTCAGGAGTTTGTTTCTAATGTGTCCCATGAGCTGAAAACGCCGATTACCTCGATTCGGGTTCTGGCAGATTCTCTGATGGGCATGGGAGAGGTTCCTGTAGAGCTGTACCGGGAATTTATGGAGGATATTTCTGATGAGATTGACCGGGAAGGCAAGATTATTGACGATCTGCTGTCTCTGGTGAAGATGGACAAATCAGAGGCAGAGCTGAATATTGCTCAGGTGGATATTAATCAGCTGGTAGAGCAGGTATTAAAGCGTCTTCGTCCCATCGCCAACCGGAGGAAGGTGGAGTTGATCTACGAAAGTATCCGGCAGGTAACGGCAGATGTGGATGAGACAAAGCTGTCTCTGGTGATCACTAATCTGGTGGAAAATGCCATGAAATATAACATAGAGGAGGGCTGGGTCCGGGTTACCGTGGATGCGGATCATAAGTTCTTTTATCTGAAGGTGGCGGATTCTGGTATTGGAATTCCGGAGGAGATGCAGGATCAGATTTTTGACCGCTTTTTCCGGGTGGACAAGGCCCGTTCCAGAGAAACCGGCGGAAGCGGACTGGGGCTTGCCATTACGCGGAATGTAGTTCTTATGCACAAGGGTGCAATCAAGCTGACCAGCAAAGAGGGGGAAGGAAGCATCTTTACCGTGCGGATTCCCCTGAAATATATTGTATAGCAGGAGGCGGACATGAGACAATTACAGAAAAGGAAGCTGATTTTCGTTCTGCTTCTGCTGGCTGTCTGGGCTTCCGGCTGCGGAAAGAAGCAGGAGCCGTTAAGAGAAGGGGAGAGAAGCTATCAGATCTATTATCTGAATCCTTCTGCGACCCGCATGGTGACCAGAGAATACCGGACGATGACCGTGGATTCAGATACTCTGGTTCAGGAGCTTCTGGATGCTCTGATGAATGTTCCGGCCGATCTGGATGCCCAGGTGCCGATTTCCGAAAAGGTGGCCTGCCAGGGGGCAAGGCAGGAAGGCATGGTGCTGTATCTGTTTTTTGACAACAATTACACCAGCATGAGCCCTGGACGGGAGATTCTCTGCAGGGCGGCTCTGACAAAAACACTGACTCAGGTAGACGGCATTGACTACATCAGTATTTATTCTGGAGATCAGCCGCTGCTGGACAGCACAGGAATGCCTGTGGGAATGCTTTCGGATTCTGATTTTGCAGACAGCATTTCCGACGTCAATGCTTATGAAAAGACGGAGCTGACTCTGTATTTTACAGATGAATCTGGAGAAAAGCTGTATCCGGAGCAGCGAAGTGTGATGCACAATATCAATACCTCCGTTGAGAAAATGATTCTGGAGGAGCTGCTTGGCGGGCCGTCCACGCCCTGGCTGCGGCCGACTCTGGAGAGCGGTACAAAGATTCTCAATGTGTCAGTGAATGAAAATGTGTGCTACATCAATGTGGACAGCAGTTTTTTGAATAATTCCCTGGAGGTAAAGGATTATATTCCTATCTATTCCATTGTCAATTCTCTGGCAACCCAGCCTTCGGTAAACCGGGTGCAGATTTCTGTAAATGGATCCCAGGATGTGATGTTTCGGGATACGATTTCCCTGAATACCATGTTTGAAAGAAATCTTGATTATGTAGGAGGAACAGAAAATTAAACGACCGCTGCTTTTTTTGACAGGAGGATTCGTACTTGGAGAGGTATTGATCCTGCAACAAGGCGCGGCGCTTCAGATGCTGGCAGCAGGACTGCCGGCCGCTGCAGCAGTTTTGATTTTGTTTGGAAAAAGCAGAGAGCCCAAAGCGGGCTTTCTGGGAAGTCTGCAAATATCAGGCAGGAGCATGTGGTTATGGCTTCTGCCTGTTTTTCTTTTGGCAGGAGGTTTCCGGGCCTGGCAGGGGCAGAGTGCCTTTCAGAAGGAGATTTCACTGAACCTGGATGGAGAACGGATTACGGTGGAGGGAAGGGTAGAAAAAATAGTGCCGAAAGAGGAATGGCTGGTTTTGGAGTTGGGGGAGGCGGCTGTGAAAAAGGGGCCGGAAAGGGCGCGGGGAAAGATTCTGAAACGGCTCCAGGTATATCTGGAACAAAGGAAAAACCAGAAGACGCCGAAGGCAGGGCAGATGATTCTGGTGTCAGGAGACTGTTCGGCCTTTGACCGTTCCCGGAATCCAGGGGAGTTTGATTATCAGCTGTATTACTGCTCCTTAAAGCTCTCTTACCGGATATTCGCAGAGAACTGGAGCGTGACCGGAGGAAGGACAGACTGGTACCGTCAGAGCCTGTTTTACTTGTCAGAGAAGGCAGGAGAAGTGCTTGACCAGGCAGCAGGAGAAGACGGAGGAATTTTCCGGGCGCTGCTTCTGGGAGATAAAAGCAGTCTTCCAGAGGAAGTAAGAAGCCTGTATCAGAAAAATGGGATTGCCCATCTTCTGGCAATCAGCGGACTTCATCTATCACTGGTCAGTATGGCTGTTTACGGCCTGCTCAGAAAGTCTGGAGCAGGCTTTGGCCTGGCTGGAATATGCGGAACAGGTGTTTTGGTCAGCTATGGAATTCTGGCAGGAGGTTCTTCTTCTATTGTCCGGGCGCTGATTATGGCTCTTTGCGGTTATGGTGCTGCCTTTCTGGGGCGAACTCCGGATCTGCTTACATCCCTGGCTCTGGCAGCTTTGTGGCTGTTTTGGGACAGTCCCTTTCTGGTATGTCAGGCTGGCGTTCAGCTGTCCTTTGGGGCGCTTTTGGGAATTGGTGCGGCGGCCCCAGGGCTGGCGGCGCTCTGGAAAGGAGAGCAGGGTGACAGCCAGGAAAATGTTTCTGGTCTGTGCATCAGCGGTGGAATGCAGCTGGTGACTCTTCCTGTAATTCTGTTTCATTTTTTTCAGTATCCTCTGTACGGAATTTTTCTGAACCTCATAACCGTTCCTCTTATGGGACTTGTAGTTGCTTCCGGTGGAGCTGCGATTTTGTTTGGTCTTGTGCCGGGAGAAGGAGGAGCAGCTCTTCCCCGTTTTGCGGCTGGAGGTGGGAGGCTGATTCTGGACTGGTATGCCTGGTGCTGCCGCTTATTTGAGCAGCTTCCTGGAAGCAGCCTGATTCTGGGACGTCCATCTTTCTGGCAGCTTGGCCTGTATTATGGAATTCTCAGCGCCTGTCTCTGGATGGGAAAGAAAAGAAATGGAAAGAAAAAAAGTCTGGTTCAGAAAATGCTTCCGGCTGCGGCTGTATTTCTTTTATTTCCCCTTCCGGCAAGGGGGCTGACCGTAACCTTCCTTGATGTGGGACAGGGGGATGGAATCTGCCTGCAGACCAGACAGGGAGTGATTCTTTCCGACTGCGGAAGCAGTGATCAGAAGAATCTGGGGGAATACTGTCTGGAGCCATTTTTGAAAAGCAGAGGAATTGGGGCGGTGGATTATGCCATTGTCAGTCATGGGGATCAGGATCATATCAGCGGAATTTCCTGGCTTCTGGAACAGGAAGACGGGGTTTTTATTCGAAAGCTGGTTCTGCCGGCAGCAGGCAAGGAGGATGAAGCCTGTGTCAGACTGGCCAAACAGGCGGCTTTGCGCGGGTGTCAGGTGCTCTGGATGGGGAGAGGAGACTGCCTGCGGATGGGAAATTTAAGTCTGACCTGTCTGTACCCGGATGGCTTGGAGGCAGGGGCGCCTCCGGAGACAGACAGAAATGAGCATTCTTTGGTTCTCTGGCTGGATTATGGTTCCTTTGATATGGTTCTTACCGGAGACATGAGTCAGAAGGGGGAGCAGGCAATTCTGGAAAACAGAGGGATGAGGGAGCAGGCAGAGGTTCTGAAAGCGGCGCATCACGGTTCACGTTTTTCCTCCTCTGAAGCATGGCTGGACGCTCTTTCGCCTGGTCAGGCTGTGATTTCCTGCGGGGAGAAAAACAGGTATGGCCATCCTCATGCAGAGGTACTGGAGCGACTAAGGAAACGGGGGATTACGGTTTACGAGACAAGAAGCTGTGGGGCAGTAGAGCTTTACACAGATGGAAAAAGGATGCGCTGGGAAACCTGGCTGAAATAGTTCCTTTTTTTGTAATAATCCTGTATAATGAAACAGAAGTGTGCCGGAAAAGCACAGTCAGGAGGATACCATGCAGACATTAAATCAAGATATCAAGGAGCGCAGTTTTCGTCCGGTTTATCTGCTTTACGGAGAGGAAACCTTTCTGGTAAACAGCTATAAAAACCGCTTAAAGGAAGCGGTTCTGGGCGATGATACCATGAATTTTTCCCGATATGAGGGAAAGGGAATTGATGTCAGCGAACTGATCCGTCAGGCAGATACCATGCCGTTTTTTGCAGAAAAAAGGCTGATTCTGGTAGAAGACAGCGGCTTTTTTAAAGCCTCTTCTGAGGAACTGGCCTCTTATCTGCCCTCTATGCCGGATACCACCTGTATTATTTTTGCTGAGAGTCAGGTGGATAAGCGCAACAGACTGTACAAAAAGGTAAAGGAGCTGGGATACGCAGCGGAAATGCAGCGTCAGGATGCGGCTCAGCTTGCCCGTTGGGCCGGTGGAATTCTTGCCAGAGAAGGGCGGAAAATTACAGGCCGCACAATGGAACTGTTTTTAAGCATGACGGGAGAGGATATGGAAAATATCCGGATGGAGCTGGAAAAGCTCATCAGCTATACTATGGGAAAAGAGGTTATTACAGACGATGATGTGAAGGCAGTCTGCACTGTTCAGGTGACTAACCGGATTTTTGATATGGTATCTGCCATTGTAAACAGGCAGACAAGAACGGCTATGGATCTGTATGAGGATCTTCTTACTTTGAAGGAGCCGCCTATGCGCATATTGTTTCTCATTGCCCGCCAGTTTAATCAGATCCTTCAGGTTAAGGAGCTGATGGCAAAGGGAATGGATAAGGGAAGTATTGCCTCCCGCCTGAAGATGCAGCCCTTTGTGGTAGGAAAAACCATGCCTCAGGCCCGCCAGTTTTCCAGAGAACAGATTCTTGAATGCGTGAAGCTGTGTGTGGAAGCGGAGGAGGCGGTAAAAAGCGGACGTCTTCAGGACAGGCTGGCGGTAGAACTTTTGATTGCCCGGGAATACTGAATGGCTGTAATTATGTAACAGTTCAGTCGTGCATCTTCTTGCCCGCTTACAGCGGACAAGAAGCTTTAGGAGTCCGCCTTATGTGGATTCAGTCAGAAAAATTCTTATGAAAGCAAACTTTCAACGAGTTTTTCTGACTGAATCCCCGCAAGGCTGAACTGTTACGTAATTATTGCTCTTCCTTGTCTGCATCATAAAGAGAAGCGATGGAGGGAGAGCGCAGATCTTTCTCCGGCATTTGATTGTCTGCCGGAAGAGCTACAGCCGGATCAATCCCCAGCTCCGGCGTAGGCGCCGAATTCATGCGGAATTCCATAATATCCTCCACAGAGCAGTTTAAAATGGTACACAGCACATCAATGGTGTGAGTTGATACATAGGAATTCTTTTTCAGCCGGTTGATTTGACCGGCGCTGATACCGTAGTATTTAATCAGACGGTACTGGGTAATGCCCCTTCTTTTCATTGTTTCCCAGAGCTGGTTGTATAAAATCATGAAATCACCTCTGGTTTTATTTAAACAGCACAATCCAGTTATGTATATTATCCATAACTGGACAATATAATACGTCAGAAAGGAATCAGACTATGATAAAGGCTATATTTTTTGACATAGACGGGACCCTTCTTTCTCATACAACAGGGAGGGTTTCGGCAGAAGCAGCAGAGGCTCTGGCCCTTCTTCGAAGAAAGGGAGTTCTCCTGCTTGCCGCAACAGGACGCCATATTTTGGAGTTTTCTGATCTCCCGGTCAATCATCTGGAGTTTGATGGATATGTGACCTTAAATGGTCAGCTTTGTCTGGATAGAAACAGAAAGCTTTTTTATGGAAATCCGATTGCATCGGAGGATGCCAAGCGTCTGCTTTTGGTGTTTGAAAGAAGAGAAATGCCGGTTATGATTGTGGAAAAAGACAGGATGTATCTGAATTTTGTCAATGATGCGGTCCGGCGGGCCCAGGCAGATATTTCTACGCCGGTGCCGGAGACGGGCGTGTATACGGGTGAGGAAATCTATCAGTTTATTCTCTATGACAGAGGCTGGGAGGCAG